>Ga0306867_1000330_pt1 | contig 28499 bp, 25 predicted proteins | sample AntRauTorckE6831_FD_190432 | JGI IMG/M metagenome (GOLD analysis project Ga0306867, IMG submission 190432) | Saline lake microbial communities from Rauer Islands, Antarctica - Metagenome Torckler E6 #831 (v2) (version 2) | ecosystem: Environmental > Aquatic > Non-marine Saline and Alkaline >...
TTCGATTTCGTGTTTCTGACTCTATTCTGCGTTCTTTACACCCCTCTCAGTATCGCTTCGCGGGAATCGCCTGCGGCTCTGAGCCCCTTTCCAGGGGAGATTTTTACTCCCCCTTATCAAAGGGGGATTTAGGGAGATGTTAATCTTCAGCTGTATTAAGCACTTTAAGCTGTGCGGACTTACCCTTACTCATTCCCAAACTCGAACTCTTTGGGAGGCTCGGTGTTCTTCAGGTGGCGGACAAAGTAGTCCCAGCGTTTGCGCATCATATAGGGTTCGCTGTAGTAGCCGTGGCGGCGGTTGGGAAACATAATCATGTCGAAATCCTTATTGGCCTCAATGAGGGCGTCTATAACCAGCAGGGTATTAAACGGTGGCACGTTGTTGTCCAGGGTTCCGTGGGTGAGGAGCAGTTTGCCTTTCAGGTTTTCTGCAAGCAGCTGATTGGCCTGACTATCATAATTTGTGGTTCCATCTTCGTTTTCAACCAAAAGTCCGTGCCATTTTTCGCCCCAATCGTCCGCATAGTTTCGGTTGTCGTGGTTTCCCGCGCCAGAAACGGCTACATCGTAGAAATCGGGATACTCCAGAATAGCCCGGGTTGATGCAAATCCACCTCCGGAGTGGCCAAAAATGCCTACCCGGCTGACGTCCATCCAGGAGTGGCGATCGGCAAGCTGTTCAATTGTGGTGATCTGATCGGGAATTCCGTTGTCGCCCATATTGCCGTAGTAGAATTCGTGGAACTCCTTCGATCGTCCGGGTGTACCCATGGCATCCACTTCTACCACAATAAATCCGAGCTCGGCCAGTGCCTGTTTATCCGATCGCGATGGCGTAAAGGATCGGCCCCGTACACTTCCGCTCTGCGGCCCCGGGTATAGATAGTTGAGCACGGGATACGATTGCGATGCATCGAAATTTGTTGGTTTGTACATGAGACCGTAAAGATCGGTTTCGCCATCCCGGGCTTTCACAGAAAACGGCACGGGCGGCTGCCATCCGGCTGCGGTCAGTTCAGAAGTATCGGCCCGCTCGAGCTCCATAATTTCGTTGCCATCCAGATCCCGAATAACGGAAACAGGCGGGATATCGGGCGTGGAGTAGGTGTCCACAAGGTAGCCTGCGTCCACGGACAGCTCTATATCGTGATTGAATTCGCCTGGAGTGAGCAGGGTTAATCCGCTGCCGTCGAAGCTTACTTTATAGAGGTATTCGAAATAGGGATCGCCCTCTTCTCTCACAGACCCGGTGAAATAGATGATTCGGTTTTCTGTGTCTGTATGCAGCACTTCCCTTACGTTCCATTCCCCCTCGGTTATCTGATTTTTGAGCTCGCCCGTTTCAAGATTATATAGGTAAAGATGTCCCCAGTTCTCGCGCTGTGAAAACCAGAAGGCCTCATTGGATTCGGGCAGATATCTCCAGTTGATTCCATCAATACCGGACTCAAAAAAGGTTTCCTCTTCTTCGGTTAGCACAGATGTGACGGCTCCGGTGTTGGGATTTGTCGTTTGAAGGTGCGCTTGTTTATGATCGCGTGATGAGGATACAAACGCGAGAGAATTACTGTCACTACTCCACTCAACATCCAGAAAGGTACCATCTCTGCCGGCTACGTGATCGGTGATAGTGGAACGGTGTGCATCTGACTGCATGTCGAAACGTACGAGCTCTGGTTGCGAACCATTCAAATTGATAACCACGCGCTCAATCATAAAAATATGTTCATCGCCGGGGAGGGGGTATTTCCACTGTTCGAGTTCGGAGTGGCCAACCGCTGTGGAAACCAGGTACATTTCGCCCACGTTTCGGCTGTCGTGGCGGAACGTAGCGATGCGTTGAGAGTCCGGTGACCAGAGCAAAACCGGCGTATCACGTTGGGTCCAGCCGGCATTATTGGTGGCGTAACCATAGTTCTCTACGCCGTCGGTGGTTAGTTGAGTATCTTCTCCGGTTTGAGTATTTCTGATCCAGAGATTGTAATCGCGAATGAACGCCTCTTTCGTACCATCGGGAGAAATGGCAGCGCCAGACCTGAACGGGTTGATACCCGAAACGCCCGATTCACAGCTGTAATCATTCAGGCTGCAACGAAAAAGTTCATCCTGAACGGAAAAAAGAATCGAGTCGCCATCCTCAGAAAATTCAAACGTTCTGAACGGAAGGTCGTGAGGTGAATGATCGTTTTCGGTTAAATCATTCAGCGATTCAGCGAGCCTCCCATGGTCGAAAGCGAGGCTCTTTTCTACGGTTTCAGGATTGGCAAGTACAAATTCTGATCCGTCCCCAACAGATCGCTGATAAATGACTCGTCCGTCATCCAGCCAGTTAACGGAGGAGATCGTATTCGATACAAGCGGGCGGGTATTTGATGACAGAAAGGATTCGGCTCGTTTGTAGTCTTCTTCGGTTACGGGTTCTTCTGCTGCACCGGAATTGGAGCTGCAGGCGCTAAGCAGAATCGTGAGTGTTGAAAAGAGTAGCAGCACAGACAGTGCAAAGAGTAGTTGTTTTGATCGGATCATGGAATACCTGGTTAAGTTGTGAGACGCCTTAAAATAGTCGGAATCTGCAGTAGTTAAAAAGCAGAGCGGAATTTAAAGTGCAGATTTTGAGAGCAATGGGGTGGATCAACATCAAAAAAAGTAAAATGCATATTACCCGATCAAAGATTTTATGAGTCGGGAGTTACACCGCCAACAGAATTTTAAAGCAGATTACGGCTCATTCGTCGTAATCACAAAGATGATGAGCGGCTCTTCCCCGTTATTACGGACGGAATGAAAGGCGTCACCGCGAACCGTCGTTAAATTTCCTTTTGAATGGGGTAGATTCTCTCTTTGCTTTCCCAGGTATCTTTTTCCAGATATTCTCCTTCTCCGTGAACAACGATATAGATTTCCTGCTCTTTACGAGTACCGTTAGTGTGGAAACCGGCGCTGTCCTGGTTGGTAGGAAGAATCATAAACGCACCGTCCCGTTCCTTCACATTTTTGCCTTCTCATCCTTCTCAGCCAGCTCCATCCACTCGAGGGTATTTTCTTCTATCTCTTCTTTTAGCGTGCCGTAGCGTTCTGATGCCTCCCGGAGATCGTCGCCCGACAGCTCTCCGCCAGCCAAATCTTTCTTCAGTTTCTCCTGCTCTTTTTCAAGGGATGCAATCTTCTTCTCAAGTTTTTTGAACAGCTTCTGTTCTTTAAATGTGAGTCCCTGGCTTTTTTTCTTGGGTGGCGGCTTTTTCTTTGATGTACTCTTGCTGCCGCCTGATGCCTCCCGGGCAAGACGTTTATCCTCAGCTTCACGCTCTTCTTTCAAAACGCGGTACTCCTCGTAGGTGCCGTGATGATCATCAATCACGCCGTCTCCCTCAAACACAAAATAGTGGTCCACCAACTTATCCATGAAAAAGCGATCGTGCGACACGACTATCAGGCAGCCGCCAAAGTTGAGCAGAAACTCCTCCAGTTTCTGAAGCGTCATCAGGTCAAGGTCGTTGGTGGGCTCATCCAGAATAAGGAAATTCGGATTCTTGACCAGCACCAGCATCAGTGACAACCGCCTGCGCTCGCCGCCGCTCAACTTGCGAACCGGCGTGTATTGCATCTTGGGCGGAAACATAAAATGCTCCAGAAATTTCGAGGCCGACACCTCGCTCCCGTCTGCCATCGTGATTACAGAAGCGATCTCTTTCACCACTTCTATCACGCGAAGATCTTCATCAAAGCCTGTCTCCTGCTGTTTATAGTAGCCGTACTCAATAGTTGCGCCCGTTTGCACGTCGCCCGAATCGGCCTCCTCTTCACCGGTAATTACTTTCAGAAACGTACTCTTGCCAACCCCGTTTTTACCGATGATACCGATCCGCTCACCTTTCTTAAAGGAGTAGGAAAAGTTATCGAGGATGGTGAGGTCTTCATACGACTTTGAGATGTTTTCAAGCTCCAGCACATTCCCGCCGATCCGCTTTGCCGAAATGCCCAGTTCCAGTTCGGTATCGTCCGATCTCTGATTCACTTTTTCGGCCGTATCGTGAAAGGCGTCGATCCGTGATTTTGACTTCGATGTCCGCGCTTTTGGCTGGCGCCTCATCCAGTCCAGTTCTTTCTTGTAGAGCTGACCCGCTTTATGCATCTCGGCGCGTTCCTGCTCCTCACGTTCCGATTTTTTCTGCAGATAGTAGCCGTAGTTTCCCTTATGGTGATACAAATTCCCCGCATCCATCTCCAGAATATGATTACAGATGCGGTCGAGGAAGTACCGGTCGTGAGTCACCATCAGCAGAGTGACATTACCTTTGGCCAGATACTCCTCAAGCCATTCAATCATGTCGAGGTCGAGGTGGTTGGTGGGCTCATCCAGGATAATCAGGTCGGGACTGTCTATCAGTACAAAGGCCAGGGCCACGCGCTTCTTCTCGCCGCCTGAAAGAGAGCTGATCAGACGCTCGAGGTCGTGAATCTCCAGCTTGCTGAGAATCTGCTGCATACGCTGTTCAAAATCCCATGCGCCGGCTGCGTCCATTGCTGTTGCCGCCTTCATGAAGACATCTTGAGTTTTCTCGTTAAAGTTTGCCGCCTGGGCGTCCGTGGCCCGCTCATATTCTCGAACAATCCGGGTGATATCCGAGTCGCCCTGTAAAATGTATTCGTTGATGGTGAGAGAGGGATCCAGTTCCGGTTCCTGCTCCAGGTAGCCGATCCGAACATCGTTTTGAAGCATCACCTCCCCGCCACTCTGGCTCTCCTTTGATGCTATAATTTTTAGAAGTGTCGACTTCCCGGTGCCGTTTGGAGCAACTAGCGCGGTTTTATCACCTTTCGACATGCCAAATGTAATGTTTTCAAACAGCGTGCGCTCCCCAAAATGTTTGGAGAGATTCTCAACGGTCAGATAGGTCATGTATTTAAAACGGTTTGCATATCGGGGATTGGATTTTAATACGGTCACAAAATAGGAGGTTTTCGGATGAACCTCTGCTATAGATTGGAATATTTATAGCTCTTTTTTAAGTGTGTGACCTGCCTAAGGTAAGGCAAAATGGTCGACAGGCCGGCACTTTGTTAATCAGAAAGGATCTGTAGTAACCAGGGACACTAAACAGTTAATTTATTTCCCTACAATCAGATATCAATCACCTGCCAATTAAGACGCAGGTTTTGCGGCCTCGGAGTATGTGAAGTTCGGATCCCCGAATTTTTTGAGCGTTCGGTAGTGAGATGCCACCGCTTCGAAAAATGTATCATGAAGATTGTAGGGAATATTAAATTCCTTAGCCGTTTTTTCAACAATGGGGCTCAATGCCGGGTAGTGTATGCTGCACACCTTTGGAAACAGGTGGTGTTCAATCTGGAAATTCAGCCCGCCCACGAACCAGCAGAGTGCTTTATTATCGCGCGCAAAGTTGTTGGTTGTTACCATTTCGTGGATCGCCCAGTGCTCTTCAATCATATTCTCTTCGTTCGGCTGCGGATGGTCGGTCTCCTCCACCACATGCGCAAGCTGAAAGATGATGCCAAGAATCAGTCCCGCGGTTAGATGAAGCGTGACAAATCCGATCAAGAGATGAACCCAGGTGATATCGAGCAATAACAGCGGCAATACCAGCATGTATGTATAGTAAATTCCTTTCGTTACAATCAGGATAATCCATTCGCTGACCGGGTGATTTTTGTTGTTATACGGGCCGATATTCGGTTTCAGGAAATTCTTGTAATCTTTGATAAACACCCAGAAAAACGTAGCTAAACTATAGGCAAAAAAGGCCAGGATATGCTGCGCCCGGTGTACCATCTTATACTCTGAATGGGGAGAAAGGCGGATAAATTCTGCAACTTCAAGGTCCTCATCATGCCCCTGGATATTCGTGTAGGTGTGATGGATAATGTTATGGGTGATCTTCCAGATATAGCCGTTGGCACCCAGCAGATCAAATGTAAAACCCAGCGCACGATTCACATGTTTATTTGAAGAATAAGCGCCGTGAAGTGCATCATGCGACACGGAAAACCCGATACCGGCCATCCCGATTCCCATTAAAAAAGCCAGAAACCACATCGCCCCAAAAGAAAGCTGACCAGACATAATCAATGCATAGGAGCCATAATACAGGGTCAGTAACAGTACGGTTTTTACAACCATCTGCAGGTTAGCATTTTTTGAGAGGCCATTCTCCTCAAAATATTGATTCACCCGTTTATTAACCGTTTTACTGAATTCGCGGCTTGTTCTGTTATTAAACGTTACTTTTTCAACTGTTGCCATAGAAAAGAAATTTACTTTTTGACATCTTATTTGAACCAGGCAAGCCTGAAATTAACTTTAAACTCCCCATTATGAAAATAAACGAATATCGCATCAAACCAATAAAAAATTTAGATTCTGCCTGAAATACTGTGGAGAAGAAAAAAATCAATTTCCCACAGGTAGTTTTCTTTTCATTGTGTCTACAAATCCCGGTTAAGCAAAGTCAAGAGGCAATGTCTAGACATGGTATTTTTCGAATATATAAGGAGTCCAGTTACAGTAAAGGATGATATTGCAACACAAGATTACATACAACATCTAAAAATACCATGTCTGGGGGCAGGGACGGGGCAATGTCTAGACATGGTATTTTTCAAATCTATGAGGAGTTCAGTTACAGTGGAAAACTATGTTGTGATACAAGATTAAGTGCAACATACAAAAACACCATGTCCGGGAGCAGCGACGAGGCAAAGTCAAGACATGGTTTTTTTCGAATCTATGAAGAGTTCAGTTACAGTGGATAACTATGTTACAACACAAAATTAAATGCTATATACAAATATACCATGTCTGGGGGCAGGGACGGGGCAAAGTCAAAACATTAATTCATGAACCGCTCTACGATTTCTCCACAACCCGCATCTGCAGAGGTTTGATAGGGATTCCTGACCTCCTCTTCCCGGCTCAGCCATTGATTATCACCTGTGGCGGCGTCACGGCACACCATCAGATAGTACGGGCCGCCGGCCGGATCGAACAATTCTGCAATCCTGATCATGACCCCTGATATGTGTTCAAAATAGATTCTCAACTCAATCTCACTCTCCGTGGCGTTCAGCTTCTCCGATTCTGTACGAAGTATGCGTGTGATTCCAGTCCACAGCCCCTGATCTTCAGCGCTAAGCACATCATCCATCACCTCACGCGTAAAGCCGGAAAGACGCTCCGCTGCATCCTTTGCAGCCGGCGTGTCTGACTCTACAACCGAATTTTTCAGTTCAAAATAAGTCCCAAGCAGTGTCTCCATCTCCAAGCGAAAATTGTAAGGGATGTCAGACTCTTGCTGCTCTATCTGTGGTTGAGTTTGTGTCTGGTTCTGCTGCTGTTCCTGCTGATCAGACATTTCCCGATTTTCTCCGCCGCATGCCGATAGTGTTAGAAACAGAATAAAAACTGTAAGCAACTTTGATACCGTCATAACAGATGTTGGTTTAATTTTCGTGATTAACGTGGGCTCCGAGCATTAGCGATTCTCACGTCTGCGATTCACAGAGGGGTGTTTATCAGGTTTCTCACTAATGATATAACATCCCCCCAGCCCCCTTTGATAAGGGTGAGTTTAAACTCATATTTTTATATCAGAAGTGGGTCATAGCACGTCGTGCCTCAATGGCTGATTTAATCACCCCCCCATACTCTTAATCAATGCAGATTATCTCAGGACGGGCGTACGGTGAGTCAGCACTTTGCGGGCCGCCCAAAAAATAAAAAGCCGCCCCGGCTACTGAGCGGCTTTCTTCAGTTACATTAAACTAAATCGCGAACCGTTGTTATACCTTTGGTCCGGCTTTCAGGATCTCATCACTGCTTCCATCTTCATACTTCTTGAAGTTTTTATTGAAGAGACCGCCCAGCTTTTTAGCCTGTTCGTCATATGCGCCTTTATCACTCCAGGCGTTTCTAGGAACGAGGATTTTGGAGCTCACGCCGTCGCACGATGTTGGAATTTGCACGCCAAACACATCATCTTTGGCCGTCTCTACATCTTTCAGGGAACCGGAGTGGATGGCGTTAATGATCGCCCGTGTGCTCTTAAGATCAATCCGTTTACCGGTGCCGTACGCGCCGCCCGTCAGTCCGGTATTGACCAGCCATGCGCTTGATCCGTGTTTTCTCATCTTCTCAGCCAGCATCTCCGCATAGCGGCTTGGAGGCCACACAAGGAATGCGGCGCCGAAGCAGGCTGAAAATGTAGCCTGTGGTTCTGTTACACCCATCTCGGTACCGGCTACCTTCGCTGTATATCCGCTGATAAAGTGATACATCGCCTGTTCAGGCGTGAGCTTACTCACAGGAGGGAGCACGCCAAACGCGTCATAGGTCAGGAATATGATATTATCCGGATGCCCGGCCATGCACGGAATCTTGGCGTTTGGAATGTATTCGATCGGGTAGGACGCGCGCGTATTCTGGGTGATGCTAACGTCATTGTAATCCACTTCCCGTGTGTCGGGATCATACACAACATTTTCAAGCACCGTGCCGTAGCGGAGAGCTCTATAAATTTCTGGCTCCTGTTCTTCAGTCAGGCCAATCGCTTTCGCATAGCAGCCCCCTTCAATGTTAAATACGCCGTTCTCGCTCCAGCAGTGTTCGTCATCGCCGATAAGCTTACGACTGCTATCGGCAGAGAGCGTGGTTTTACCTGTACCTGAGAGACCGAAGAAGAGAGCCACATCCTCGTCTTCTCCTTCATTGGCCGAACAGTGCATCGATAGCACATCTTTCTTCGGCATCAGGTAGTGCATTACCGTAAAGATCCCTTTCTTCATTTCACCGGCGTACTCGGTTCCAAGAATCACCATTGAGCGTGTGTCGAAGTTCACATCCACACTGGCGTCGGACGTCATCCCCTCGGTGTAAGTATTGGCAGGGAATTTACCGGCATTGTACACCACAAAATCAGGATCGCCGAACTCCTTCAGATCCTCTTTGGTCGGTCGAATCAGCATGTTCTGCATGAACAGTCCGTGATAGGGGCGTTCGGCTATAATCCTGACTTTCAGTCTGTGATCAGGATCCCAGCCCGCATACCCATCAATAACATAGAGTCTCTTGCAGGTGTTTAAATAGTCTATCGCGCGCTGGTGGTTAATTTTGTACGTGTGTTCATCCAACGGAATGTTGATGTTACCCCACCAGATATCATCGCTCATATTTTCTGTCTTCACCACTCGTTTGTCAGCAGGGCTCCGGCCGGTCCGTTTACCCGATCTTACAACAAGTGCGCCGTTGTCGGCAATAGCTGAGCCCTCGTCATATTTAATCGCATCTTCGTAGAAGCGTCCGGGCGCCGGATTTCTGATGATTGTTTCTACGTGAATGTTGTGTTGAGATAGGTCAAATGTGTCTTTTTTCATGTCGCTCTGGCTTTTGTTTTTCAGGGTATTTTACCCTCTTATTAGATACTAATATTACGTGAAGATTTGATTAAAAAAGCCGTGAAATAAACGGCTCTTCACCTTGATGCTGAATCTATTACAGAAAATCGCTACCATCAATAAAAAGGTTTCAAAAAAAGTAAACAAGTATCAATAGCACGGCCCATGCCATTGGAATTCCTTCAACCCAAAACGATGCGAAGTACGCCGACTGAATAACCATCGACCGCCGGACCATCAATGCTGCAACCACCGCAATGATGCAGAAGATAAGAAAAGAACCGGACATAAGAGGCTGCTGAATCCCCTCAAGCAGCAGGCATCCACTCAGTAAAATAGCGCCCAGAATTTTTGTCTCTTTCACGCCAATTATCTGCGGCAGTGTGCCAAGGGTAGGCTCATCATTACTGTAATCGCGGATATCAAACGGTAAAATCAGAATCCCTACCAGCAGTAGTCTCTGAACTGCTTCAATCACCACGCCCGCCGTTGGCAGTGATTCCATTCCGTGATTGAGAACCGGAAGGCCAACCGTGACGCCCGCCCAAACCAGCGCAATCACGCCAATCTTAATGCCATAAATATTCCTAAGATTCTTCCTGCCCTCGGATATTGGAATGGCGTAGGCAATGGTAAGAATTCCCAGGCCGGCAGCGGCGATAATTACATCCCCCCGGAGGTAAAACAAAAGAGCGCACATCACACAAAAACTTACAGCTGTTACGAAACCAATCCACTTCAAAAGAGGAGACACCGTTATTGAATCTCTCGTTGCCAGAGTAATGTATTTCGTCAGATTATAAGAGAGGACTGTAGAACTGAAAATAAACCCGAAGAGGAGATAGTCGGGACTGAGGCCCAACTCCATAACGGTAACATACGCGAATGCTGTAACGGCCAGGGCAACATGCAGACTGGCCTTAATGTACAGCTCAAATATGTTTACCGGCCGAATCACTCTGCTAACGGCCCTTGTGTGCGGAGATTAGTTTTCATTGGTTCATCTTTGTCACGTGTTGACCGAGTGTGTAACCATCATTGATTATATAGGTGCTGCCGTTGAAGTTCCCGTGCGTCAGCGAGACCGTGCCCCCCGGATAGCCTGTCCAGATCAGATCTGCAATCAAACAAAAAAAGCCTCGTTTAAAACTTAAACGAGGCTTCATGCCTGATACTCACATCTGGCTGAGCCGGTGTCAGTTATGTGTATTGTACACCGTCATTGTTTCACCGTCGAACAGCACTGTTTGGTACTCATTTTCAACGTCAAGATCCATTCCCGGAGAGTTCGGCGGCATTCCCGGAGCTGATACGCCAATAGCATCCGGTCGTTCAGCAAGCAGGCGTTTAATATCTTCGATGGGAACATGCCCTTCGATTACATATCCGTCAACAATGGCCGTATGGCAGGAACTCAGCTCGCCCGGAACACCCATTTCTTCTTTCACAGGGTACATGTCGCTGACAGTCTCAACGGATACTTCCCACCCTTCATCTTCAAGGTAGTCTGCCCATTTTATGCAGCAATCGCACCCTTCACTGCGATACATCGTCAGGCTGACATTACCATTTTCCAGCTCAAACGACTGAGCTGTGGATGTATCCGGCGATTGAAACATATAAAACCAAAAAACGATGCTTGCAGCGATCAGCGCTACAGCAGCAAGATAAAATTTGTTGTTACTCATAGTGCTAGGGTCATTGAATTAATTGGGATTTGATAATATACATGATTTATGAAGCTTCTGTGATTTTTAAAATGCAACTCTTTTAAACGTACGATCTCTCAAGATGTTTTCCACTTTGCCATCTCTATCTGATTACGCAATGTCTATATTTATACAATCAACTTCACGCTACAGTTGTCTGTAAAAAAAGTGCTCAACCAATTATTTAAATGAGAGCACCGTTCTGAAACGGGCTTTGTTGGTAATCATATGATCATACGCCTCGTTCACTTTTTCAAGCGGGTAGGTCTCAATCATCGGCTTGGTGCCGGTCATGGAGCTGAAGTTCAGCGTGTCTTCTGAATCTTTTGCCGTACCGCTTGGCCAGCCGGATACTTTTTTGCGTCCCATGATCAGCGTAAATGGTGACACCTCGAAGGTTTCACCTGTTGCCGCCAGCACCAGAAGGTTACCTTCCAGCCCAAGGCCGCCCGCGATTTCACCAATGATATCCGTGTTGGGCGCTGTAGCCACAATCACTTTTGCGCCGCTCAGTTTTTGGAGCTCTTCCACGGCGTTCTGTTTTTTCGCGTTGATAAAGTGGTGGGCGCCCAGCTCTCTGGCCAGACTCTCTTTATCATCACTTGTAGAGATAGCCACGGTTCGGAATCCCATTTTTGACGCATACTGAACAGCAAGGTGACCCAAACCGCCGATACCCTGAACAGCGACCAGATCGCCCGCTTTGGCGTCGGTATTTCTGAGAGAGTTAAAGGTGGTGATTCCTGCACACAGAAGTGGTGCTGCCTCTTCAGAAGTCAGATCGTCCGGCACCTTGGCGATCGCTTCCTGCGGCGCAGTCATATATTCTGCGTATCCGCCATCGTAGCTGATACCCGCAATTTTAGCGTTTTCGCAATTGATAAAATCCCCGCGTCGGCACGCTTCACATGTAAAGCAGTGTCCCCCGTGCCAGCCTACACCTACGCGCATGCCTACTTTCCACTGAGCCGCATCATCTCCTGCTTTCTCAACAATGCCCACAACTTCGTGGCCGGGTACCCGCGGATACTCAATTCCGGGGAACAGGCCGTCTTTCACCATCGCGTCGCTGTGACAAATTCCACACGCTTCTACTTTAATCAATACTTCGTTCGATGCCGGTTCCGGTTTAGGTATGTCTACAATTTCAAAATCCTTTCCGGGTTCTTTTACCTGTGCTGCTTTCATCTGTTTTCTCACGTTTTTATTATCGCTGATTGTTTAAGTAACAAAACTCGCGGAGTGCTGAATACATTCCGTGGTTTTTAGTCGTGAGTCATGAGTCTTGAGATGTGAGTTTTTAGTTTTGAGTTTTGAGTTTTTTTATGAGACGTGAGACACGAGGTTTTAGTTGTGTGTTGATGATGACAGATCTAAGTTATTAATTTTTAGTGCATGACAGATCTAAGTTATTAATTTTTAGTGCAGGATCTATTTTGTCAAGACTCAAGACTCGCGGCTCATGGACTCAAGACTCGCGGCTCTGGACTACCGACACACGACTAAACCCTAAAATCGATACGTATAGCTTACCTTCACAGACCCCTGCGTTTCCAGTGGTGAGAACCGATTCTCAATCTGAACCCAGTTCCAGGTGTGCACGAGGTAGAGGTCTGCGCCGGGCCTGATGATCCACCGAAACCGGTTGTATAGTCCCAGCAGTTCGCTCACGTTGTCATACTGTAAAATGGTTGTGAAAGACGTCCATGGCGTAAGATCCACATTGCCGTTAAACCGGAAAAGATCGGTGGTGAAATTGGCTTCTGGTAGTCGCGCATCGCTGCGTGACCAATCGCCTGAAATATTGATTCCCGGAAACGGCCTCACAGCTACAGAACCGCTGTATACATGTCTGTGGCCCGACCAAAATCCGTCGTACGAATACTCGGCCTCAGCTGACACCCTCCGGAAACTGGCCGTTTCAACCTCTGTAGAAAACGACCAGTTATAGTAGTCTCCAGGCATGATCGTAATAGACCCATCTCTTAAAATATCAAAAGGGGCAACGAGCCGCTCGAAGTTGCGGGATATATCGACCGAGAATTCCTCACCGCTTTCAAAAAACAGATCCACAGGGGTGAGGGTCAGCTCAACTGTTTCCGGTTCAAAATCCAGGTTCGTCAGGTGCTCATACCACAGGCCGATACTATAATTTCTTATGATGCTGCCTGATGGAAATGTAAAGGTGTAATCTGCAGATGGCTGAAGGCGGCGAAATGCCACGCGCGGGGCAATTCCTACCGCAGGGTTAAATGCATCGCCGAACTCCCGGTACGACACGTGCCCCGAAAACGGAAAGTTGGGATACGAGAGGCGAATTCCCCGGCTGGTTTTGTCCCAAAAGCCGCTCTGTTCGTCAATTGCATTTTCATCGTGCCATACAAAAAATGCCTGGAACTGAAGGTTTTTATCGCCCAGGAACCGAGACGTGCCCAGCTCCAGGTCCATACCCAGGGTCTCGCGCACCGGTATAGCATCTTCATCGAGCGTGGCTCTCCGGGTGTACACCACGCCGATTGTGCTTTCCGCCCAAATATTTTGCTTAACCCGCGCTACTGTAAAATCCTCTGTCGGGCTGTTGCCGCCGCCTGCCCTGATCTGGTAAAATCCGATGTTGGTATTCCCGGCCCGGCTAATGACCCGCGCGCCGACATCAATCGGAACAGGTTCGCCCTGAACGAGCCCGATTCGCCTGCTGAAGAATGGCGTGACCCTACTTGCCGCAGCAAAACTAAACACGCTGGATCCCTCCAGAAAAAAGTCGCGCTGTTCCGGAAAAACAAGCGGAAACCGGGAGAGGTTCACCCGCCGCTGGTCCACTTCCGCCTCCGCGAAGTCAGTATTTACCGTCACCGATGCCCGCAGCCCCGGTGTGATACTATATGAGAGATCAAAGCCGGCATCGTACGTGATATCATCCTCGGTGCTTCCATTATCCCCCCAGGTGCGGTTGGGCGTTACAGAGGTATATGGCGTCGCTTGAAGCCCGATGCCCTGATCCATCCCCTCAAGCCCGGTCAGAAGGCCTGCGTTTTGCGGACGAAACAGCCCCTGATTCCGCTGCCAGCCTGACCATACAATCTCTTCATTTTTTCGTCGCACAGTCCGCTGGAAATTGATTCCCCACACGGAGTTATTCGGATCAAAATCGAGGGTACGGAAAGGAATACGGATTTCTCCAAACCACCCCTCGGCATTACGTTCAACCTTTACATTCCAGATACCGTCCCACGATTTATTCAGGTTTGTGCCCTGGCCAACCGTCAGAAGCCCGTCGCCCATCAGTCCGGCCGGGTTGATCTCAAAGAAATAGGCGTTCCGTCCGTCGTTGAAGGTATCCAGGATCCACATAAACCGGTCGTCGGTGCCAAGCCCCTGGTTTCGTCTTTTTTGATAGGCCAGTATGCCCTCGGGATTCCCATCGTACAGCTTGATGCCGATATAGAGATGGCTCGCATTGTAGGCGATGTAAATCTCCGACTTCTCTGTGGGCGCCGCCCCTTCATCAGGTTCTTGCTGGGTAAAGTTAGACGCCGGCGTGATCTCATTCCAGAACGCTTCATTCAGCACACCATCGAGCCGGACATCGTCATTCATGCCCAGCCGATAAGCCTCAATTATATAGGGAGAGGATTGACCCGATTCCTGTAACTCCTCAGCGGTCTGAGTCTGTGCAAGTACCGAGCAGGGAGCAAACAGACAGAGACATATTAGTAGGGCAGGAAGTGAAGCTGGTTTATGAGTCATCAGGTGAGAGTTCTGTGTTGTGAGATGTGAGTTTTTTATTTTTAGTTTTAAGGTGTCAGATCTAAGTTATTAATCTTTTAGTGCAGGGTCTATTTTCTCTGGACTCATCACAGCGACAAAGACTATTGACTCAAGACTCACTACTATTCCCTATTTTCTCTGGACTCACGACTCGCGACTAAATACTCAAGACTACTTACCATCAACGAATACTCCGCCTGCGATTGGCTTCATTATAGTCCGCAATAAACTCTTCAATCATATTTGCGGAGGCGTCAGAGATTGTATCGAGCATGTCGTAGGATACCAGGCCAACCATGCCGGTTTCCCAGGTGACGGCCGTGGTTTGGAGGTCCCGGTTGAGCGCCAGCTTCACGGGCTGATAGAGCCGGAGCGTGATCGAAAATGGAATCAGGCCGTTCTCCATCTCCATCGCGTTGATGTGCAGGTGCAAAAACGGGATGTCGGCTGACGAGCTCACCTCCTCGTCTGATACATACCTGATGTCGGCATCGATAATTTGTGAAATCGCCTGCTGACGAATAGCCGACGGCGTCAGCGTTTCGCTGTCGGCAATGGTCCGGCTGCCCTCAATGTTTGCGGTGAACCCAAACTCCTGGAGACCTTCCAGCGAAATGCGCTCCCGCTCAATTTCATTTTGAGCGAACAGCATGCCGGGGACGGCAAGCAAGAAGAGAAACAACAGAAGCGAAAGTGAAACCAGACGTCGGGACTTCATAACCGGGAGGGTTTAAGGTTGAATTGATCTGATCTTATCAAAGGACAGTTATAGAACTAACTAAAAAAATCGATAAAAAGCATCTGCCATCCGTTATCCAACCTCTCGCTTGAACAGACGGCCCGCGCGGTGCTACTCGTTGTCGCTCTCGGTCGCGGACCCGGTCCAGACCGCCACTGCAAAACAGATCCATCCGGCGATAAATGCTGCGCCCCCAATGGGAGTGATGGCGCCAAGCCACCCGGTGTCGGTGAGGGTAAGCAGGTAGAGGCTTCCGGAGAAGATGACAATGCCGGCGACAATGAGACGGCCGCTCCAACGCAGCCACGCCGAGTCCGGAAGATGCTGCGCCAGCGCCCCGATCAGCAGCAGGCCGAGGGCGTGGTAGAAATGATACTGCACCGCGGTTTGGTAAACGTCAAACCGGTCGGGCGTGAGAAGATCTTCTACTAAATGAGCCCCAAACGCGCCGAAACCAACCCCGAGGGCCAGCAATAAAGCGCCTGTTACAATAATCCCTTTTCCTTTCATAAATCGTTATTAGCTGTCCTTAGAATAAGGCATTGCAAAACCGTGCTTTTGCCAAATTTCGTCGTTATCGTGACATTGAACTATGACAAAATACCTGGTTTTACAGAGCCTTTTAAAACTAAAATTCTGCGTCGGTTGAGACCACATAAAACCAACAGAAAGCATAAACGCCTTAAATGTTATGTTTGGCAATACTGGTATTTTTGAATACCAATTTTACACCTGAAACTCGCATTCCGGGTATAAAGAGAACGTCGGTTATCCTTTGAATCCGGCGGCTTTATGGCTACCGTCGCAAAATGGCTTTGTGCCGGACTCGCCGCACCGGCAAAGTGCTACACCTTTGTCACTGGTTTTGGCGTCCATCGAATCGGACTCCATTGTGTAGGTTCCGCCCAGGATAGCGGGCCCGTTTTCCATCAGTTTCACAATCAGTTTTTGTCCGTCATCACCGGCCGGTTCCGGCAACTTTGACGGGTCGGCATCTGTACTCGCCTCAAAATCGATTTCTTTGTGGGAGTTGTCGCAGGCGGGTTTGTTGCCGGATGCTCCGCACCTGCAAAACGCAAACCGGGTATCTGCCAGCACCGTATTTCCCTGGTGATCCTGAACCTCAATATCGCCGAACATGTAGACCGGCCCATCCTTCTGCAGCACGATCCTGTTGTGTGACGGGGCTGATTCGCTTCTGTCTGACTCCTTCATCGCATACTGCAGCGCGCCGGACGGACAGGTTTCAATAGCGTCAGCAACTTTTTCAGCGGGCGCCTTGTCAGGATCGATCCACGGTTTTTTATCCGGATTGAAAACCTCCGGAAGGCTGTCCACACATTTGGCCGCGTGGATGCAGCGCTTGATGTCGTAGGTTACGTTGATCTCGTCGCCGTCGTACGTCAGGATTTTTTCTTTCATGGGGGAGCAGGGTTAGGTTTGATGGGTTGTCTGTGGTAAGTACGCATATTCTCTTTAGATTTGAAAATAGAATATCTGTCGCATGACGACTATTTTTGGACTTTATCAGCTTCTCAACAGATAATGACTCACTGAATCGGGTGGACAATTAAGTCGGTCTTACTGTGATCTGCCAAATTACAGATGTATCGATAATCTTATCTACTGCCCTCTTATAAAGCAAATGTCATTACTTGTATATATTTTCGGTACTATATATAATACCACATACCGAAACTTCAAATTGTGTTAGATACCAATATTGTTCACTCAGCACTTCGATCAAAAAATGGTGCTTCATATAGATTGTTATCTCTTTTAGATTCCAATAAGTTTGAAATAAACTTATCCGTTCCTCTTGTTATTGAATACGAAGACGTTTTGATAAGAAAGAAACACACATTGGTTTTTGAGGAATCTCAAATTCACGGTTTTCTTGATTATTTGTGCCTGATTGGAAATTGGCACGACGTTTATTTTTTATGGCGTCCCATTTTAAAAGATCCCGAAGATGATATGATTCTCGAATTAGCTGTAAAGGCAAATTGTAAATACATTGTAACATATAATAAAAGTGATTTTGAGGCTGTCTATAAATTTGATGTCAAAATCGCGACAGCAAAGGAATTTCTTCAAATCATAAAGGAGATACCATGAGCACAATGAGCGTACGCTTACCCGAATCGTTGCACAAGAAACTTAAAGAGCTTGCTGAAAAAGAGGGTGTGTCCATGAATCAGTTTATTACCCTTGCAGTGTCAGAGAAAATGTCCGCTCTGTTAACAGTAGACTACCTAAAAGAGCGGGCAGACAGAGCCGACAAACACAAATTCGAAACCATCATGGCTAATGTTCCGGACACAGAGCCTGATGAATATGATAAACTATAGGGCAGGTAACTGAATTAGCAAATGGTTCTGTAAAGCGCTCGATCAATCCCTCATGAAAAATGAGACTTTAGACAAGTCTTTTTCTGCTTTTAGATTTTCTTCCCCACTTCCCATTTACTAAATACCCTTTCATTTTATTACCACCCCCCAACATTCCCCTTCCCTCACCGTATGCGCTCAAATGCTATGTGGCTGATCTGTCTCACATAGCGCCCATTTATTAATCAATTAACCAACACATTATGCGGGTTTGTATAGTAGGGGCCTCAGGAAAGCTGGGTCAATAAATGGTGCAGCATGCGCTGGATCGCAACTATGAGGTTGTAGGAGTGTGCTGGGATCAGAGCGTTGAAAAACTGGGTCGGTTTAAAAACCGGATGACAATCATCCCCGGCATGACAAATGACCGGGACGTCATAAAAAAAGTGATGAAAGGGTGCAGCGGCATCCTTACCGTGCTGGTGCCGTGGCAAAACATCAACTATTCATCAGGGATAGCACAGGCGGTGCTTGACTATGCTGGGCCAAACGCCCGGCTTATCTTTTCCTGCGGATGGCACATCACACGTGATGGCAAAGATGTTTACTCGTGGAAAATTAAAAGCCTGGTTACTATCGGCGGCTGGGTTGCAAAGAAACTAAGGTACGCGGATCTGGATGATCAGGTGGAGGCGTGCGACAGAATCTTCAGCAGCGACACGAAGTGGACGGTTGTGAGGGGCAGTGATCTCGAGGAAGGAGAATCTCAGGGTCTGCCTGTATGGAGTGAGCATGTGGGCGATCCTATCCTGGAGAGCAACCTGACGCGCCGTATCGATTTCGCGCTTTTTATGGCTGATGCCCTGGAGAATGATAGTCCTATTCAGAAAGCGCCCGCCATCGTGGGATGCCGGACGCCATCGGCGATTGGTCATATATCAAAAAAATAGACCAATGCGTCGGATTCGTACGCTTGGTCTGAGTCTCAACATTCAGGCAGCGGCACCGGCCGGTTTATTCCAGCTTTAACACCTCTTTCACAGACTTTCGATAGGATCTGTTCACGCGTAAAAAATCGTTCAAAGTGAGTGGAGTGATTCCTAGCTATTGGAGAGGTGGTCCGGCGTTAAAATGACATCCCCCCGGTCGTGGATGCTGCAATAACGATGGGTTAACGAAAAAGGTCCCGCCTTTTACAGACGGGACCTTTACGATTCCTGGTACGATAATTACTGATTAGTACGCGCCAGATCCCTCAGCGTAGCTAGGTACACCCACTTCATATCCCTGGTTTGAAAACCACTTTGAGCCATCATCTGGTCTGCAAAACTGAATTCCTCGTATGAGTTATCCGAAAACATCTGGTCCCATCCTGTAAACATGTTTACAGTTATGTGGCTGTTAGTAACATCGCTGCCGATCGGACTAAGAACCCTGAGCAATCCCCAGCTCCCCTTCATACCTGCGCTTACTGTCTCCTGATGCCATGGCAAGAATATGTCCCGCTCAGCCTGCTCGTAATCGTTTGTGTATTCGTTTGTTACCTTCATAAGTTCAATCGATGCCACCGTTCCGATGTCCATCTCAAAATCGGACTCGGTGGTGGCAATTTCATTTAGATAGAGACGAACAGCCAAATCGCGTGAGTCTACCGTTTCTTCAAATTTTGCATAAAGTTGCTCCTCAGTCATATCGGGATAGGCTTTCCGGGCGGTTGCCATCATATCACTGCCACCCATCATTTTAATCGGATCATCAAATAAAGTGACCGTCAGGTACTGATACCCCTGATCCTCACCGCCCGGTTGCAGCGACCAAAGATCCCAGCCTATAATTTCTCCATCTGCTATCCGCTGTTTATGAATCTCTTTCCAGAATAACTCTGTCTCCCGATACGCTGTTTCCTGTTCGTTGTCAACCTGCATAAATTCAAAAACCAGATACAGACTTTCACTATTGGGTGACTGCGCCTGCACGGAACTGAGGCCAATACTTGTGCCTATTAAAAGTACCATCACACTGTATTTGAAAACTAAGCACAACTTTCTCATATAATCTCCTCATTTTTAATAAAGTCTTATTCAGGCAATCGGAATAGCCGTAGTGAGACGAGTGTTTTAACATCAGTTGGGATTGTATCTAAGAATATGGTTAAAATTTGTAAATTACCAAATTTAATTTTTTAGTTAATTCATGATAAAGTACAGGCGCCTGTATATTAAAATATATACGCTTGCATAGAAGGCTTTGCAAAACCAGGTTATTTGAGATAAACGAGTTGACATACATCATTCGGGTAAGGCTAGCGAAGCTCTGGTCATAGAAAATGGGTCACTATCGCAGGTGGATAATGAAGGAGGTGCATTTTCTCCGACACAAGTTGACCCCCTTCGCGGAAGTATCAACCTGACACGCCGTATCGATTTCGCGCTTTTTATGGCTGATGCCCTGGAGAATGATAGTCTTATTCAAAAGGCCCGGCCCTTTTAGAAATACAGGCAGATGTTAAACTGATTTAAAACACAGTTAGTCAACTTTTGTTTAAAGACTTGTACCCGTATCAAATGCTGAATCAAGCTCAGCATGACAGCTGTTTTTTTATGAAGAGAGTGGATGTAGTTTTGCATCGATCTTGAAACGATTCTGAGTAGCAGTAACCGTAGGTAAGGTATTCCTGAGTAAACCAGCGGATGGATGTAGACAATTATTAAATCAATTCACCTTTTCTTAAAAAAATATCTGTATCCTCTCTGATTATTCATTCGAAACGGTTCCTGATTATCACATAATTTTTCACCTAATATGCTCCAAAAGGCCTTTTTTCTTCTGTTTTATCTCAGTTTAAACACCGCCTTAATTGCTCAACATAGCTTTGACGCTCGTATCATTGATCATGAGAGTCAGGACCCACTGACGGGCGTAACAGTGTATTTCCCTGAATTAGAAAGGGGCGGTTCTTCTGATGGGAACGGACAACTTACCATAACAAGGATACCCACCGGAAGCTATCGGATCACGATCAGTTATGTGGGATATGAGACCCTTTCATTGGAAAGAGATTTCCCTCTGTCCGCGTCTCAACAAAATGAGACGTTTGAACTTTATTTCAGCGAAGAAGATTTGGAGCAAGTATTTGTGAATTCCACCCGTAGCAGTCGCACCATTGAGGATAGCCCAACCCGGGTTGAATTTATCGCCGGAGAAGAACTTGCCGAAAAAGGAAACATGAAGCCCGGTGATATCCGAATGCTGCTAAATGAAAGTACAGGCGTACAAACCCAGCAGACGTCTGCCACAAGCTATAACTCCAGCATCAGGATACAGGGACTGGACGGGAAGTACACGCAGCTGTTGCGCGACGGACTTCCTTTATATTCTGGATATTCAGGCGGTTTAAGCCTGATGCAGATTGCCCCGCTTGATCTGAAACAGGTTGAGCTGATAAAAGGAGCCTCCTCCACACTTTACGGAGGCGGAGCCATTGCCGGCCTGGTTAATCTCATCTCCAAAACTCCGGAGGATGATCCCGGACTGGCTATCATGTTAAATGGAACCTCAGCTTTGGGCTTTGATGCCAGTACCTTTTATTCCGAAAAATATGGCAAGGTCGGAACCACGGTCTTTGCATCATATAACAGAGGCACAGCCTACGATCCGGCTACTATCGGGTTATCCGCTATCCCGGAATTTGACCGCTTTACCCTGAATCCAAGAGTTTTCTTTTACCTTGGGAAAACCACCTTTAATTTTGGTCTGAATCTGGTCACAGAAGACCGATTGGGCGGCAACATCGATTATATAGATGGCGAGCGATCATCAAACCTCTATTTTGAGCAGAATGAGACCGACAGGATTTCTACCTTATTTCAGCTAACACATTCCTTTGATGAGCAAAAAGTGTTGACTCTTAAGAACAGCAGCAGTTTATTTAACCGCACGGTAACCATTCCTGATTACACCTTTGCAGGGTCACAGTTTTCTTCTTTTAGCGAAGCTAGTCTCAGCCTGATTGGTAACAATACAGAATGGATAACAGGGCTTAATCTATGGACCGACCGCTTTGTTCAGTCGCAGGGAGGCAATGGTTCACCTCTGGATTTTTCGGATGCCACAGCTGGAGGGTTCGTTCAGAATACCACGTCATTTAATGAAATATGGACCCTCGAGACCGGCTTTCGGTTTGATGTACACAGCGAGTACGGTTCATTCGCACTTCCAAGATTATCGCTGATGGCTGAGCTCACGCAACAGCTTACCATTCGCCTTGGTGGCGGACTGGGATATAAAGTTCCGACTGTATTCTCCGAAGATGCCGAGCGGCTGCAATTTCAGAATATTCAGCCTCTGGATACCCGACAGCTGAAAGCCGAACGATCATCCGGTGGTAATCTTGATTTCAACTACAGATTTCCCATAACAGATGAGCTAATACTAAGCAGCAATGTTCTATTCTTCTACACCCGCATCGAAGACCCACTGGTACTGAGTTCGGTGAATAATGGGTTTGAGTTCATACAGCCTGATGGTTTTATAGATACCAGAGGCGTGGAAGTCAACATGAAATGGAGTTACCGGGATCTCAAATTATTTGTCGGTTATACCCATGCCAATGTACAGCAGCATTATGGGGGTGAAGTCTCAGAATATCCACTCGTTGCTGAGCACCGATTAAATAATGTATTGATGTACGAAAAGCACGGAAATTTCTGGGTTGGATTAGAAGCCTATTATTTCAGCCCTCAGCAGCTTAATGACGGATCAAAAGGTGACTCTTACTGGATAACAGGCCTTATGACCGAGAAGAGACTGACGGAACAGTTTTCACTGTTTCTGAACTTCGAGAATTTTCTGGATACCCGTCAAACCTCCTTTGACAGCATTTACACCGGAAGCATCGATCAGCCCCGGTTCCGCGATATCTATGCTCCGCTGGATGGATTTGTGATCAATGGCGGGGTAAAGCTCAAATGGTAGGCAGGTTTTGTAGTTAGCATACCGCCAAGGCAGGGTGTAGTAATTGACGCTATAAACTTTTCATGGATGGTGGCTTTAGGGATACTGAATCAATACTGAATTAAATTTAGCGCACAATTCAGCATGACAACTCAATATCTGCTTCTCGTTCCGCCACTCCACTTCGGAAAATAAGTGGATAAGATTGAGATATCAGGGACTTAATTATCCACACCATTCGTTAATATTTCAGGCCGAATAATAGAGGGCTTTGTTATTGAATTTTAAGTGATTCGGCTGGTTCGATAATGCCACAAAATTTTAAAACATTGTGTACTTAAATGAAAGATCAACCACTGTTAAAGCCTTTCAAATCAAATAATTTAGAACTTAGAAACAGAGTCGCAATGGCGCCCATGACCCGGAGTCGCGCCGTTAATGACGGCAATGTTCCGACGAACGACCGGCAGGGTCTCTATTATGAGCAGCGAGCGTCAGCCGGACTCATCATCGCCGAGGGTTCACAGGTTTCTGAGAAGGCAGTTGGCTACATCAATACACCGGGAATTCATACAAGCGAGCAGGTAGAGGGTTGGAAAAAAGTCACCGACCGGGTTCACAAAGCAGGAGGAACCATCTTTCTGCAGCTATGGCATGTAGGCCGAATCTCTCACCCGGATTTTCATGATGGGGACCTGCCGCATGCACCGTCCGCACTGAATCCCGGAGAGCAAGCGTTTACGCCTGAAGGATTTAAAGATACGGTCACCCCAAAAGAGATGACCAGGGAAGATATCAGGACCACCGTAAATGATTTCCGGAATGCGGCCAAAAATGCAATGACAGCCGGGTTTGACGGTGTGGAGATCCACTCATCCAATGGCTATCTGATCCATCAATTCTTTAACGGCACATCCAATCACCGAACCGATGAATATGGCGGAAGTATTGAAAACAGAGCGCGGTTCTTTTTTGAGGTGCTGGATGCGGTGAAAGAAGAAGTGCCGGAAGGTAAGATCGGGGCTCGTTTCAATCCCTCACTCCACGGTATATTTGGTATGGAGATGGATGAACAGACGATTCCAACATTCGATTATGTGATCAACAGGCTGAACGACTACGATCTGGCCTATATTCACCTGTCAGAACCGTTCAATGACGTATCAGATATTTCATTCGCCGAAACCGAGATTGCTAAGCGTTACCGGCCAATGTACGACGGCACTATTATGATCAATGCCGGTTTTGATCAGGAGAGCGGAAACAAAGTGATCAAAGAAGGGAATGCCGATCTTGTAGCCTATGCCAAGCTTTACATCTCGAATCCCGACCTGGTCGAGCGGTTCCGGGCCAATACTGAACTGGCCGAATGGGATCAGGATACGTTCTATACCCCGGGGAAGGAAGGATACACCGACTACCCTAAATTAGAAGCGGTTGGTGCGTAAAGCACAATTTTAGGCTGACTTTTTAATTATAACCTGAGTTCGATTATAAAAAACGAATACAAAAGTCTCCCCTAATAAGGGGAGATTGAGTGGGGTGTTCATTGGTTTTCCAAAATTCTGATGAACATCCCCCTTTTTTCGCCGCGGGCATCCCTTCGGGGAAGGGGGACTATCAATAACTTGATTTATTAATCGAACTCAGATTTATATATAAAAGGCTCCCGAATGAGTCTTTTCTGTTTTGGGGCGTTGAATGCTCATCAACGTGCAGTTATATGCAGGGGTAAAAGCGTTGCTATCCGGTCGAAATCCTTTTCATTTTGTAGCAGCCCAACATTATGTTCAATACACCAAGTCCCGATGAGCATATTTACCGTTTTTCTTACGGTAACGCTTTTTGACCGAATACATTAAATATCAGTTCGGTCGCTAAAAACGTTTCCAAAATGATCCCACACAAATTATTTCCGGCTTAGAGCGGTGTTTGCACTTTGATACCAACTTCGACTTTTCCATTGCACCTTACTTTTTCCAGCAGTCCCGTGGAAAAATCTTTAGACGAATCAATCGAAATGTGAAAGAATTGTGCAATGCCAACCGTTTGAATAATGCATAATAAAAAATCGTGGACACCTTTTTTATTCCTGATTGTTTTCATCAGCTGTTCCACAGGCAGCAGATTTACACAGGGAAGGGTAAATCCGGCGGAATTTTATGCAAAGACTACTTTTTTCACTGCTAAGTCTTTGATGATACTTACATGCGAACTCGATGGTGTAAGCAAGAATTTCATATTTGATACAGGCGCTCAGGTTAGCGCCATCCAGAGAGATTCCATTTCGGGCGACGTCATTACAGTTCGGGGAGGCTCAAACAGAACTGTTGAAAACGGAAGCGAGACAGTCAAGTCATTAAAGATTGACGGGGTTGAATTCGTCAATACTTTTGCGACAAATGAAAACATGGCTTATTTAGAAGAAAAAATTCCGAATTACGGAGGTGTACTCAGAAGAACAATTATAGATAAATCAAACTGGCTGATAGACTATCCGAATAGAACAATTGAATTATCAAATAAAAAACTCTCTGATGAAAGCTACACAGACATACCCCTGATCAAATCATCAGATACACCCTATATGTTGGTTGAGATCAACAATGCGAAGTACAGATCAATTATAGATTTAGGGTCCATCTCAATTTTTAACGTACCAGAAGACACAGAGCTTGCCGGGGAGTTATTAAACAAATATCAGTTTGTAGAAAACAGCAGGGAGAGATATACGGTAGGAGGGATTGAGACTATCACCGAACGAATCGGTACAGTCCCTTTACTGAAACTTGGTGCAACAGAATTCAGAAATGTAACCGTCAATATAAATCTATCCAGCATAAAATAAAAAAGGGATCACCCGAATAAGGATGATCCCATATAAACTTTATCCGACCACTTATTTAGCTTAGCATAGCCAGTAACTTTTCAGCAACGCCTTTAGAAGATGCGGGGTTTTGTCCTGTTATCAGGTTCCCGTCCTCTACCACATACGGCTGCCAGTCGTCGGCCTTGCTGTAGCTGCCGCCATTCTCAACCAGCATGTCTTCAACGCGGAAAGGCACGACATCAGTGAGTCCAACGCCTTCCTCTTCCGTGTTTGAAAATCCGGCTACCTTTTTATTCTTCACAAGAGGTTCACCGTCGGTCCCCTTCACCTCTTTCAGCGCGGCGGGGGCGTGGCATACAAAGCCCAGCGGTTTGCCGCTTTTGTTAAAGGCTTCAATCAGGCTGATGGAATCCTTGTCTTGCGACAGATCCCACAACGGACCGTGTCCGCCGGGATAGAAAACAGCATCGAAATCTTCTTCATTGATTTCGGAAAGTTTTGTTGTGTTACCCATCTTTTTCTGCAGGTCCTGATCTTTCTTGAAGCGCTCGGTGGCTTCGGTTTGCGCATCAGGCGTGTCACTGCTGGGGTCTATTGGCGGACGTCCGCCAGCCGGTGATGCCAGCGTAATGTTGGCTCCCTTGTCAGTAAGTGTGTAATAAGGGCTGGCAAACTCTTCGATCCAGAAGCCCGTCTTATTACCGGTGTCTCCTAATTTGTCGTGTGATGTAAGTACGAATAAAATATCCATGATACTGTGTTTTTTTTTGTGATTTAGTTATTCTTCTATCTATAATTCTTGTTATTAAATCTCTTTTAATACAAGGTGCACATATGGTAATCTACACTTTGACAACCATTTTCCCCTTGTTTGCACCCTCAAACAGATCCAAAAAGGCCTGCGGGATGTTGTCGAAACCTTCGACAATTGTCTCGGAAAATTTAAGGTGACCATCTTTAAGCCATTGGGCCAGTTGCTGAACTGCTTCGGGAAATTTGTCTTCGTAATTACCAATGATAAACCCCTGCATGAGCATGCTTTTTTTGATGAGCATCGGCTCTACACGCGGACCGACCGGCATCGACGTATCATTATAGTGCGCGATAGCTCCGCAGTTGACGATCCGGCCAAAGCGGTTCATGTTCTGGTGAACGCCGTCAGATATTTCACCTGCCACGTTATCGAAATAGACATCCACGCCGTCGGGGCATGTTTCGGCAACAGCCGCGGCCATGTCGTCGGTTGTTTTGTAGTTGATGCCGGCATCAAAACCGAATTTATTCTTCAGCATCTCCACCTTCTCATCTGATCCGGCAATGCCAACGACCCGGCACCCTTTGATTTTACCGATCTGGCCAACCACGCTGCCCACGGCACCCGCGGCTCCGGAAACAACAAGCGTCTCACCTTCTTTGGGTTTCCCTATTTCAGAAAGTCCAAGATAGGCGGTCAGTCCGGTCATGCCCAGAATTCCAAGGTAGGCTGACAGCGGGACCGCATCGGCGTCTACTTTCCTGAGACCTTCACCGGCTGTCGTCTGTAATTGCTTCCAGCCCATGTGACCCACAACAACGTCGCCCTCTTCGAAATCCCCGTTCCTTGACTCTACGACTTCGGCCACCACTCCACCCTCAATGGGTTGATCAAGCTTAAATGGCGGGATATACGAATCCGCGTCATTCATCCGGCCCCGCATGTAGGGATCCACTGAAACGTATAGCGCTTTCAGCAGAATTTCCCCGTCAGCAGGTGACGGCTTCTCTTCTTTTTCAAAATTAAAGTTCGATAGCGACGGTTCCCCAACCGGACGTTTCGCGAGTGTAATTACTTTGTTCATATCAGTACTCATTTTAGATTTCAAATTCAGTGGTTCCCATTCTCATCACGGCTATTCTACATAGCTTTTATTGCATTCCAGGCCATATCAAACGTCTGCTGGTACAAATCTTCTGAAAGATCAAATTCATCCCTATTCTTCACCGCGGAAAAAAAGGCGATGGGGTATGTGGCATACGCGTACAGCATGTAGGGCGATGCATCGCGGAGTATGCCTTCGTTCCGTCCCTTTTCCCATAGATCCAAAAGTGGCTGCAGATGTTTGAGTCCTTTTGCACGCACCTTCTCACTGATCATGGGGGCATTGTCGCACTGCGCCAGGAAAAGCGCCTCTTGCTCGTGATTCATTTTATATGCGGCCATGTTTTTCCAGATCTGTTCAAATTCCTCTTTCACAGAACTTCCGGCCTCATAATTTTTAAAGGCTGCATCGGTAAACGACGTCTTCATCTCCAGGTAGAGGCTGTCTATCAGATCCTGCTTGTTGTCAAAATAGAGATAGATGGTGCCTGCAGATACGCCGGCCATCTTTGCAATTTTGGCCATTGGCGTATTGTGGAAGCCGTGATTGCTCACCAGCTCCAGCGTAGCCTGTAACAGCGCCTGTCGTTTGTCGGATATCTTTCCAGATTCAGCCATAAACACATTTTAAGATTGCTTATTGTCTTTCAGATGTAATGCAACGATAGTGAATGAACATTCATTCACTCACTCACTTAGAAAGATTTTCCAAAAACAGACAGTACTAATGAAAAAAATGAGCCGGCTTAGAATGAGACGGTGATCGGCGGGATGAAGCGGCCCCTCCGGAGAACTAATTTATTCGGAGCTTTTATCGGTAGAGGTTATCTAATATTGTTTTCGGTTATCGGAATAAATTCATTATTTAAAGTGAAGCCGGGGAGTATTCATCACTTATTCGG
>Ga0306867_1000331_pt1 | contig 28455 bp, 23 predicted proteins | sample AntRauTorckE6831_FD_190432 | JGI IMG/M metagenome (GOLD analysis project Ga0306867, IMG submission 190432) | Saline lake microbial communities from Rauer Islands, Antarctica - Metagenome Torckler E6 #831 (v2) (version 2) | ecosystem: Environmental > Aquatic > Non-marine Saline and Alkaline >...
TGTCAAAGAACTGGTAAAAAATAGTGCAAAAAACATCAAAAATTGCTATTTTTGAATGAAAATCGAATCTTGAGCGATTGTAAACCATTATAGATTAATGCGTTTACCGAATTTGGCGGTCATAGATAATTTATAGTGATAGAACAGACTGGGAGGATATGAGGCAGGTGACGTCATTTTTGCTAATTTTGCAAAAAATGATTGAGCCTTGAACGTAAAAGATCAGATATCTCATCCCATATTCCGTATAGTCTCCGAAGCGGCAGAATCTTTATCAACCAACGCTTTTGTGATAGGCGGCTTTGTTCGCGACCTTATCATCGGCAGGCCTTCTAAAGATATCGATATTGTGGCCGAAGGCAGTGGCATCGCCCTCGCACAAGAGGTGGCCCGCCGACTGGGCATTCCCGGAAAGGTAAATATCTTTAAAAACTTCGGGACAGCTATGCTCAGGTATGAGCATAAAGGAGAAATTATGGAGGTAGAGTTTGTGGGTGCCCGAAAAGAATCGTACCGCCACAACTCCCGTAAGCCAATCGTAGAAGACGGTACGCTGAAAGACGATCAGCTCCGGAGAGACTTTACGATTAATGCCCTGGGCATCAGCCTTCAAAAAAATAGTTTCGGGGAAATCGAAGACCCTTTCGGGGGATTAGATCACATCGCTGAAAAGATCATCAAAACGCCCCGTGAACCGGGTATTACCTATAGCGACGACCCACTCCGCATGATGCGCGCAATACGGTTTGCCACACAGCTCGGTTATAACATTGATAGCGCCTCCTTTGAAGCGATACAACAACATAAAGATCGTATTATGATTGTATCGATGGAGCGCATCACTGATGAGCTCAACAAAATAGTTTTATCACCAACACCTTCCCGGGGCTTCATTCTTTTAGAAAACAGCGGATTGCTCCCAATAATTCTGCCGGAGTTTTCTGCCCTCAAAGGGGCTGAAACAAAAAAAGGGCGGGGACATAAAGATAATTTCTACCATACGTTGCAGGTGCTCGATAATCTGGCTGCGGAAACCGACGACCTGTGGCTGCGCTGGGGCGCCCTGCTCCATGACATCGCCAAGCCGGTTACCAAAAAGTACGACCCGCAGGCCGGATGGACCTTCCATGGTCATGAAGCGGTAGGGACGCGCATGGTACCTAAAATATTCCGCCGTCTCCGGTTGCCCATGAATGAGCGGATGAAGTATGTAAAGAAGCTGGTATTCCTTCACCTGAGGCCTCAGGCCCTGACCGAAGAAATTGTTACCGATTCGGCATTGCGGCGTTTGCTCTTCGAAGCCGGCGATGATATTGATGATTTGATGCTGCTGTGCGAAGCAGATATCACTTCAAAAAATCCCTATAAAGTAAAGAAATACAAGCAGCGCTTTAAGGAGGTGAGGGAGAAGCTCAAAGAAACCGAAAAGAAAGACAGGCTGCGAAACTGGCAGCCTCCCATAAGTGGAGAGGAAATTATGGATGCCTTTTCCATACCTCCATCACGTGAAGTGGGGATTATTAAAAACGCCATCAGGGAAGCCATACTCGACGGCATTATCCCCAACGAATATGAAGCGGCCTATGAATATATGTTGCAACAGGGGCGCGAGCTGGGACTGCAAACCACACAGGAGTCATGACCAACAAACCGCTTCTGATAGTGATAACCGGCCCCACGGCCACCGGAAAAACCGCCCTGAGCGTGCAGCTGGCGCAGATCTGGCAAACAGAAATCCTCTCAGCAGACAGCAGACAGTTTTACAAAGAGATGAGCATCGGCACGGCAAAACCAGGGCCCGCCGAGATGCAAGAGGTTCCCCATCACTTTGTGGGCCACCTTTCCGTTAACGAGAGTTACAACGTATCAGCTTACGAACAAGAGAGCTTAGCACTGCTGCAACAGCTTTTCCGGCAAATCGATACAGCGGTGATGGTTGGCGGTTCGGGCCTGTACATCAAAGCGGCATGCGAAGGCATCGACAGGCTCCCGGACCCGGACCCGGCACTGCGGCAGGAGCTGAACGCCCTTTACGAAAGTCAGGGAATAGCGGCTCTGAAAACACGGCTTTTTCAACTGGATGAGGCCTACTACCGGCAGGTAGACCGTAACAACCCCAAGCGATTGATTCGTGCTATAGAAGTGTGCGAAACCACAGGGAAAAAATATAGCGACCTCCGGCGCCAGCAGCCACAACCCCGACCCTTTGATATTTTAAAAATAGGGCTGGATATGCCAAGGCAAGAGCTCTTTGACAGGATACATCACCGGACAGATGCCATGATAGCGCAAGGACTGGTGAAGGAGGCAGCGCTCCTGAAAACCTACAGGCATCTCAATGCACTGAACACGGTAGGCTACAAAGAGCTGTTTCGCTACATGGATGGGGAGATAGACCTGGAGCAAGCTGTTACTGACATTAAGACTAACACCCGCCGTTATGCCAAACGACAAATGACCTGGTTTAAAAGAGATAAAGACATCACATGGTTTCACCCCTCCCAAGTCCGGGAAATTATAGCACATATCAACGCTGCCCGGAAAGAACAATCGTGAAACAGGGGTTTGCGGTTTTAACTATATTGATGCAGGTGTTTACATGCGTAGGCGCAATAAGTGTTTTTGCAAGATTGAATTCTAAAATTTGGAAGTGGAAGAATAAATACTCACTCAAAATAAAAGAAAATGATTGACTAAAGTACAGCGCACCTGGATATTTGTAGAAAAAACATTTCTCCTCTCAATTTCCCAACCCGCAGAGCAGCTTGTATTATATCTTCAGCTACAAAGAATAAACTGCCCGCAATTTTTTTATGGATTACCCTATTCAAAACGTATAGCTTTCACAGGAGTAATACGCGTAATGATATAAGAAGGAATGATCATCATCAGGAAACACACTATCAAAGTGCCTGCATTGATCCACAGCAGGTCGGTAATCTGAAGGTTCACCGGAACGTGCGTCATAAAGTACGACTCCTGGTCCAGCTTGATAATAGCGAAGTGTTTCTGAATCAGCGCCAGCGAAACCGCCAGAATATTTCCGGCAGCCAAGCCTCGCAGCACCACAAAAGAGGCATTATACAAAAAAATATCTCTAATCGATGTATTACTCATGCCCAGGGCCTTTAAAATGCCAATCATATTAGTACGCTCCAGGATCAAAATCAGCAAGGTGCTTATCATCGTCACCGAAGCTACTAACACCATAATAATGAGGATAATAATAACATTCATATCCTGCAGCTTCAGCCAGTCGAAAATTTCGGGATGCAGTGATTTAATGTCATTTACATTCAGATTAAAAGGCACTTTGTTGTACACCTCCGCCTTCACCTCTTCCAGCTTCGAAAAGTCATCAATCATCACTTCGAAGCCCCCTACTTCATGGGGCTCCCAGCCGTTCAGCCGCTGAATATTTTTAATATCCCCGATGATAAAGCGGTTATCAAAATCGGACAACCCGGTATCGAAAATACCACTAACCACAAAAGGACGGCCACGCTGGTGATCGCCCATAATAAAATAGGTACGCAACTTATCCCCGACGATCACCTGCATCAGGTCTGCCATATTTTTTGAGATGAGGATTTCCATAGAGGCCTGCTCCTCCTTAAAAGAGATAATATCGCCGGCCACCAGTTTATCAGAAAAAAAATCCCACCTATAATCGTTGTCCACCCCTTTAAGCACTACCCCTTGTATAGTGCCTTTATCTTTTACGATTCCGGCTTTTGTGGCAAACACCTGGATATGTCTTACATGGGGAATATCCAGCTGCGGGTAAAAATCCTGCCTGGTGGAAACAGGAGATGTTTCATAAGAACGATTCGAATCGAACGGGGAGATACGGATATGTGCTCCAAATCCTGTAACTTTGCTGCTGATTTCATTCTGAAACCCGGTGAGTATAGCCACAGAAAGAATCATCACACTCAAACCCAGCACTATGCTGAGTATGGCAATGCGAATAAGAGGACGGGAATAGTTAAAACTGTCCTTCTTTAAAATTCTACGGGCTATAAAAAGTGTTGTTTTCAAAGTATTGTTATTGAATAATGAACTAACGCTATGCGAAATTACCAAATTGTTACGATAATCATAACACTATTATCTGTCAATATCTCTGTTTCCTGTGCCCAAAAAGCGCCGGAACCGGGTATTGTGCCTGGCGCCGCCCGTAAGTGGACCTATCTCTCCTATGTAGGCGATAAACCTTTTGCGGTGGTGGCCAACCACACCTCCATGGTTGGCAACACACACCTGGCAGATACCTTGTTGGCTATGAAATACAATCTGAAAAAAATATTCAGCCCGGAGCATGGTTTCAGGGGTGACGCCGAGGCCGGCGCCTACCTCTATAACAGCATCGACACAATTACGAATCTTCCGGTAATATCCCTTTATGGCGATAACAAGAAACCCAAACCAAAGGATTTGCAGGATATTGAAATTATCCTCTTCGATATTCAGGATGTAGGGGCCCGCTTCTATACTTACATCTCCACCCTTACGCTGGTAATGGAGGCATGCGCAGAAAATGATATCAAGCTGGTGGTCCTCGACCGTCCCAACCCCAACGGATTTTATGTGGACGGGCCGGTGCTGGATCCGCGCTTTAAATCTTTCGTGGGTATGCATCCTGTGCCCATCGTGCATGGGATGACCATGGCCGAATATGCCCACATGGTCAACCAGGAAGGATGGATTAACGGCACCTGCGAGCTCAGCTGGGTCAAATGTCAGAACTATACGCACAACACGCACTATCAGTTGCCTGTTGCTCCTTCGCCAAACCTCAAAAGCATGGAGGCAGTATACCTCTATCCTTCGCTGTGCCTTTTTGAGGGAACCTCAGTAAGTGTGGGCCGCGGAACAGATACTCCTTTCGAAATTTATGGCCACCCTGACCTTAACTATGGTGACTACACCTTTACACCTGAGCCAAACAGTGGCAGCAGTAACCCAAAACATAACGGAACGAAATGCCGCGGACAAAACCTGAGGTACTACGGAGGGAATTTTCATCAGATGCCTGTGAAGTTTAACATTTACTGGCTGCTGGAAAGCTACGATGACCTGAAAAGCCAGGGATCGTTTTTCAATGCCTTTTTTGATAAGCTGGCCGGTACCGATAAGCTGCGTAAACAGATAGAGGCCGGGAAAGATATTGATGAAATTGAAAAGTCATGGCAGAAAGACCTTGAAGCGTTTAAGAAAATGAGAAAAAAGTACCTTCTTTATCCTGATTTTGAATAAATGCCGGGGAGCCGCAGCATGCCGTATTGACTTTCGGAACTCTTTTTATACCTTTACGGAAAGGATTTTTTAATGACAGCAACTACCACATATTTTCTTTTGCTTTTTCTGGGACTTTTTGCCGGGATAGTGGTGACCTATATCTTGCTGCGGCTCCCCGCAGAGAGGAACCTGAAAGCGCTGCGTAATGATTACGATGACCTTAACAACAAGCTCAGGGAAACGCAAACCACACTTACCATTGCAGAGAATAACGCGGCACACCTGCAGGAGACACTAGAAACTACCCGGGAAGAGCTTAAACAAGCGCTATCGGAAAACAATACACTGAAACAAGCTTCCACTCAGAAAGAGACGGAAAACAAACACTTGCAGCAGCGCTTTCGCGAGCAACAGGAAGAAGCTGCGCACCTGCGGAAACAGTTCCAGACAGAGTTCGAAAATATTGCCTCAAAGTTGCTCAAAAGTAATACCAAAGAGTTTGCAGAAACGAACCAAAAGCGCCTCGATGAAATCTTAACCCCTTTTAAAGAGCGCATAGAGAAGTTTGAAAAAGCAATACAGGACAATCAGGTAACCAACCTGAAAGAACAAACAACGCTTCGCGCAGAGCTGAAAAACCTCCACACCCTCAACCAGCAGATGACCGAGGAGGCCAGGAACCTTACGCGTGCCTTAAAAGGCGACAGCAAAAAGCAGGGCGCCTGGGGGGAGATCATCCTCGAGAAGGTGCTGGAGCGCAGCGGATTGAGAAAAAGTATTGAATACCACCGGGAAGTAGCCATCCCAGGAGAAGACCACAACAATGTCAGGCCCGATGCGGTGGTATACCTGCCGGAAAAGAAGCACATCATCATCGATGCCAAAGTATCGCTCAATGCATACCAAAAAAGTGTGGATGCCGATAGCGACGAAGAGCGCAACCAGCACCTGAAAGCACACCTGCTGTCGGTAAAAAACCACATCAAAAGCTTATCAGGCAAGAGCTATCATCTTTCTGATGCATTCGACAGCCCTGAATTTACCTTGATGTTTATGCCGGTGGAGCCTGCCTTTAGTGCTGTGCTGGAATATGACAATGAGCTTTTTAATGATGCCTGGGATAAAAAGATTATTATGGTGAGCCCCACCACCCTGCTGGCTACCCTGCGCACCGTGGCTTCGCTGTGGAAACATGAGCGCCAGACCGAAAACGCTATAAACATAGCACGCGAAGGGGGGCGCCTTTATGACCGCATCGCCCTGTTTATGCAAGAGTTCGAAAAAATGGAAAAACCCCTCGACCAGGCGAAAGCATCCTATGTATGCCTGCGCGACAAGCTTACCACCAACCGCCAGAGTCTAGCAGGAACCGCCCTGCGGCTAAAGGAGCTGGGGGTTAAAACTTCCAAAAATATGCCCGGCAGCATGTCAGGAAATATATCTGAGGAGGACGCACGATGAAACAGTTGAGCGCCATTACGGTTATTTTGCTTTTACTTGCCTTGCCGGGATGTATATCTACCAACCGGCTTACTACCATTAACTACCGTGGAGCTGTGGCTCCTTTTCAGGATAACAACCCCTTCAGCCATACCTTGCTGCATACCGATGACAGCTCCTCATTACTGATATTTGAGGTGGATATGAACAAACTCAAATATATTAAAAACAAGGGCTCCGGAGCTTTTTCAGCACGCTACAGCGTAGCATACCAGGTCTACCCCGACATCACCTCCAACACGGTTGCTGACAGCAGCACGGTTACCTATTCCGACTCGCTGCTCTTTGGAACATTTCACAGAAAAACACATCAGGTTGCAGTGGCCACACCAAACAGCGAAGTATCTTTCCTGCATGTCATCTTTTCTGACCGCCACGCCGCCAGGAGCTTTAACGCCTTTTACGAGGTAAGAAAATCTGATTCCGATCCGTATAATTACCTTGTCAAAAACGAATCGGGAACTATTCATTATCATCCTTACAAGCGTTATTATGATCGCTACCGGTTTGCTTTCCGCGATGACCTGTCCATACCGCTGGCAGCGGAGTTCTATGATATTTCCGGGGCAGGCATCGCACCGCCACCCTTTGCCGAAGAATCGCATAACGACAGCGGCATCTTTCACAAAGAGGCGGGTTTGCTGGAACAGGGCATCCTCCATACTGCCGGAAAAGAGGGCCTTTTCATCATCAAAAAGAAGCACCAGGAAAAGGGTGGCATGCGTTTTTTAAGCAAAAACACCACCTATCCTGCTCCCGGCAACGTAAAAGGCTTCACAGGGCCTTTGCGATACATCACCACCAATAAGGAGTATTTAGCTCTGAAGCATGCCGTTGACAAAACCGCAGCCACGGAACAGTTCTGGATAGACGCCACAGGAAGCTATGACCGGGCATTTGAGCGCATGGCCACCTATGACCAGCGTGTTACCAACGCCAACAGATTCTTCAGCAGCTACAAGGAAGGGTGGAAAACCGACCGCGGAATGATATACATCATCTTCGGGTGGCCCGACCGGCTTCTAAAATATGAACAGCAGGAAAAGTGGATTTACAGTGACGGCGCCACAGGCGAGCCGCTAACCTTTATCTTCAGGAATAAGATGTTCTCTTATCCTGTAAAGGATTTTTTCCTCGAACGCAATGAAAAATACCGCATACCGTGGTATGAAAAAGTAGAAAACTGGAAAAACTAATTATGAAACAAACCGAATACATTTTTGGCATAAGGCCTATCGAAGAAGCCCTGGAGCAGGGACGGGAAATAGAAAAAATTGTCTTTCAGAAAAACCTGAGGGGCGAAGCCTCCCAGAAGCTTATGCAGGCAGCACGCAGCCTGGAAATCCCTGTACAGCAGGTGCCGCTGGCCGCGATGAACAAAATTACGCGTAAAAATCATCAGGGCGTAATAGCCTACCTCTCCCCTATCACCTACCAAGATCTGGATGAGATCGTTATACGCTGCTTTGAGGATGGAAAAGATCCGCTGGTGCTGGTGCTCGACCATATCACCGATGTAAGGAATATGGGAGCCATCGCCCGCACGGCAGAATGTGCGGGGGTAGATGTTTTGGTTGTTCCCGCACGCGGCGGTGCCCGCATCAGCGGCGATGCAATAAAAACCTCGGCAGGGGCACTGATGAGTATCCCTGTGCACCGCTCAGAAGATCTGGTGGAAACCGTTAAAAAGCTCAAAAACTATGGCATGCAGATCGTAGCCAGTACCGAAAAAACAGAAACCGATTACACAGAAGGTTCTTACCAAGGTCCTTTGGCTATTGTCACAGGCTCCGAAGAGTATGGAATCAGCAGCGCTATCCTTAAAATAGCAGACTTCAATGCCCGCATACCACTGCTGGGAAGTATTGACTCGCTGAATGTGTCAGTTGCCACCGGCATTATCCTCTTTGAGGCCCTCAGGCAAAAACGAATGGCAAAGGAAAAATCCTGATAAATATAATCTGTATTCCTCACGGATGTGACCAGTTTTTTTTTGCCACGGAAAAAACCGGCAGTATCCGGATAAGAAGCCCTGGGTTTAGTAATCAACTGAACCCCTTACAAACAGCAATAAAATTTGTAGGTTTGCCACAAACTATTGAAGCGATGAAAACAGAATACCCGGTCTTGTTACTTATCATACTGATGACAGCTGCAGGATGCCAGAATACAAGTGTGGAATATTACTCTAACGGTAACAAAAAAACAGTGTTTCGTAAGAAAGGAGAACAATTCCATGGGGAGAACGTGTGGTATTACCGCAACGGTCAGCCCGAGCTTGTGGTCACCTATAAAAATGGCGTTATCCACGGCACAAGCACAAACTATTACTATAACGGCAGGAAAGAGCAGGAGGAGCATTACCGAAAAGGTCTCCGTCAAGGAAAAAGCACCAAATGGTACGACAACGGAAAAGTGCAGGAAACAGCATATTATGTTAATGATACATTGGACGGCAAATACAAGGTGTATTATCGCGAAGGAACACTGCAGATAAGTGGTGCTTTTGCCAGGGGAGTTTATGACAGCACCTGGACCTGGTGGGACAAACAAGGACTAAAGGTGGGAGAAGCAGATTTTGAACACGGTGATGGGATACAAGTGAGTTGGTATATCAACGGACGAGAAAAATCGAAAATACCTTTTAAAGACAATAAAAAGCACGGAAAAACGCTTTATTTTAACCAGCAAGGCGACACCACAAAAATTACCTGGTTTAAAGAGGGTAATGTTGTGGATGAAGAGGTTTTAGAGAACGAAGACAATTTATAATCAATCTACAAATATTTTTTACGAATTTTGCACAGGTTCTTTGACATAATGCTTTTATAAGCATTTAATTTTTAACGAATTACGCAAACGTTTCCGGAATTTGAAAAGGTTGATTATCAACCATCAAAAACTTTATGAAATGTTTGGCCGGATTAAAATGAAGTTTATATATTTGCCAATGTTATAATAATAACAATGTTATTTGAATAACTTAAAATTAGTAGTTAACCAATAAAAAAATCGATACGTAATGGATCTTGAAAAAGTAATGAGTAACCTGGAGCAAAAGCATCCCGGTGAAGCAGAATATTTACAGGCAGTAAGAGAAGTGCTGGAAACCCTTGAAGACGTCGTTGATGAGAACCCACAGTTCGAAGCACGAGGCATCATTGCCCGGCTGATAGAGCCCGACCGTGTTCTCACCTTTAAAGTACCCTGGGTAGATGACAACGGCAACGTTCAGGTTAACCTGGGCTATCGTGTTCAGTTTAACGGAGCCATAGGGCCCTACAAAGGCGGGCTGCGCTTCCACCCCAGCGTAAATCTTAGTATCCTCAAGTTTTTGGGCTTCGAGCAAATCTTCAAGAACGCGCTTACCACACTACCTATGGGTGGTGGTAAAGGGGGTTCCGATTTCAATCCCAAAGGAAAATCTGACGATGAAATTATGCGTTTTTGCCAGTCGTTTATGCTGGAGCTGTGGCGCCTGATAGGCCCCGAAACCGACGTTCCTGCCGGAGACATCGGCGTGGGTGGTCGCGAAATAGGCTTCCTGTATGGCATGTATAAGAAACTGGCACGTGAACACACCGGCGTGCTTACCGGAAAAGGTCTTAACTGGGGTGGGTCGCTGATTCGCCCGGAAGCTACCGGCTTTGGAGCCGTATATTTTGTCAAAGAGATGCTGAAAACCAAAGGAGAATCGTTCGAAGGTAAGCTGGTAGCCCTTTCAGGATTCGGCAACGTATCATGGGGTGCTGCACAGAAAGTTAACGAGCTGGGTGGAAAAGTAGTGACCCTCTCGGGCCCCGACGGCTATGTGCACATTCCTGACGGACTGAATGATGAGATGATAGAGTATATGCTGGAATTGCGCGCCTCAAACCAGGATATTGTAAAACCATTCTCGTATGAATTCCCTGAAGCTCAGTTCCACGAGAACAAGCATCCATGGGAAGTAAAAGTAGATGTTGCCATCCCCTGCGCCACACAAAACGAGCTGAATGAAGAAGACGCCGAAATGCTGGTGAAAAATGGTTGCAAATGTATTGCCGAAGGTGCCAACATGCCCAGTACTCCGGAAGCAGTGGAGATTTTCGAAGAAAAGAAAATCCTGTTTGGCCCCGGAAAAGCTGTAAACGCCGGTGGTGTGGCTACCTCAGGACTGGAGATGACACAAAACTCCATGAAGCTGAACTGGAGCCGTGAAGAGGTAGATGAAAAACTTCAGAAAATTATGAAAGATATTCACGATCAGTGCGTAAAATATGGCACTGATGAAGAAGGTCATATCAACTATGTAAAAGGTGCCAACGTGGCAGGCTTCCTCAAGGTTGCTAATGCTATGTTAGAGCAAGGTGTGGTTTAACCAACTGCACTTTTAATTTGATTTGTTCCACGCCGGCGTTAACCGGCGTGGTTTTTTATGCTTTTAAGGTAAGATTTATACCCAAATTGAGCGATTCTCGCTCACGATAAAGAAATTGTAAGCATTTCACCTTCCCGCAATTCTGCGGGACAGGCTACTCATTCGGTGAAATACAACAATTTCTAAATCGTCCGCCTGAGGCGGCTAAGTAAAGCGCTTTTTCACTTTCCCGGAAAATAAGTCGGGACAGGCTGTTCAAACCGCTCAACTTAGGTTTGAAATACAATTAATAACAAGATGTTTTTTCTTCTTTTCAGGATAATTCAGAAGTTGAGCATAAGCATTTATGCACCAACGCAGAGCTTGGACATCATGAACAAACTCAAAATAATTACTATTATTGTAAAAAAATCAGTGGTCTCATTTTAAGCTGCTGACAAAAGAATTAACCATTAAACCACAAAAAAGATGAAGAGTTACCAAATCCCGGGGCAAAAGAATGCCCCTTACCATCTGAGGATGATGCCTTTAAGAAGCACCCTGCTCGCCACAATAATAATCCTGCTGGCTTTCAGCAGTACAGGGCAAGAGGCCGACACCAGCTACAGGTTCAATACCATTCATAAAGTGGATGCCACCAGCGTAAAGGATCAACACCGCTCCGGAACTTGCTGGGCCTTTGCCGCCGCCTCTTTTCTCGAGAGCGAAATATTACGTAAAGGACTTCCTGCCGTTGATCTTTCAGAGATGTTTTTTGTAAGGGACGCATATATGGCCAAAGCCAGCAACTATGTGCAGATGCACGGCGCAGTGGCCTTTAGTCCGGGCGGGCAGGCTCATGATGTGATGCATACTGTAAGAAAACACGGAATGATAACGGAAGAGGCATACAACGGACTGCAGTACGGTCTGGAAAAACACAACCACAGCGAGCTGCACAGTCTGCTGGAGTCGCAGGTAAAAGTTATCGCCAAAAGCAAATCCGGCAAGATTAATCCCAGCTGGATAAAAGTTGTTGAAGCCACCGTTGATGAATATCTGGGAGAAGTCCCGGAAAGCGTCTCCTTTGCAGGGGATGCAATAACCGCTGCAGCATTCGTAAACAAAACCGGCATCAACCCGGACGATTATATAGAGCTGACTTCATATACCCATCATCCTTTTTACACACCTTTTCGGCTGGAAGTACCCGATAACTGGACCTATAACGACTACTACAATGTTCCTGTTGACGACCTGATGCAGATTATGGATAATGCTTTTGCGAACGGGTACAGCGTGTGCTGGGACGGCGACGTCAGTGAAAAAGGCTTCTCGCACAACAATGGGGTAGCCATTGTGCCGGCAAAGAAAGTGAGTGACGCCAGCGGAACAGAAAAATCCAGGTGGTCTGACTTAACGGAAAAAGAGAAGAAAAAGATGCTGTACAGCTTCGAAAAGCCGGTAGCTGAAAAGAAGATAACCCAGGAGGACCGGCAGGAGGCTTTTAGCCTGCACCGTACCACCGATGACCACCTGATGCACCTGACCGGTGTTGCGCAAGACCAGAACGGCACGAGGTATTACATCACAAAAAATTCCTGGAACGATGACAGCAATGAGGCGGGGGGATATCTGAATATGTCCGAAGCTTATGTCAGGCTGCATACCATAGCAATAATGGTTCATAAAGACGCTATCCCAAAAAATATCAGAAAAAAAATCGATCTGGATTAGCCCAACAACCGCTATCTCTGCAACATTCTCATTCAGCGAATTGATAGAGGATGTTGCCTTGCCTGTCGGTTAAAGCATAGGAGTAGCCGGCAACTATTTTGGTGAAGATGAGACGGTCCAGGTAATATTTCCATGCTACAGGTATCCACTCATCGCGGTGTTTAACATTCAAAAACACGCGGCTGAAGGTGGGCTGAGGCTGAAATTGTTCTTTTTGTATCGTTACGGTTACTGTCTCAGCATACTCATCGGTAACATCGCGATATTTGCCATCTTCCAGGTGGTGGTACTTTAACTGAAGGAACTCACCACGGTCCGGCAAGGCTTCATTGTAGGTCTGGAAAGTCCTGCGGAATACTTTCGGAAACCGGGAGGGTCTTTGCAGCGTATCCCCGAAAGGGTAATACAATTTTCGATTACCCTGATGGTCGCGCGCAGCCACCCAGTAAGTGGTTTCGTGAGCATACTCTTGTGGTGCCGGGAGGTAGTCAACCGATGCTGCCACCCCATAGCTGCTCAGCGCCGCCACCCACATTGCCGCCATGTCCTCCGTCCTGCCCTGCCTGTGGCGTTTCATCTCCCCCCATCCCTGGTCGGTGGGGTTTTCAATATAGCGGGCATCCCAGTGCAGATAGCTTTTTACTGTACTGATAATCGAGTCAGCAGCCACCAGAGGATCTGAAGTATTTACTCCCGGTTTCGGCAGCACAGTATCCGTAATAATAGTATGCCAGTCGTCCAGCGGTCCATGATGGTGCCTGTAGGGCAGGATAAACGTTGTAAAATCTTTAAACGTGTAATGAGCCGCCCACGGATTATTTTGCCACGCCTGATAGCGCGCCTGGATATGATCTCTCAAAAAAGAACTCTCCACTTTATAAACATCCTTTCCCAGGTGGTGTCTCCTGAATTCCACAGCACCATATTTCCCGCCCAATACCTGCTTATAGGCTTTAAGACTGTCATATGAAGGCAGTTCGCGTATGTTGTAGTCGATTAAGCGGCCGCTGCTGTCGTGCAGGAGGTAGGTACGATAGCCATGCTGTGGCAACCCGGAAAGCAGATAAAACAGGCTCCTGAGTTGCAGGCTGTCTGCCGGCTCTCTATAGCTTACTATCGCCTTCAGAAACTCAATGTTATTCCGTCCTGATAAATCTATAGTCTTCCTCACACTTGCAGGAACAAGCGGATAGCTATCACGCTTACATCCTGAAAAGAAGAACAGGAGAACTATCAGTAAAGTGATAACATATTTCATCAGACCGGTTTTAGGGCTTCTTTATCATCATCGTTGTCATACTTCAAACAGAGAGCACACCGCTTGTTTGAAAACCAATGTTTTATAGCTTTTCTATCCATTAACAGATTCCTTTCCAGTGTCTGCACCGCCTTTCTTCCTAATCCTTATATCTGTGATAGATCCTGGATTTTTGTGATTATACCTCTTCATAAGCGTTTCAAAGTTAATATTTTTCTGTGTTCATATCCTTTTCTCATGCGGTATATCCATGTAAAACAGAAAATACAGATAAAAACAGCAGGTATTACTGTTACCCAAATTGAGCGATTCTCGCTCACGATAAAGAAATTGTAAGCATTTCACCTTCCCGCAATTCTGCGGGACAGGCTACTCATTCGGTGAAATACAACAATTTCTAAATCGTCCGCCGAGGCGGATAAGTAAAGCGCTTTTTCACTTTCCCGGAAAATAAGTCGGGACAAGCTGTTCAAACCGCTCAACTTAGGTGTTAAAATGCAGCTTAACAAGCAAAATTCATCTTGCTTTTCTTCATTGCCTGAAAGACTTTCCAATATTAATCAGTTAATAGCTCCCCACAAACAGGGATGCCGTATCAATATAATTCACTATTTGTAGCGATGGTACAGGATTTTTTTGAGTCATACTTTTGTGCCATTCAATTTAATAATGTTTTTTCAGAGGGGTTAACAAAGAAAAACTGTCCAAATAAGCAAATTATTTTATTCAAATGCTCGACACAGAAGAAAATAATATGACAAAAATTTATTCAGCAACAGCAATTTTAGAATTAATTACTCAAGTTTCGCACTTAAAAACAGGAATAGTGGAATGTTGTATTTCAATAAGTTAACATCATTTAATATATAACACTTTGTGTTACTTTGAGTCTTCGTGCCTTAGTGGCAGTCTTTTCAAAATGCCATCAAGACACAAAGGCACCAGGATTCACTAAGATAATCGTAAAGCAAAATTGGAAAAACATTAGAATTTGATATAGAACTATTTATAAAAACAATCTTTTAATAAAAGATTAATATTCATGATTTTAACAGAAATGCAAAACTTGAGTTAATTAAATACATATAAACCAAATAATTATGAAAACTGTAGTCTTTACACTCATCTTATCCGTTGCCTTTGTTTTATCACAGGCGCAAACCGGAAACATAGAAGGAACCGTAACTCAGGAAGATAATTTATCTGTCTTGCCGGGTGTTAACGTATATCTCGAAAATACGAAATACGGAAGCATGACCAACGGAAAAGGAAACTACATTATTAAGGATATACCCATTGGCAACTACAAATTAGTGATTTCCAATATTGGCTACCCGACCAAAAAAAAGGAAATAAACATAAAGGCAAATGAGTCACTGACAGCAAATATCAGCCTTAAAGAAACGATAACCACACTTAACGAAGTTGTTGTTATGACCAATGGAATTAGCGGATTAAAAGAAATTCCGGGTTCGATACAATATATCTCTCCCAAAGAAATTCAAAAATTCAGTTATACAGACATCAACCGCACTTTAAGGGAAGTGCCGGGCATTAATATCCAGGAGGAAGATGGTTTTGGACTTCGACCTAACATTGGCTTGCGGGGAACGGGTGTTGAGCGTAGTTCAAAAATAACTATCATGGAAGATGGCGTGCTTTCTGCGCCAGCTCCTTATGCCGCTCCGGCAGCTTATTATTTTCCTACAACAGGCCGAATGCAGGCAATAGAAATTTTAAAGGGCAGCGGCCAGATAAAATACGGGCCATACACCACCGGGGGGGCAATCAATCTCATCTCCACACAAATCCCTGACGATTTTTCCGGTAGAATTAATCTCTTTGGCGGAAGTTTCGGAGGCAGAAATCTTCATGCTTATGCAGGAAATTCCCATGAAAATATTGCCTATATGGTGGAGACCTTTCAATATGGTTCGAAGGGTTTTAAAGAATTAGATGGCGGAGGAAATACCGGCTTTGACAAAAAAGATTATCTGGCAAAACTACGGGTGAATACCAATGCCGGCGCCAACATATATCAATCCTTGACCTTTAAAATAGGGCAGGTCGAAGAGACTTCCAATGAGACCTATCTGGGGTTAACCGACGACGACTTTGCCGCCAACCCATACAGAAGATATGCTGCCTCTCAAAAAGACGTGATAAACACGGAGCAATCACAATTTGCTGTAACCCATCTTGCCAGGTTTTCAGAATCTGTTAAGGTGCTTACTACAGCCTATCGAAATGAATTTTCGAGAAACTGGTACAAACTGGATAAGGTAAAAGACAGTACCGGAACAAAAACAAGCATAGGCAATATTCTTGAAAACCCAGCGGGATCCCATGATGCTTTCAACATACTTACCGGCTCCACCGGCACCAGCAGCGATGACCTGTTTGTAAAAGCAAATAACCGGACATACTATGCTCAAGGCGTTCAAACGGCGCTTAACTTCAACTTCAAAACTGATAATATAACACACAAAATTGACGTAGGCTTCCGCTACCACCAGGATGAGATTGACCGCTTTCAGTGGCATGATGCCTATTCGATGAATGAAGGCGTCATGCAGTTAACCGAATCCGGAACTCCCGGCACAGAAAGCAATCGCGTAACTACAGCTAATGCTTTTGCATCCTATGTGCAGTATAAATTAAAGTATGACAATTTTACGTTTACGCCGGGCATCAGATATGAAAACATAGCCTTCAAAGCCAAAAAATACGGCAAAAACGACCCGGAAAGAAGCGGGACGGATTTAACAGAAACCAATAATACGGTGGATGTTTTTAGTCCGGGTATTGGACTCGACTATCAGTTTAGTAATTACCTGAGTACATTTGCAGGGGTGCATAAAGGATTTTCTCCCCCGGGATCAAACGAAGGAAGTAAGCCCGAGAAAAGCGTCAATTATGAGATGGGAGTGCGTTATGCCAAAAAGGCTCTTTCAGGGCAAGCCGTTATTTTCTATACGGATTACAGCAATTTACTTGGCTCCGACCTTGCGGCAGCAGGAGGCCAGGGAACCAACGCCCTCTTTAACGGTGGAGAAGTGCAAACAAAAGGGCTTGAGTTCCAGCTTAGCTATGACCTGTTATCCACACACAAACAGAGCACTGTCAGTTTACCTCTTTCGGTGGTCTATACCTACACCGATGCCTTTTTTGAAAATTCATTCGACAGTGAATTTGGAGGATGGGGAACGGTAACCGAAGGAGACCAGCTTCCTTATCTGGCAAATAATCAATTCACTTTAATTCTTGGACTTGAACACAAGAAATTCGCTGTCAATATCAGCGGAAAGCATATGGATGAAATGCGTGACACACCCGGACAAGGAGAAATACCGGCTGATGAAAAAATCGATTCCTATTTTGTCATTGACCTTAGTGCCAACTATGCTATGCACAAAAATATTTCCCTGTTTGCAAATGCTACCAACCTAACCGATGAAGTGTATGGCGTGGCAAGAAGACCCGCAGGATTAAGACCGGGAATGCCCGCAGCATTTAACATAGGGTTGAAAGCAGGGTTTTAATTCCTGTATTTCACGCACAAAACAGCGGGAGGGTCATATATGGCTCTCCCGTTTTAATGTGATGACCTGTGAAATTGATGTGGTTTCAACATGGTATGCCGCCACGCTCTTGTCTGAAAATAATATTCGTTGGATTTTAGCAATTTTGGTAAGCACTTATTGCAGGCAACCTGCCGCATTATCCGGAGGTTTCCGTTGGGTTCAGCAAGCGTTATAAGGTTTGGGCACTATACTTGTGGCTGGTTGTTGCTACGTTCAGATCACCTCTGCGGCGTCTTGTGGTATCCAGCCCACACTGCCGTTATCTATCTTTATCTCATACCAAGACCCCAGCCTGTCAAGAATATACACTTTTGTGCCTTCGTGGATAACAAAGAGATCCACGCTGTTTTGGTCGGGAGAGGATTTAACGGTTACCGAAGGGTTAAAAATGATAGCATCCTGCTCCTGAACCAGATTATTATGTTGCTTAGCAGCAAACACAAAAGAGAGTATCATAAATACAAAAACCAGCAGTCCTGTATAGAAGGTGATTTTTTTTATCCATATTCTTCCTGAAAGCAGAAAAAAGGCCAGCATAGCGAGAAACAGACTAAAAGCTACTATTCCCGCAATGCTCCATTCATCAACAGAGGCCTGGCTCATAAGGTTTTTCCACCACCTTTGGTAAAACAGCTCGGGTACTTTCTCTATCTTATCCAGCGTAAGCTGCCGCGCCATTTGCAGGTTTTTCCTGATATCTTCGTTGCCGGGATCCAGCTTCAGCGCCCGCTCATAAAAAAGAATGGCGCGGGGGATCCTGTCAGTCTTAAAATAGCTGTTCGCCATGTTATAGTAGAGGGCTGCCGAGTGGTATCCCATGTGATACACCGAATCGTAAAACTTCAGCGCCATATGATATTCGCCCTGCTTGTAGGCTGTGTTAGCAGAATCGGCCACCTGTGCAGGCTGCTGTGCGCTGAGCCCTGACAGCAGCATATAAAACAGTATACCTGATATGAGTATCTTGTATTTCATAACCTATTTCAACTCTTTTTCTGTTTTAATGATCACCGCTTTTGCTCTGTTGTATATCTCCTGCATCCGCTTATCTTTATCTCCCGGAGCAAAGCGGGCATATTCACACGCCTCCAGAATATCGGTAAATTCCTCGATAATGGGCTCATCTACATGCTTTTCGGATAACTTTTCGCGCACCACCTCGAAAGAGAGATTGGCCAGCGAGATATCAAATTTATAGGAGAGATAGCCCCAGATAGCTTCCGACAGTTCATCATAAAAAGCATCCGTATCTCCCTTATCGGCATATGTCCTGGACTTTTTCAGGCGTTTTCGTGCAAACCGTGTAGCTTTCCGCTCTTTCTGCAGGGCAATATTGTGTTTGCTGCTCCTTACCTTTTTCACCACTATCATCAGCAGGATAAATAGCACCAGCGGTATGGCAATGTATAGATAAAAAGCGTTGCTCCTGAAAAAGAAAACACCTGTGGGGCGCAAGTTTAAATCGCCGGTACGGATGTAACGAATATCCTCACCCAGGTATTGGATATCCTTTTTTGACCCGGAGCGAACAGAAATTCCTTCGGAAGCTTCCGCATCCCCTTTATTCACTTTTATCTGATATTTGGGGGTTGTATGGGTCTTGTACCTCCCCTCCTCAATATTGAAGTAAGCAAAGGTAAAAGGATCTATATCATAATTTCCCGGCACCCTGGGAATGATAAGATATTTAAACTCTTTCGTCCCGGCCACTCCTGCCTGTGAAGTGCGAATATCGGTATTGATCTCGGGGTCGTACACCTCGAAGTCCGGAGGGAATTGCATGGTTGGGGGATCCACCAGCTTTACGTTTCCCTGTCCGCGGATTTTCAAGGTAAGGTTAATGGCATCGTTGATAATCACTTCCGTTTTATCTATCTCACTACTTATACTAAAATCGCCCACCGCTCCGCTAAAAGCTATGGGTTTGCTGCCCTGTGGCAGTGGCTTCACCTGTAGTTCAACGGGTTCCGAGGTAAGGTTACGCCGCACCGTACGCCCTCCGAAAAAGGAGTCGTTGAAGAAGCTCTCAAACGGGTCGCGGCTGCGGGTGGAGTTATCCTGCACCCGTGCCAGGATTTGAAACTCCATAGGTTTAGTGACAATTTTCCCGCTGCGCTGCGGAAAAATCGCCTCTTTATGTATCTCAGCCACACGGTATTGCTTCCCGTTGATAGTTTCGGTATATTGCGGTGCCTGCCGGCTATCGCCTGTAAGGTCCTGCGACCAGCACCCGGGATAGGAAGGACTCTGGGTGATGCCGTAATCGGAGATATTAACACGATAATATAGCTTATAGGTCACCACCACCTGCTCACCCAGATAAGGGTTGGTTTTATCTGCTTCGGCCCTGAGGAAAGCAAATGCTTCGTCGGCTTCCTGCACACTCTCTTCCTCAGTGTCCGGAGCGCTGCGGGTACTTTGCCCCGGAGAAGCCTGCGCACTGCCGCTACCTTTCAGCACTTTAACAATAACAGAATTGGTTTGATACTTTTCTCCCTCCACCTCGATGGTGGCAGGCTGAATAGTATACTCCCCCGCTTCCTTTGCCTGCAAAGTATAATAATACTCATAGTTTACCGAGCGGGTAACCTTGCCGTTAATAATTTGCATGCTGGAACGCGATGACCGGCTGGGGCCTGACAGCACGCGAAAATCCGGCAGCTCGGGAGGTGTAAAATTCTCTCCGCGGGCATTGATACTAAATTTCAGCCGGAAACGCTCCCCTTCGCGCACCGGACTCTTGGTGTCGGCCTCGAACGTGACATCCTGAGCTGCCGTCAGCAGCACAGTATGCAATAAAATAATGATAAAATATACACTTTTCATAGCTATTCGTTTAGCCTTACCAATCCTTTTCTGTCGCTGTTTTTTCTCCTTTAGCTTTGATGCGCTTCAGGTCTTTCATCGTCTCTTTCTCACTGTTTTTCAAGGCCTGAAGCATACGCTCCGCATCCTGACGCGAAATCTGTTTAGGCTGCGGCTGCTGTTTTTGCTTATCGTCCTGCTTATCAGATTGTTTCTGATTTTTTTCCTGGTCTTTCTCCTGGTTTTTATTATCTTTTTCCTGGTTGTCTTTGTTTTGCTGATCTTGCTGTTTATTATCTTTTTGCTGGTCCTGCTCGTCCTTATCCTCGTTCTGCTGGTTATTTTTATCCTGCTTCTGTTCTTTCTGCTCCTTCAGTTTTTCCAAGGCATAAGTCAGGTTATATTTCGTGTCTTTGTCGTCAGGATTGTTACGCAGCGCATTTTTATAAGCCTCCACAGCTTTTTGATAATCACGGGCTTTCACCATACTGTTGCCCAGGTTATGCCACGTAGCCGCCAGGTCGTTCTTAGCTAAATCTTTATTGGTCAAAGTATTGAATAGTTTAGCCGCTTCGCCATACTCCTCCTGCTCATAAAGTGCATCAGCCCTGTTATACAACCCCTTGATGTATGTTGAATCGGTCTCCAGGGCTTTCAGGTAACTGGTTTCCGCTTTGGAATAATCATTTTCTTCATAAAACTTATTGCCTTGCCGGATAAATTTGTCAGGGTTTTGCGTGTATCCGGCAACAGATATCGCCAGCAACCACCCTAACAAGATAACGCTGTTTACTGTTACTGTTTTCATGTGCTTTCCTCCTTCGAAAACAAATTTATTTTGCCGGCAAAGCGACTTTTTCTGTTTACCAGCAATACCTCTATCATGAGTAAAACGATAGCCACCGCTAAAAAGTATTGGAAGCGGTCTTCGTAATCGGCATAGACCTTACTCTCAAATTTTTGCTTTTCCATCCGGTTGATTTCATCAAAGATGGTTTTCAGTCCTGCCTGTGCGTTGTTCGCTCTCACATAGGTTCCCTTTCCCTCCGAAGCCACTTCTGTAAGCAGCTTCTCGTTGAGGCGTGTCATCACCGTATTACCGTCTTTATCTTTCTTAAACCCTGTTCTTCTTCCATTTTGCATGACCGGGATGGGTGCCCCTTCGGGAAGGCCCATACCAATGGTATGTACGGTAATCCCTTTTTCTGCTGCTATTCGTGCTTGTTCCACGGCGTCTTCATCGTGATTTTCTCCATCTGTTATCACGATAATGCTTTTGCTGTGATTATTATCGCTGAAGGACTCCATGGCCAGTGATATGGCGCTGCCTATAGAGGTTCCCTGTGCAGGTACCATATCGCTGCTGAGCGTGGAAAGGTACATCTTGGCAGCAGCATAATCAGTAGTGATGGGCAGTTGCGTATAAGCCTTTCCGGCAAATACGATAATGCCAATGCGGTCGCCGGTCAGCTCGTCGATAAGCCGTGCTATAGCCTGCCGGGAGCGCTCCAGCCTGCTGGGTCTGATATCGGTAGCGTCCATGCTTCGCGATACGTCAACGGCTATCATCAAATCCACTCCTTTTCGTTCGGCCTCACGTAGCTTCGACCCTATCTGTGGGTTAACTATAGCAACAACCAGGAAAAGCATTGCTACAAAGAACAGGAAAAACTTTACCCTGGGCCTGGCAAAAGAGAGGCTGCCTGCGGTTTTCCGGAAGACCGGAAAATCACCGTATGACTGCAAAGCCCGCTTCTTCCATCGCAATGCCATAACAAACAGCACCACCATGATGGCCAGAAACCAAAACAAGTGCATCCATTCCGTATTATCTAAACGCAATATATCCATATTTTTATGGCAACGTTTTTAATAGTGTATTCTTCAGTATAAACTCCAGCGCCAGTATTCCGAAGGCCAGCAACACGAGGGGCAAAAACTCCTCCGCTTTCTCCGTAAACTCTGTCACGTCAATTTTAGAGCGCTCCAGCTGATCTATCTCGCCGTAAATTTCTTCCAGCTTTTGGCTGTCGGTAGCCCTGAAATACTTTCCTCCGGTCATATCAGCAATATTTTGCAGCAGCTCCTCATCAATTTCCACCTCCATGCGCTGATAGCGCTTGCCAAACATTCCCTGCACCGGGTAAGGGGCAGTGCCCCGGGAACCCACCCCGATGGTATACACACGCAGGCCGTACATCTTAGCGATTTCTGCTGCCGAAACAGGGTCCAGACTTCCCTTGTTATTAACCCCATCGGTGAGCAGGATAATCACTTTACTCACCGACTGGCTCTCTTTTAAGCGGTTGATAGAAGTCGCCAACCCATCGCCTATGGCCGTACCATCTTCAATCATGCCACTCTCAATATCTTCAAACAGATTTTTGATGATACGGTGGTCAGTCGTTAGCGGACATTGCGTAAACGACTCCCCGCTAAATACCACCAGCCCGATCCGGTCGTTGGGTCTTCCCTCAATGAAATTCCAGGCCACTTTTTTGGCCGCCTCCAGCCTGTTGGGTTTAAAGTCTTCGGCGAGCATACTGCTGGAGATATCCATTGTCATCACCACATCGATACCTTTGATATTAATATTACGCTGCTGTGTGCTCGACTGTGGCCGGGCAAAGGCCACTATCATCAGCGACAGGGCTAACATCCTGAGCGCGAAAGGCAGATGCCTGAGATGCACACGCCATCCGGGCCGCACACCATCCAAACTGCCCGCATCGGAGATGCGCAGCGAAGCATGGTAATCCTGATGCTTGAAGATATACCATGCTGCCAGCAACGGTATCAGCATCAGCAGATAGAGAAAACCGGGATTGGCAAAAGTGATATCATTCATCATACGCTCCCTCCTTTCTCTGTCATATTTCCGGTGTTATCAGTTGGCCGTTGTCTGGTATTTTCCACAAACGCCACTGCATCACTCATCGCCTTATCATTTTCGGAGGGCAGCGGTTCCATCCTGGCAAATTTCGCCATATCCGCCACCTCAAACAGATGCTCCAGCCGTTTTATCTCTTCCCGCGCTATGGATGTGTTCATCAGCATTCCCAGGATTTCCCCCGAAGTGGACTCCACCGCCGGCACTGCATAGCTGCGTTCTATATACACCCTTACGATGTGAGAAAGTTCTGAGTAATAATCTTTCACCATATCCTGCTGCCACAGCTTTTTGGCGCGCAATTGCTCCAGCGCTTTTAGTGCTTCCACGTCCGCCGGTTCACGGACTTTCTCTTTCACCGGCAATACCGGCTTATGCTCCCTTTTTCTTTTCAGGATATACCATATAATCAGCGCCAGCAATACTACTGCCAGAAAAGCCAGTAACCAGGGCAGCACCTCGGCAAAGGTCACCGGCGCCTCCATGGGCCCTTTGATGGCCCTGACAGGCTGTGTGGTATCCACCTCCATGGGCCTGACATAGAGCAGGAGCGGATCTGTTTTCTCTACTGCACTGTCGGCTCCTTTTTGATAAGAAAACGCAAAAGGAGGTATAACAAGATGGCCTGTATCGAAAGAAGTTACCGTCAGTTTTTGCCTGAGGCTGACTTGGCCACCCTCTCCTACCACAGAGTCTAGCTCCGTTTGGCTGATAATCTCTATTTTGCCGGTGACCGTATCCTGACGGTAAGGCCATTGCACATCCACATCGCCGGTGGCGCTGAACTCAAGATAGAGCGGCACCTGATCCCCTATCAGCATCCTGCTGCTGTCGAGAGTGGCTGTGGCTTGCTGTGGCGTTGCTGACAAGCTAAGCAGCATCATCCCCAATATCACGCCTGCATAAATTAGTTTTTTCATACCCTGGACTCCCGGCGTTTAAACATCTTTACCAATGGTGGTACGTAGTCCTGGTCGGTACGTATCACCGCATCATCAATGCCACTTTTTGCAAACAGCGTCTTCAACGACTTGTCTTTTTCTTTCCACCATGCCGCAATGGCCTGGCGTGTAGCTTCACTGGAAGTATCTGCCCACACCGGCCTGCTGCGCTCCTTATCAAAAAACTTTACAAGGCCTACCGGCGGCACTTCCGTCTCACGGATATCAAAGATACGTATAGCGCATAGGTCGTGCTTGCGACCGGCTATCTTCAGGGCATCCTCAAAACCTGTATCCAGAAAATCAGATAAAATAAAGGTAGTGGCGCGCTTTTTCACCACATTGGTAAAAAAGCGCAGTGCCTCTGCCACATCGGTCTGCTGGCTCTGAGGCCTGAAGTCGATAAGCTCGCGGATAATTCTCAGGATATGGGTGGTGCCTTTTTTCGGGGGGATAAACTTCTCTACCCTGTCGCTGAAAAAAATCACCCCCACCTTATCGTTATTTTGAATAGCTGAGAAAGAGAGCACGGCGGCAATTTCGGTAATCATATCCTCCTTGAGCTGCTGCCGTGTTCCAAATTCATTGGAGCCGGACACATCTATGAGCAACATCACGGTCATCTCCCGCTCTTCTTCAAAAACTTTAACAAAAGGGCTGTTGAAGCGCGCTGTAACATTCCAGTCGATATTGCGGATGTCATCGCCATATTGATATTCCCGCACTTCGCTAAAGGTCATACCTTTCCCCTTAAATGCCGAGTGATATTGTCCGGAAAATATCTGCCGTGACAACCCGCGCGTTTTAATCTCTATCTTCCTTACCTTTTTAAGAATATCTTTGGTCTCCACGATAACACCTCCTGGTTTAGGGCACTTCAATGGTATTGAGGATTTCGCTCACCACATCCTCAGTGGTTATATTCTCCGCTTCGGCTTCATAGGTCAATCCAATACGATGGCGCAGCACATCATGTGCTATGGCCCTGATATCTTCCGGGATTACATACCCCCGGTGTTTGATAAACGCGTATGCCTTGGCAGCCAGCGCCAGGTTGATACTTGCTCTTGGTGAACCGCCGAAATTGATAATATTCTCAAAATGGGCAAGATTGTATTCCGATGGATACCTGGTAGCAAACACAATGTCGGTGATGTAAGTCTCTATCTTCTCATCCAGGTATACCTGACGCACCACCTCACGAGCGCTCAGGATCTGCTCGGTCTGTATGACCTTATCTATTTTTTTGAATGCATTGGTAATATTTTGCCGCAGGATAAGCTTCTCCTCCTCCTTTTTGGGGTAGCTAATGACCACCTTCAGCATAAACCGGTCGACCTGCGCTTCCGGCAACGGATAGGTTCCTTCCTGCTCAATAGGGTTCTGTGTAGCCAGCACAAGAAAAGGCTCCGGCAGCTTAAAGGTTTCATCACCTATAGTTACCTGCCGCTCCTGCATGGCCTCCAGCAGGGCGCTCTGCACTTTGGCCGGCGAACGGTTGATTTCATCGGCCAGGATAAAATTAGCAAAAATGGGCCCCTTGCGTATCTCAAAATCTTCTTTTTTCTGGCTGTATATCAGCGTGCCCAGCAAGTCGGCAGGGAGCAGATCGGGAGTAAACTGTATGCGGCTGAAATCAGCATCTACAGCATCGGCCAGCGAAGTGATAGCCAATGTCTTAGCCAGTCCTGGCACCCCTTCCAGGAGAATATGTCCATCCGACAGTAAGCTAATCAGCAACCGCTCCAGCATCTTTTTTTGCCCCACTATCACCTTGTCAAGCTCCATGCTCAGCATATCCACAAAAGCACTCTCCTGCTTAATCTTCTCATTCAATGCTTTGATATCCGCTTCCATTCTATTTATATTTTATTTGTGAGCAAAAATAGCACGACATGGGCAAAAGCCTGCCTGCTTTGGTGTTAAAATATGTTAAGCCTCTAATGCCAGAGTATGGAAGGTTTGGCAGATTATCAAAGAATCATCAGCAAAAGCGAAAAAATAGTAAGGTTTTTAGTTGTGGCCAGGGGAAAAACTCCGACAAGCCTAATTTAAATCTGTGTATATTGTACATCAAAGTGAGTTTCAGCAAAACATTGAAATTGCAATGGTTAATGCCGATACATATTTGAAGTGCCTTTAGTGCCTTATTTCTAATATTCTTGCATTATTTGGCAAAAATTCCAAAAAAACAAATTCCAAAAAAACAAATAATAAACAATAACAAAATTTTAAATACGAAACAAACTACTTTGATTTTTCAATAATTGAAGAAAATATTTTTTTCAACTGAATGGCTTCGTCATGTAATTCCAATCCTTCCTTCTCAAATTCAGGTGAGTTTGTTTCATATATCAATCGTAAAAAAAAATGCGCTCTCTTTTGCCTCCTTTCTGCAAATTTTCACTCGCATAAGAAAATCTTTTTTACTCAAAGATTCATTTGCCTCAAGATAATTTGCACCAGCCGAACCAGAAGCTCTAACAACTTGTTGGCTATCCTCAATGTTTGCTGTATTCTTTGGAAGTTTTCTTGTATAAAATCTTACTCGCTTTGCAAACTGATAAGTTCGTTCTTCTAAATCATACTCCTGTTTTGATTTTGTCATTTGTTGATTGAAATTTATTTGTTATTTGTATTTTTTACCCCGTTAAATTCAACAAAGTTGGAATGATAAAAATTTTAAATTTTTATCATTAGGGAACGGGGTGAATTTGTTATTTATTTGGTTGTGGCTTGTCCACGTTAGGAGTGTAACGCCCGCCCCGCCAATAGCCTTGGGAAACTAATACCAATTGCAAATCAATACCTTGCTTTCGGTATTGATTTTTGCAATGGTTTATGCCGATATATATTTGAAGTGCCTTTAGGAGTGTAACGCCCATCCCGGCAAAATCCTTGGGGAAACTAAAGGCGCCATTCAAATAGTAATCGGTATAAATCCTTGAATGTTTGGGTGCTTCTGCGATGTTCTATTAAACGCAGAATCTGATTTTTACACTGAAAATGCTATCCTCAGAAAAGATGACATATTAAGTCTGTCCGGTACAAAAGAATGCAACGGTTCTCAAATCAAATTCTTATGGCTGTTGTAATACCCCCGGCAAAACAAAAAAACCCCGGACACCAAAAAGATATCCGGGCAGGCACATTATTCAATTAAATAATCAATCTTATACACCACCTATAAAGCCATTGACAAGAATATCCATCGAAATAGAGGCACCAGCATCAACCATCATACCATCCGGTACTAATCCGGAAGTATTGCTGGTAATACTCATCATGCTATTGAATTCCATATGACCATTACCGTTGTTATGGGAATAATTAACCACATGAATCTCGTACTCTCCCTCCTCCAGGAATGAAAGCTGATAAGACCCATCACTGTTAACCCCTGTGCTTGTAACGGCATTTGCAAACATTATATCGCTTGTTCCCTGCCCTTGTGTTTCAGTTAGCATATTAAAGTCACCTTTATGATATGCATAAACCACCATCTTTCCTTCTGCCGAGGTTTCATTGGTGGTTTCGCCTGTGATATACCCGGCATTGCTCTCAACTACAACCCGCAAAGCACTTTCCATCTCCGATTCTGTAACAAAAGAAAATTCACTTTCATTATGCATTTCATTTTCACTTCTCATTGATTTACGTAAATCAAAATCAATAACCACATCATTTGTTGTGGCAGATTGCACATCAAAACCATCCTGAATGACTATCTCTGACTGTGATTGCGAAGAGCTGTTCAGGTTATGTTTGGCATCGTCTTCCGTCAGGACATAGCACCCCGGAGAATTTCCCGAAGCATCCTGCTCATAATCCAAAACAAGAGAGACATTATTGTATGACTGTACAGCCATATCATCGGCGACTAAAACTTTCGTATTCCCTTCCTGATAGGCTGTTAAATCGATGGTTTGTTTTTCAAACCCATTAACCGCCTCGCCATCTACTTTTACTTCAGAAACTGTTACAAATACAGCTTCCACATTAGCATCATCAATGGGTGCGTCAGTCATTTTAAAATTATAGAGGTCACCATTTAAATTCATATCTTTACACCCTAAAAACAAGAGAAAACATGGAAATATTCAGAGGTCAAAACCTTATAGAGTTTACTGAACGCTTCAAAACGGATGAAGATTGTTTGA
>Ga0306867_1000337_pt1 | contig 28050 bp, 32 predicted proteins | sample AntRauTorckE6831_FD_190432 | JGI IMG/M metagenome (GOLD analysis project Ga0306867, IMG submission 190432) | Saline lake microbial communities from Rauer Islands, Antarctica - Metagenome Torckler E6 #831 (v2) (version 2) | ecosystem: Environmental > Aquatic > Non-marine Saline and Alkaline >...
CGGGGTGACACGCGACTACCTGCGCCAGCTACGCCGCGGCGACAAGCGAATGAGCTACGCGCTGCAGCTGACCCTGGAGCGGATCGCCACCGGCGAGTAGCCTGCTCCGTAGCGGGTGACTATCTGGCGCTGGAATACAAGGCCATGCTAACGGCCGCGCCAAAGCTGGGAGGTGAGTGATGAAAACCCATGAACTAAAGACGGACCCTGACGTGTTTTATGCTCTGATCTCCGGACGAAAAACATACGAGATTAGGCGTGATGATCGCGGGTTCCGAGTGGGCGATACGCTAGTTCTGCGCAGGACCGTGCACTCGGGCGACGAAATGGCGCAAGGCGAGCCATTGCGCTACACCGGAGAGGAAGCCGTTCGGCGGGTTACTCACATACTCGAAGGGCCTGCTTACGGGATCGCTGAAGGATGGGTAATCTTGTCAGTTAACGACACGGGGAGGGATGCCCTGGCGGCGCATGTGGAGCGGCAGAGCGCCGTGATCTTCCAGACCATGGCGGCGGTAGATGAACGACTGCTACCCCTCCCTGCTCTCGAACAGAAGGTCGGCTTCAAACTCACCAAGATCCACGAACTCATCCGCGCCGGCGAGTTTCCACCCGGTAAGCTCATCCAGGGCAAGCACCTGTGGCTCGAACGAGAGATCGACGACTGGATTCAGCATCAGTGGTCGTCCGCTTCCTGACCGCGAAGCCTGTCCAGGGTATGTAGAACTGGCAGTTGAACCGCGTAACGGCCATTATCTGGTGAGTGGTCAGCGGCTCAATCAGCTGCAGACCTTCGATGACATCGTGGATAGGTAGCCTATCCGGGGGAGAAGATAATGAATATCGAATCTGCGCAGCGGGACATGCGGGCGCTGGGCGTGTACGGCGGGGCCATCGACGGCCTCTGGGGCCCGCTCTCCGAAGCGGGCTACCAGCAGGTGCTGAGCGCCGCCCGGTCGGTGCTCGAGAAGACGCTGCACCCCGCGGCGGGCGGGCGCACGGCGCTGGCCTGGGGGCAGAAGGTCGACGCGGCATTTCGCGAGAAGGTGCGGTCGATCTGCGCCCGGCTGGGGATTCGCGATCCCGACTGGTTGATGGCCTGCATCGCCTTCGAGACCGGCGAACGCTTTTCCCCCGACGTCGTCAACGGCGCGGGCAGCGGCGCGACCGGGCTGATCCAGTTCATGCCGCGCACCGCGCGCGGCCTGGGCACCACGACGCGGGCTCTGGCGAAGATGTCGGCGGTGGAGCAGCTGGACTTCGTCGAGCGGTACTTCCAGCCGTACAAGGGCCGCCTCAAGAACCTGGGCGACCTGTACATGGCGATTCTGTGGCCGGCGGGCATCGGCAAGGACAGCAGCTGGGAGCTCTGGGCGCGCGAGAGCCGCGAGATCACCTACTTCCAGAACCGCGGCCTGGACGCCAACCGCGACGGCGTGATCACCCGCGGCGAGGCCGTCGCCAAGATCGAGGAGAAGCTGGAACGCGGACGCGAGTCGTTTCGCGGATAAACATTCAACTATTTGTTGAATAGACAGCCAGGGGTTGTTAGGCTGCGGGGACCATTACTCGACGAGACGGGCACCGCCTTGACCGCCTACTACAACGAGAACGACCCCACGGCCGCCCAGTGGCTGCGCAACCTGATCGCCGCCGGGCTTATCGCGCCGGGGGACGTCGACGAGAGGAGCATCACCGATGTTCGACCCGCTGATCTGCGAGGCTACGCCCAGTGCCACTTCTTCGCCGGGATCGGCGTCTGGAGCCGAGCGAGCGGGACGCGCTGATCTGAGCGAGTGCCCGTTCTGCGACCACTGGTTCGACCAGGCGCTGCTCGGTCGCTACGGGTGTCCCAACTGTGAAGGCGAGGGGCTCGACGACGAGCTCATCTAGGAGCGCATCATGAACGAGAAGTGGGACAGCAGGTTTCTCAACCGCGCGGTCGAGGTGGGGCGCTGGTCCAAGGACCCCTCGACGCGCGTCGGGGCGGTGATCGTCTCCGGCAAGCGTCAGGTCAGTGAGGGCTACAACGGCCCCCCGGCGGGGCTGCGTGATGACGACACGATGCCCCGTGAGGAGAAGCTGCGCCGCACGATCCACGCCGAGGAGAACGCCCTGCTGTTCGCCGGCCGGGACGTTGCCGGTTGCACGCTTTACGTCACCCACCCGCCGTGCGGCTCCTGCGCGGCGAAGGTGATCCAGGCGGGCATCACCCGGGTCGTCTACCTGGCGCCAAGTGACGAGTTCGTGATCCGCTGGCACCCGGAGATGGCCAGCGCCCGTGCGATGTTCGAGGAGGCCGGCGTGCAGGTCGACATCCCTACAAGGCTGTCCCTCTGGGAGAGCGCATGAGCCCCACCGGGCGGCGTCCGCACCCCACGGGCTGGACGAAGTGGACCCATCGCGAGCAGGGCGGTGACTACACCTTCCTGACTGTGGCGCGGGGCACCGGTGAGGACCACGGCGTCGAGTTCGCCTATTACCTGGGCCTCGACCAGGGCAGCGGTACGCTCCGCACGTTTGTCCGGCGTCTCGAGGAGTGGCACCGGGTCATGACCCCGCTCGATGACGACGGGCTAGACGATCTGATCTAAGTCAGTGTACCTTTCAGTTGAGGTAACAACCGCCGGTGGGTCGGTGATAACCCGTTAGCCAGAGTGGCGTCCTTGCATTGGCGTCTTCTCCTTGTGCCGGTACGGGGGCCACCGGTGGCGAGATCGGCCCCCACCAGATTTCTCACGGCCAGCGCCGAAGGAGGTGGTCCTTATCTGCCAAGGGTCAGACGCCGCGAGGCGATAGCCGACACCAGCGCCCGGGCCCCACCCGGGCGTCCTTGTCTCTGCGGTTTAATTCATCTATAAGTTGAAAAGTCACCCACCCGTGAGCAAGAATGGTGACTTCGTGTTCAAGGAAACCCACCCCATGGCCAGGCCACGCAAGACACGCGATGACGACGATCTGATTGGCGGCCCGGGCGCCGGTGTCGAGATGGCACCGTATCCCGGTGAGGGGGAGCCCCTGCCGCCGCCGGCCATGGACCTCGTCGACATCTATGGCGGCGTCAGCGCGAACTGGCTGGCGCAGATTTTCGGCAGCGATGTGAAGACCATCAAGAAGAAGCTGGCCCGCGCCGAGGGCGTGCGCGTCGGCACCGGCCGCGGCGGTATCGCGCTGTATAACATCGCCACGGCGGCGGCTTACCTGGTCAGGCCGAAGATCGACTTGATCCAGTACGTCAAGGGGCTGCGCCCCAACGACCTGCCGCCGATCCTCAACGACAGCTACTGGGCGGCGATGCTCAAGCGCCAGAAATGGCAGGAGAACGCCGGCGACCTGTGGCGCACCGAGGACGTGGTCGCGGTGTTCGGCGACGTGGCCTTCATGTTCAAGACCACGGCCCAGCTGTGGGTCGAGGATTTAGACCGCCACCACGGCCTGAGCCCCGAGATGCGGGCCACCATCACCCATCAGGTCGACAATCTGCTCGAGCAGGTTCACGAGAAGATGATCGACCTGCCGAAGGCTCGCCACACGCGCAGCTCGGCGACGGAGGAGGGGGCTGTCCCCGACCAGCAGCCCAAGCCCGAAAGCCCGGAGGGCGTCGACATTGTATGACTCCATTGAACAGATGGTCTCGGCGGCGGCCAGCGGCATCCGGCCGCCCGAGCGTCTGACGGTGGCCGAGGCCGCCGAACGCTACCGCTACCTGAACAACCCGGGCTCTTACGTCGGCTATTGGGACAACACTTTCGCCCCGTACCTGGTGGAGTTCATGGACACGCTGACCAGCAGCGACTACACCGGGGCGGTGTTCGCCGGACCGGCAAGGACAGGCAAGAGCGATGTGTTTTTTAACTGGTTGGCGTACACCGCGGTCTGCGATCCGGCGGACATGATGATGGTCCACATGACCATGTCGGTCGCCCGCGACTGGAGCCAGAAGGACCTGCGGCGCGCCTGGCGCCATTCCAAGGCGCTGGGCAAGACGGTGGCCCCCGGTCGGCATAACCAGTCGACCCACGACATCCGTTTTCTCTCGGGCATGCACCTGCTGGTCAAGTGGCCGACGATCACCGAGCTCTCGGGCAAGACCGTGGGCCGCAACTGGATCGCCGACTACGACCGGATCAGCGCCAGCATCGACGACGAGGGGTCGGCGTTCAGCCTGACCTCGAAGCGTGCCGAGACCTTCCGCCGTTACGGCATGACGGTCGCCGAGAGTTCGCCCGGTTTCGACATCATCGACCCCAAGTGGTCGCTGCCCAAGGCCCGGCCCCACGAGGCGCCCCCGGTAGGCGGTGGCGTACTGGCGCTCTACAACCAGGGTGACCGGCGCCGCTGGTACTGGCGCTGCCCGGGCTGCGCGAAGCCGTTTGAACCGGACTTCAAGTTGTTCCTGATCCCCGACAGCGCCGACCTGGTGGAAGCCGCCGAGGCGACGGTGATGGAGTGCCCGCACTGCACGCATCACATCTGGCACGACGGCATGCACGGTGAGCCGGGCAAGCACGAGCTCAACCAGACGGTACTGGGCAACGCCAAGTGGGTGAAGGAGGGGCAGTTGTGGCTGCCCCGCTCAGGGGACGACGCCGCCGTGCAGGGCCGCCTCGAGGGCCGGGGGGTTCGCTCCGACCTGGCGGCCTTCTGGCTGAAGGGGCCCGCCGCCAACTTCGCGACCTGGCGCGACGTCGTGCTCAAGTACTTGCAGGCACAAGAGGTCTTCCAGCGTACCGGTGCCCAGGAGGCGCTGAAGACCACCATCAACACCGACCAGGGCCTGCCCTTTCTCCCGGCAGGGATGGAGCACGGGCGCCTGGCGGAGGACGTGCGGGGGATGGCGGAGGACGTCGGCGAGGGGACGGTGCCCGCGCATGTGCGGTTCCTGGTGGCCACCATCGACGTGCAGAAATCGCGTTTCGAGGTGCAGGTCCATGGCCTCGGCTACGGCGGCGATGTGACCGTCATCGACCGCTTCGCGATCCGCAAGTCCCGGCGCCTGGACGAGGACGGCGAGCGTGAACCGCTGCGGCCGGCGTCGTATGTCGAGGACTGGGACCTGCTGATCGACCAGGTGATGCTCAAGACGTACCCGCTGGCCGATGGCTCCGGGCGTGAGATGCGCATGCGCATGGTCGGCTGTGACTCCGGCGGCTCGGCGAGCAAGAAGAATGACAGCAGCACCACCAAGACGGCGTATGCCTTCTACCGGCGGCTCAAGCAGGCTGACGGCGCGGAGATACCCGCGGGCCTGCACCGGCGCTTCCTGCTGCTCAAGGGCGGCTCGACCGCCACTGCGCCACGGGTCAAGATCAGCTACCCGGACAGCGAACGGCGCGACCGCCATGCCGGTGCCCGGGGCGACGTGCCGGTGCTGATGCTCAACACCACGGCGCTCAAGGACCAGCTCGACGCCATGCTCGACCGCGAGCGCACCGGCGGCGGGCGGGTGCGTTTCGCCGACTGGCTGCCCGACGAGTTCTGGGACGAGATGGTCGCCGAGGCACGCGGTCCGAAGGGCTGGGAGAAGCTGTCGGCGCGCAACGAGGCATGGGACCTGCTGGTCTATTGCCTTGCCGTGGCGCTCTACCGGCCGATCCGCGTGGAGACGCTGGACTGGGACGAGCCCCCCGGCTGGGCCGATCAGTGGGACGATAACAGCATGGTGTTCAACCCCGCGAAGGGCGAGAAAGCCGAGGAAACCGTCGCGCCCAGGACATCGTTGAAAGACCTTGCGGCGGCTCTTGCTTGACATACAGTTCAACTTGCGCTTTCACTTTCAACCAAAAGTGTCTACTATTTCGTTGAAATTCTCGATCTTCCGGGGACTCTGAATGTCCGTGACCTTGCAAACCCGGCTCGATGAAGCCGAAACGGCATATCACCAGCTCGCCCTGGGGCAGAACATCGCCGAGTTTCGCGATCAGAATGGCGAGCTCGTGCGCTACACGCCAGCCAACCGTGGCGCGCTGTGGAGCTATATTCTCCGGCTGCGCTCCGAGCTTGGCATGGCGAACACCAGTCGACCCGGGAGGGCCACCTTTTGACGCTACCTGAGCTTCAGGACGTTGACCCGCTGATCGCCGCACCGCCGCACGGGCGGGAGATGGCGCTGGGGGCGTATGACGGTGCCAGCCGGACGTCGCGGGAGCTGATGACCTGGGCGCCGCCGATGCGCAGCGCCGACATGGACCTGCTCCCGGACAAGCAGATCAGCGATGTGCGGGTGCGCGACACCTTGCGCAACGACGCCTATGTGCAGAACGCCTCGCGGATCAAGCAGGACAGTGTGGTCGGCGAGATGTTCCTGCTCAACGCCAAGCCGAACATCAAGGTGCTGGGCCTCGACGAGACCTGGGCACAGGAATTCCAGGAAGAAGTGGAGGCCAAGTTCACGCTGTACGCCGAGTCGATCCGCAACTTCCCCGACGCCCAGCGCCGCAACACCCTGACCGGGCTGGTGCGCCTGGCGATGGGGATTCACTCGATGGCCGGCGAAGTGCTGGCCAGTGTAGAGTGGATGCGCAGCGGCTACCGGCCGTTTTCCACCGCGCTGCAGATGATCGACCTCGACCGGCTCTCCAACCCCAACGGCGAGATGGACACCAAGTTTCTGCGCGGCGGGGTCCAACGTGACCGCTTCGGCGCGCCGGTCGGCTATTGGATTCGCAACGGCCACCCCACCGATTGGCACAACGCCGACGGCCATCAATGGCGGTATGTGCCGGCCACCCGCGGCCAGGTCGTCGGCAATCCCGGCTGGGATAGGCCGCAGGTGATCCACATCATCGACCAGTGGCGGCCCGATCAATCGCGCGGCATCTCGTCGATGGTCTCGGCGCTGAAAGAAATGCGCATGACCAAGAAGTTCCGCGACGTGGTGCTGCAGAGCGCCGTGCTCAACGCCTCCTATGCGGCCAGCATCGAGTCCGACCTGCCCGCTGAGGTCGCCTTGCAGCAGGCCGGCGGCGGCGATCCCGATGCGCTGTCCAACTACGCCGGGACCTATCTCGACCAGGTCGCCGAGTATGTCGGCGGTTCGCGCAACATCCACATGGACGGCGTGAAGATTCCGGTGTTCTATCCGGGCACCAAGATGAAGCTGCAGAACGCCGGTACGCCCGGCGGCATGGGCACCGACTTCGAGGGCTCGATGCTGCGTTACATCGCGGCGACCCTGGGGGTCAGCTACGAGCAGCTGTCCAAGGACTTCAGCAAGGCCAACTACTCGAACCTGCGCGCGGCGATGGCCGACACCGAGCGACGCATGAAGGTGCAGAAGCGCCAGGTGGCCGACCGGTTCGCCGCCGTCTTCTACCGGCTGTGGCTGGAGGAGGCGCTGAACAAGGGCGAGATCACCTCGATGCCGAGCAAGGCGCCCAACTGGTACGACGGGTTGAACCAGGAAGCCTACTCGGCGTGTGACTGGATCGGCGCCAGCATGGGCCAGATCGACGAGTTGAAAGAGACCCAGGCCGCCGTGCTGCGGGTCAACAACGGCCTGAGCACCCGCGAGATCGAGTTGTCGCGCCTCGGCCGCGACTGGCGTGAGGTCTACAGCCAGCTCTCCCGCGAGAAGACGCAGGAGGAGAAGCAGGGTCTGCTGTTCGGCGCCGACAAGAACAGCCAGAACATGATGAACGCCGCCGGAGGGGCGCCTTCCAATGAGGGCGCCAACCCGCGTAGTGAAGTGGATGGGGAGAACACCGATGAATAACGTACTGGCGGCACGTTTCGCCGACAGCCCGGTCATGGTGGCCCCGGGTCACGAGGGCTGGCTGGCGAACTGTCTGACCTCGTTGCAGGCCAGGATCGACACCTTGCAGCCCGAGCAGATGGCCGAGTTCGCCAGGTCGGGCGATGAAGACTGGTGGGGTCGTGAGGGCTCGTTTCGTGCGATGCTGCGGCCCTACAAGATCGAGGACCGGGTGCTGCAGGTGCCGGTCAAGGGCATGCTGCTCCACGGCTTCCCGTGCGCCATCCCCGGCATGGCCACCGGCTACGAGTACATCGTGCGGGCCTTCGAGCGCGGCATGGCCGACGACGAGGTGGACGAGATCGCCATGCTGATCGACTCCGGGGGCGGCGAGGTCGCCGGCAACTTCGACGCCGTCGACAAGCTCTACCGGATGCGCGGCACCAAGCCGTTCACCGCGCTGGTCAACGAACACGCCTACTCGGCGGCCTTCTCCCTGGCCTCGGCCATGGACAAGATCGTGGTGCCACGCACCGGGGGCGTCGGTTCGGTCGGCGTCGTCACCTCGCATATCGACCAGTCCAAACGCCTCGAGGACGCCGGCATCAAGGTCACGTTTGTCCATGCCGGCGCACACAAGGTGGAAGGCAATCCTTACGAGCCGTTGAGCGAAGATGCGAAAAACCGCATGCAAGCACGCATCGACGGGCTCTACACTATCTTCGTCGCAACCGTGGCGAGAAACCTGGGGGTGAGTGACCAGGCGGTACGGGACACCGAAGCGCAGACGTATAGCGCCGAGGAAGCCGTCAGCCTGGGCTTCGCCCACTCGATTCTCGCCTTCGATGAAGCCCTGGCCGCCCTCGGCGGTCGTCCCGCAGCAACAGGAGTTACGACCATGAGCCACGAGCAGACCCCCGGAGAAGGTGCCAGCACCTTCCTCCAGGCAGACCTCGATGCCGCTCTCGCCGAGGGCAAGACCGCAGGTGCCCAGGCAGAGCGCGAGCGTATCAAAGGCATTATGTCCAGCGACGCCGCGAAAGATCGCGCTGACCTGGCTTTCCACCTTTCGATGAATACCGACCTGACGGTTGAATCCGCCGGTTCGATTCTCGAAGCGTCCCCAGTCGCCGCCCAGCCGCCCACCAGCAAGGGCCCTGAAGGCTCTCACTTCGAGAAACTGATGGCGAACGGCAATCCCGAGGTCACGGGTGAGTCGGATGAGGACGGCGCAGAGGCCGCCACCTCAGACACCATCATGGCCGACTACCGTCGTGCCACCGGCCAGGCCGCCAAGCACTAATTTAGGAGCTGATCATGCCCACTATTGATTACCAGAACCTCGGCCTGGCAGACGTGCAGACCGACAGTTTCACGCAGACGGAGCTGTTCTTCGGTGATACCCCCGCGGTCGTCACCGAGGACGCCATCCTCCCCTCCGCCATCGCCGCCGATGGGCTTGCCGCCTGGACTCCGGTCTTCGTCGATCCGGCAACGCGGGTCATCTCGCTTGCCGACAATGACGCGGGTGGCACCGGCGTAAACGCCAACGCCGTGACCGTGGTTGGCGTCGATGCGGGTCAGTCCGTTTGGATCGATGCTTTCCTGTCGGTGTATACCGCGGGCCACTTCAACATGAACGCGCTGAACTGGCCCGCCGAGTACACCACCGACGCGCATAAGCGCGGGGCCTTTGCCGTTGCGACGGCGAACCAGATTCGCGTCAGCGTGCCCTACTACAGCTAAGTCCAGGAGGACATGAGATGGCTATCCAAGTACAGATGTATGACACGGCCACCCTGCTGGGCCTGTTTCGGGAGATGGAGCCGGCGAGCACCTACTTCCGCGACCTGACCAGCAACTCGGTCGTGACCTTCGAAGACGAGTACATCGACTTCGAGAAGGTCAGCGAGAGCCGCAAGATCGCTCCGCTGATCGTGCCGACGGCCCAGGGCCGCCCGATTTACTCCGAGGCGAGCACGGTGACCCGCTTCAAGCCGGCCTACCTCAAGCCCAAGGACCCGGTCAGCCCCGGGCGGGTGATCAAGCGTCGCCCCGGTGAGAGCCTGTTTTCGCCGAACACCCTGTCCCCGATTCAGCGTTACAACGCGATCATCGGCGACATCATGCGCGCCCACCGCGAGGCCATCGAGCGTCGCGAGGAGTGGATGGTGGCCCGCGCGGTGATCGACGGCCAGGTGACCCTGAGCGGCCCGGACTACCCGACGCGGGTGGTGGACTATCAGCGTGACGCGAACCACACCGTCACCCTGTCCGGCACCTTCTGGGATAACGCCACGACGTACCCGATCATGGATGACATTCAGACCTGGATCGACAGGGTACGGCGCGCCGACTTCGGCGGCCCGGTGAACCGCCTGACGGTGGGTGACGAGGTGCTCGGCGTGATGCTCAAGAACGAGGGCGTGCTGGCTCAGCTCGACACCCAGCGTCGTGGCACCAACGCCGACCTGAACACCGGTCTGCGCAGCGGTGACTACGTCGAGTACATCGGCCGCTTGGGTCCGAACCTCGAACTCTGGGTCAACAGCGACTTCTACGAGACCCCGGCCGGGGCCGTCGAGAAGTTCCTTGACCCCAAGGAGATCGTGCTGACCGGGCCGAACATCAACGTGGTGCGTGCCTTCGGTGCCATCCTCGATGACAAGGCGGGATTCAACGCCATGCCGGCGTTCCCGAAGATGTGGTCGAGCGATGACCCGAGCGTGACCTACGTCATGACGCAGTCGGCACCGCTGCCGGTTGTCGTGAACCCCAATAACTCGCTGAAGGCCAATGTCCTCGCGGGCTAACAGCCGATAGGAAGGGCGGCCTCCGGGCCGCCCGACCTTCACTGGGAGATACCCCATGCAACTGATCGCTATCCATTCTATTCAGCGTCGCGGCGAGAACGACACACTCGTCGCGATTGCGCCCAAGACGGTGTTCGACGCCTCGGGCGACGAGGCCGCGTTCCTGATCGCCGCGGGGGCCGCGCGTCAGGTCACCGGCAAGGCGGCTGCCACGCCGACCGCGCCTGCCACGGAGCCCGACGACACGACCCGGGCCACGCCGACCGCGCCTGACGAGCTTGCCGGCATGACCAAGGCCGACCTGATCAGGTTCGCTGCCGATAACGGCGTCGAGATCGACGAGAAGGCGTCTAAGGCGGACATCCTCGAGACCCTGCGCGCGGACCTCGCGGCCGGCGACGAGTTGGTGTGAGCCGGTGAGCTTTCGCGACGCCAAGCGCAGGATTCGTCGGCAGCTTCATGCCCATGCCGCCGAGCCTGTCTGGTACCTGGCCGCCGCCGGTAGTGATCCGGTAGCGGCCACGGTGCGTCTGCATCTCAACATGAGTGAATTGGGAGAGCTGCTGCGTGGGGGCTTCGCCGACCGGGCGGAGCTTACGCCACGCATCATCTTTCTGCGCAGCCAGGTCGTCCCGGTGCGTGACGCCATCGTGGTGACGCGCGACCTGGGCGCCTATTACGTCGACCATGACCATGCGCCGGACGACATCACGGTGACCGCTGAGGTGGTCAAGATGACGCCCAGCCAGATCACCGAGCAGGGCCTGGACCCCAACGCCGATTGGCTGGGGCTGCCGGCACCGTGATGTCGTCCGGTATTCGAGCCGACCGTATTTGAGGAGGACGTCTTCGCATGAGTCTCAACTTGACCACCCGCGCGGGCAAGGGGTCACCGCTCACGGCCGCAGAGTACGACGGCAACCTGGCCGCGCTGGAAGCCGCCGCGCTGGAAGCCGCCGCGCTGGCCGCATGACGAACCGCCAGCCCGGCGTGCTGCTGATCGTGGGGCCGGGGATCATCGTTTCCTGCGTCGGTTTCATACCGCGGCAGACGGCCTTGGCATCCGGCTGTTTACCCTCGACAAGGAGTGAGCCATGAACGACGCCTATGTGGTGGCAGTGGATGGCCTGGACAGCCTCGATGACATCGCGGACCTGGCGCCGCAGATCGCGCGCAAGGCCCAGCAGGCGATCAACACCACCACCCGGCGTCGGCGCACCAGCGCGGCGCGTGAGATGCAGCAGCAGGTCGCCTTCCCGGCACGCTATCTCTCGGGCAGCAGCGGCCGGTTGAAGATCGACAAGATGGCCAGCCCGCGCAGCCTGGAGGCACGGATTACCGGCCGCGACCGGCCGACCTCGCTGGCTCGCTTCGCTGCCAGCCGCAACCCGGCGGCCTCGCGCAAGGCCGGCGGCGTGAAGGTGACCGTGGCGCCGGGTGAGACCCAGTTCATGGAAGGCGCCTTCATCATGAAACTCAAGGGCGGCAACCTGGGGCTGGCGATTCGCCTCAAGGCCGGCGAGAGCGTGCGCAACAAGAAGCAGATGACCCGCGTCGGCAAGGGGCTCTACTTGCTCTATGGGCCCAGCGTGAACCAGGTCTTCCGCGGGGTCGCTGAAGACGGTGTCCGTGACACCGCCGGTTTCCTGGCGCAAGAGTTCTTCCGACTGATGGAGCTGTGACGATGGCCGACCCGACCCGACTGCGCGTACTCAAGGCACTGACCGGTGTGCTGGAGACCATCACCCCGGCCAACGGCTACGCCCATGACCTGACCGGCAAGGTCTTTCGTGGGCGCGACATCTTCGGCTACACCGACCCGCTGCCGATGATCGCGATCCTCGAGCAGATCGAGGAGCAGGAACAGCAGCCGTCCCCGCAGACCAGCGCCAAGGCGCACGGTCCCTGGACGCTGCAGATTCAAGGGTTTGTCGCCGATGATCGCGACAACCCGACCGACCCGGCGCACCACCTCCTCGGCGAGGTGAAGAAGCGCCTGATCGAAGAAAGAATCCGTGACCGGCAGCGTGACATCCTCGGGATGGGCGATGTGGTGACGGAACTCCGGCTCAGCCAGGGCGTTGTCCGACCCGCTGACGAGATCAGCGACAAGGCATACTTCTGGATGAGAATCACCCTGGGCATTGTGGAAAACCTCAATGAGCCTTACGCTTGACCCGGGTTTCAACATATAGTTGCCATATCCACAGAAAGAGGTGAACGGCATGAGCAATAACTACACGCTGGGCCGGGGTGAAATCCACTTCGGTCAGTACCGCACCGGGACCCAAGTGCCGCGCGGCGAGCGGTATCTGGGTAACTCTCCTGAGCTGGGCTTCAGTGCCGAGCAGGAGAACCTCGACCACTACAACTCGGATCGCGGTGTTCGCATCAAGGACGAGTCGGTCATCCTGCAGCTGGACTACAACGGCAGCTTCATCACCGACAACATCTCGCCGCAGAACCTGGCGATGTTCTTCCTCGGTACGCAGACGCTGGAGAGCACCGCGGGCTCCACCGCGGACACCGAGTCGTTCGTCGACGTCGAGCTGGGCACCTCGTATCAGCTGGGCACCAGTACCACCCAGCCTTCCGGCGTGCGTGATGTCGAGAACGTGGCATTGACGGTCGGGGCGACCCCGCTGGTCATCGACGTGGACTACACCATCGACATGGCGCTGGGTCGCTTCACGCTGCTCGACACCGCGACGGTCGTGGCGGACACCGACACCGTCGACGTGACCTACGACGTCAAGGCCAGCACTCGCCAGCGGATCATCTCGAAGTCCGACACCATCGAAGGCTCGCTGCGCTTCCTGGCCTACAACCCGGCCGGTGACGACATCGACTACTTCATGCCGTGGGTCAAGATCACCCCCTCCGGTGACTTCCAGCTCAAGAGCGATGAGTGGCAGCAGTTGCCGTTTGACCTCGAGGTCCTCAAGAAGGGCACGCTGGAGTCGATTTACATGGATGGTCGGGCTTACGTTCCTGCATAAATGAGGTGATCCCCGATGGGACTCAAGGACTTGAAAATCCCCGAGGCGATCATTGAGATTCCGGGCGGCAACTTTGCCGTCCGGGGCCTCAGCCTCGACGACCTGGCCTGGCTCGTGCGACGTCACGGCGAGGCAATGCGCAAGGTATTCAGTGAATTCACGGCGTCGGACACCGATCTGACGTCTGACAGTGTGGCGGGCTTCCTGCTGCCGCTGGTCGACTCGATGCCGGGGCTGGTCTCCGAGATCATCGCCTGCGCCGGCGGCGAGGCGGGAGAGGCCGATCTGGTGCGCAAGTTGCCCTTCCCGGTGCAGATCGACGCGCTGGAGAAGGTCATCGACCTGTCCTTCGATGCGGCGGGCGGGCCAAAAAAGCTCGTGGAAACCGTGGTACGGATGGCTCAGGGGACCACGGGGCTGCTGGAAAGCCTGAAGACCTGAGCGACTGGGTGTGGGGGCTGCGCCGACAGGTCAGCCTGCTGCTCGATCACGGCCACCACCAGGCCCGCCATTACCCCATCGGCATGGTCTGGGAGGAGGTGCAGATCGTGGTCGAGCGCACCAACCACCGGGACGTGAGTAGCACCACCCTGTTTCATGCCGCGGGCGCGGCCTTGCTATCGAAGAAGGGACACGCCGGGCTCAAAAAGTTGCTGAAGGAGCTCTCGAATGGCTAAGGGTAATCGCGAGGTTTCGCTGGTCATTCGGGCTAAGAACGAGGCCAGCAAGGCGCTGGGCTCGATCACCGCCTCGCTTGATCAAATGCGCGAGTCTCAGCGCAAGACGCAGGACAGCGCGGGCGAGACGGGCTCCACCCTGCAGCAACTGGGCAAGACGCTCGGCACCCTTCAGCGCGCCATCTCCGGGTCAGGCGGGGCGGAGAAGTTCGCCGGTGACCTGGCCGAGGCCAAGGCGGCCGCCGACCGGCTGGAAGCCTCGCTCGCCGCGCTGACGGCGGAACAGCGCCAGCTCAACACCGAGATGTCGCGCAGTGACGCCACCGCCACCCGGCTGGCGGCGCGACAGCAACAACTGACGGATCGCCTGCGCAGTTACCAGCAGAACGCGGCCACCGCCAAGGCCCGGCTGGCCGAACTTAACGCCGAGATTCGTCGCGGCGAGCAGGCCGGGGTGCAGACGGATCGCCTCTCCGGGCAGATGCGACAGCAGGCCACCGCCGTCGAGCGGCTGCGCACACGCTACCGGGAGCTACTCGGTGAGCTCAACGCCGTCGAGCAGCCGTCTGCGGCGTTGCGCAAGGAGTTCGGCGACACGGTTCGCGCCCTGCGTCAGCAGGAGACCGCGCTGGCCAAGACCGGGGCCTCCTATCAGGAGCACACCGCGGCGACCCAGCAACTGCGTGCCTCGCTACCGCAGCTTCGCCAGGAGCAGCAGCAGGTCAACGCGACCTTCGAGCGGTCCAGCGGCGCGGTCAGCGAGACCCGGCGGGCGCTGGGCTACGTCAACACGGCGGTCAAGGAGACCGCGGCCTCGCAGTCCTCCTTGCAGCGTGCCCTGGCCAAGACCGACAGCAGCATGGACCGGCAGGCCAAGAACCTGGCCGAGGTACGCCAGGAACTCGGGCAGATGTCCGCCACCGGCGAGCAGGTCGACGCGACGCTGGGTAAGATCGGCGCCACCGTGCGCGGCGAGTTGTTGCGCAGCTTGCAGCAGTCCCGCCAGGAACTGGAGCGATACCGGACCACCTGGCAGCAAGCCCAGCAGGCGATTCGTGCCTCCGCGCAGACCGGCGGCATGGCGCCTGGCGGCATGGGGCCGCCGACTGCCGACATGCAGCAGCAGCTCAACGTGGCCCGGGCGGCTAAAGAGGCGTATGACGAGCAGCGCGAAGCGATCCAGCGGATGCGTACCGCGTTGCGCGCTGCCGGCACCGACACCACCGCGCTGGCCGCGGCGCAACAGACCTTCGAGCAGAGCCAGCAGCGGCTCGAGCAGCGCATCAAGGCCCTGGCAGCGGCACAGAATCAGCAGGGCGCGGCGGCGGCCCGCACGGCCTCCGCCTCGGATCGTGCGGCGACGGCGGCCACCCGGCAGGCGGCCGGTCATCGTGGTGTCTCGCAGGCGTTGCGCCAGCAGGCCGGGGCCTCTCGTGAGGCGGCCAACGGCATGGAGGTCTGGCTGAAGGGCGGGCGTACCTCGCTCTCGCTGTTCCAGCGCCTGCGTGGTGAGCTGCTGGCGCTGGCCGCGGCCTACGTCGGACTGTTCGGCGCCATCCAGGCGCTGGGCGGGGTGTCGCAGACCTTCCAGGACATCGAAGCCGCCAACAACAAGATGATGGTGGCGATGCAGGGCGACCAGGCGCTGGCCGCGCGTGAGATGCGCTGGATTCGCGAGGAGGCCGACCGGCTCGGCGTGCAGTTCAACACGCTGGCGATGCAGTACGCCAACCTGGCGACGGCCACCCGTGGCACCAACATCGAGGGCGCGCAGACCCGCAAGATATTCCAGCAGGTCACCGAAGCCGGGCGGGTGTTCCGGCTTTCCAACGACCAGTTGCAGGGCGTGTTCAAGGCCCTCGAACAGATGGCCTCGCGCGGCACGGTCTCGATGGAGGAGCTTCGCGAGCAGCTCGGCGACCGGCTGCCGGGTGCTTTCCGCCTGGCGGTCGAGGCCATGGGCATGACCTCGAAAGAACTCACCAAGATGATCGAGAACGGTGAGCTGGCCAGTGAGGACTTCCTGCCGAAGTTTGCCCAGCGGCTGTCCGACGTCACCAAGCCACAGCTTCCCAAGGCCCTGGAGAGCTTCAACGCCGCGCTGGGCCGCTTCCAGAACGAGATCGTCAAGGCCCAGGAGGCCGTGGCCAACAATGGCTTCATCGACGGCATGGCCGCCGCCCTGGAGAACCTGACGACGTTTTTCCAGTCATCCAGCGGGCAAAAGTTCTTCAAGGACATCGGCACCTCGGCGGGGAACTTCGTCGAGACGCTATCGCGCATCCCCGAGGCGCTGTCGGCGTACCTGCCGGCCATCTCGGGCGCCCTTAACGTACTAAGCGCCGGGTTCGAGACGCTGATCCGTCTGGCCGATGAGGTCATCCTGCTGCTGTCGCTGTTCGTTGGGCAGCGCATCCTGTCGGGCATCGCCTCGTTGGGCCAGCGGTTCCGGCAGGCGGCGCAGGCGGCCCTGACGCTGCCCCCGGCCGCGGCCGCCGCACAGGGGGCGACCCAGGGCATGGCCGGTGCGCAGGCCACCCTGAACGCCCAGACGGCCGCGGCACCGCCGCTGATGGCGCGGATGCGTGCCGGGTTGACGGCGACCTCTATCGCCATGACGACGGTCCAGGGTCGGGCGCTGGCCGCCTCACGGGCGCTGGCCGGGCTGCGCGCCGCGTATCTGCTGATCGGTGGGCTGCCGGGGCTGATCCTCACCGGGCTGGCCACGGCGGTTTACCTGTGGTCCAGCAACACCGAGAGTGTGATCGACGCCACGGGCGAGCACGAGAGGCAACTGCAGCGCCTGCTCGATGAGTACGGGCGCGTCGAGGAGGCCGGCGGGGACTGGCTGGAGACGATCAAGGAGGGCATCGACGGCATCTCGCTGTCGGACTTCCGCAACACCTTGCGTGGACTCAGCCGGGAGTTCGAGGCCGAGCGGGAATCTCTCACTCGTCAGATTGCGGGTCGCATGGCGCCGCTGGCGGCCGCCCCAGGGCCTGACAGGCTGGACGAGACGGAGCGCCGGGTCGTCGAGCTCAACAAGGCCCTGCAGGACGGGGGGATCACTGCCGCGAAGTACCAGAAAGAGATCGACGGCATCCTGGCCTCCGGCAAGGCGTCGAAGCGCCTGACCGAGCTCGTCGAGAGCTCAGGCAACTTCCGCCAGGCGCTGGTCGAGTCTGAGCAGAAGCTGCTCGATCAGGCGTCTGCCGTGCTGGCGCTGGGGGGCACCATTGACGAGCTTAGTGACGCCCAGCGAGAGGCGGTGCGGGATTTCGTGGAGCTGGCACGCGGCGGCGCCCGGTTCGTCAATGAGGTGGAGGGTCCGCTGGAGCGCATCACGCGCCAGATGGAGGAGATGCGCGGCGAGTTGCGCGGCGTGGGTTCCGAGATGCGCCGGATGGCCGCCCTGCAGGGTCTGGACGAGATCATCCGGGCGGCCGAGGCGGCCGACGATGTCGACCTCCTGCACCCCAAGCTGCAGCGTCTGTACTACATGCGCCTGCAGAACATGCGCGACATGCGCGCGATCATGGCGGAAGCCAACGAGATCAACGACCCGCTGGCGCGCGTCGAGTTCGACCAGCAGCGGCGCCAGCAGGACGCCCGGCTGGGTGACGACGTACCCCGCGAGGTCTTCGTCGAGCGCCGGGTCGAGGACCTGCGGCGCCAGCTGGTGGGCGGCGAGCAGATCGAGGACCCGGATCGCCTGGGCGAGCTGCTGGACAGCGAGCGACAGACCGCGAGCATGGAGTTCGATGCCGAGGCACAGAAAGACGCCGCCAAGGCCGCCGAACGGCGTGCCAAGGACGGCGAACGGGCCGCCAAGGCCATGGCGCGTGAGGCCGAGAAGGCCCGCGAGTACGTCGATGACCTGGACCGTGGCCTGGCCCGCCGGGCGGAGGAGCTTGCGGTCGGCGAGGAGCTGACCCGCGAGATCGCGATTCGCCGGGCACTGGAAGATGAGGGCCTGGCCGCGCAGCGTGCCGGCGTCGAGATCGACCAGCAGCGCCTCACGCGGATTCGCCAGATCGTCGGCGCCGAGTATGACCGCCAGGCCGCGCTGCGCCAGCAGGCCGAGCGTGAGGAGGAGATCAACCGGCTCCAGCAGATGCGCCGTGACCTGCTCGAGATGATCGACGTCTACCAGCGGGACGGCAACGTGGAGGCGCTGGCCGCCACCCAGGCGCAGCTCGAGCAGACCAACGTCAAGCTGCTGGAGAGCGTCAGGGCGTGGATCGCCTACTGGGAGTCGGTGGGCGGCCCGGAGGCCGAGGCCAAGGTGGCCAGCTTCCGACTGCTGCTGGCGCAGATCGAGAACGACCTGGCGGCCGCGGCCAACCGCGGCAAGGTCACCGCCTTCGAGATCGGCGAGGCGTTCGGCTCCCAGCTCTCGATCGGCCTGGACAACTGGCTCTCGAAGATTCGCGATTCCGGCGATGTGTTCGGCAGCCTGCGCGAATCCTTCCTCCAGTTCGCCAGCGACTTCCTGCTGCAGATCGCCCAGATGATCGCCCAGGCGGCGCTGTTCAACGCCGTTCAGTCGGTCTCCAGTGGCGGCCGTGGCGGCGCCATCGGCCAGGGCATCCTGGCGGCGATCAGCCATGACGGCGGGATCGTCGGCGCCGCAGGCCCTACGCGGTCGGTCTCGCCCGGATGGTTCAGCAACGCCATGCGCTATCACGGTGGCGGCATCGCCGGGCTGCGGCCGGGCGAGGTGCCGAGCATCCTGGAGCGCGGCGAGGAAGTGCTGACCCGCGACGACCCGCGCCATGCGGCCAACGGCGGCGGCGGCCAGCCGGCGGTGAACCTGAAGAACGTCAACGTGTTCAACAGTGCGGACGTGATGGAACAGGCCCTGGCCGACCAGACCGGGCAGAAGGTGATGCTCAACTGGGTCCGCAGCAACAGTTCCGCGATCCGCGGCAACCTGGGCGTTTAAGGAGAGGCAACCATGGTTCATGCCTGGCCGTTCGACCCCGCCTGGCCGCCCAGCGGTCAGGCCGTCGAGGATACGTTCAGCTTCCAGACGGAGATTATCACCAGCCGCAGCGGGCGCGAGTCCCGGCGCGCGCGCCGTGAGGCCCCCCGGCGCGCCGTGCGCCATGGGCTGATTCTCCACGGCGAGGACCTGCGGCTCTACAAGGACATCCTGTGGAACTGGCAGCCGCAGGACTTCGTGATGGCCGACATCGTCCGCCGGGTTACGCTGCCGGCGACCCTGTCGGCCGGCGCCAGCACCTTCACGCTGGGCAGCCCGCCGGGCTGGATGGTCGCCGGGCTGACGCTGATCCTCGGCACCGGTGAGGACCGTGAGGACCGTGAGGTGCTGACCATCGACAGCGTCGCCGGCAGTGTCGTTACCCTGACGACCGCCGCGCTCGCGACCTGGCCGGCGGACACGCCGGTCTACGCGGGCCTCTTGGGCAACCTGGCGACCAGCATGAGTGCCGACCGGCAGACGACCAACGTGGCCACGGCCGAGGTGTCGTTCACCGTCAGGCCGCTAAGCGAACCGGCGCGTGCCGTATCGGCCGCCCCGTTGCTCCTCGACGACCGCGAGGTGTTTCTGCGTCGCCCCAACTGGCTGGAGCGTGTCGCCTCGGCGATGAGCCACGAGGTCGACATCCTGGATTATGGCGTGGGCCCGATCTACCGGTATGCGCCGGTGCCGTTCGGCCAGGAGATCACTGGGGCGACCTACCTGGGGCGCAACGTCGCCGAGGTGGACGACATTCTGGACGTCTTCTTCCGTATGCGCGGCCGCCAGGGCGAGCTGTGGATGCCGACCTGGGAGCCCGACTTCCTGCTGCGCGGCACGTCGTCCGCGGGCAGCAGCACGGTGCGCGTGAAGGGCCCGCGTGTGGCGGAGATGTACGCGGCCAGTGCGACCCACCGGGCCATCTTCGCGCTACGCGAGGACGGCAGCGTGGCGCTGCATAGGACGGCCAGCATCACGGCGGTCAACGATGGCCAGGGCAACGACTCGCTGATCAATCTGATCACGCCGCTGACCCAGGACCTGTCCAGCACGATCACCGTGATCACCGGCTGGCTGCTGCTGCGGCGTTTCGCCAGCGACTCGCTGACCGTCGAGTGGTTGACCCATTCCGTGGCCAATCTGCGGCTCAATCTGACCACTCTGGAGATGCGGCCGCCCGAGAGCCCGTGAGAATTGGCTTCCGCCTATGCGCCTATTCAGCTAGCATAGGAATACTAAACGAAAGGTTGAACGCATGTTCGAGGTCTTTCACACCAGCCGGTCCAAGTCGCGTCCGGTCTACCTGTACGACATCGCCTTCGCTGCTGGTGAGCCGGGGCGGCTGCGCGTGACCTCGGCGAGCCAGACGCTGACCGTGGGCGGAAACGCCTACGCGCCGGCGCAGATTCGCCACGGCGAGATCGTCAGTTCGGGCTCGTTGGACAAGACGACCCTGGAGCTCAAGGTGCCGCGCACCAGCCCGCTGATCGAGATTTTCCGGGTCTACCCGCCGGAGCAGGTGGTCAACCTGACGATCCTTCAGGGCGAGCTGGACGACCCGGATGGGGAGTTCACCCCGGTTTGGTCGGGACGGATTCTCAACCTCGGCCTCGAGGGGTTGGAGGCGACGTTTTCGTGCGAGCCCATCGCCACGGCCGTCCGCCGGCCGGGCCTGCGCCGCACGTATCAGTACGGGTGCCCGCATGTGCTCTATGGGCCGCAGTGCCGTGCCAGCAAGGCGGCCGCGACCACCACGGCGACCGTGCAGGCGATCAGCGGCTCGACAGTGACGCTCAACAGCGGCTGGAACGCCCAGGCCACCAGCAAGTACCTCAACGGGTTGCTGGAGTGGACCGGGCCGAGCGGCGGCTTCACCCGCACCGTGCTGCAGGTCCCCACCGCGACGCAGGTGCTTATCGGCGGGCTGGTGCGGGAACTGGACGTCGGCGACAGCGTGAGCCTGGTGCTCGGCTGCAGCCACGGCCTGCCCGACTGCCGTGATCTGCACGACAACATCTTGAACTACGGCGGCCAGCCGTGGATTCCGCTGGACAATCCGCTGGGCACCAAGACCCCCTTCTACTAGGAGACCGCGCATGTTCCTCGCCGCGCTTACCAGTTTCGCCATCCAGCTCGCCATTGCGGTGGTCATCGCGCTGATCGCCTATGCGCTGATGCCGAAGCCCAAGAGCCGCACCGCCGACATGGCGCGGGACCTGGAGATGCCCACCGCCGAGGCCGGCCGCCCGGTGCCTGTGGTGTTCGGTAACGGCACACTCAAGAGCCCCAATACCCTGTGGTATGGCGAGCCAAACACCGTGACCGTCGAGATCGACGCATGACGGGCACACGTTTCACGACCGATGACGTGATCCGTGCGGGGGGCTGCCCGGCGGGCATCCGCCACTGGTTCACCGCGAGAGGCGACGCCCTGCCCGAGGGCGTGACACTGCGTTCGTTTATCCGCGAAGGCATGACCCTCGAGCAGGCGCGCGCCTGCCGGGACGGCTTCATCGAGCGGGCGTTGAGGATCAAGGAGGCTCGCCATGGGGGGTAAGAGCGGCGGCAAGCCAAAGATGCGGGTGACTCGCTACTACCTGGCGATGCACCTCGGCATCTGCCACAGCGTCGAGGCGATCAAGGCAATCTGGGTCGGCGAGAAGAAGGCGTGGTGCGGAAACGCCGCCGAGAACGGCGCAATCGGCGTCGGCAAGGAGGGGCTGTTCGGTGGCATGCAGAAAGAGGGCGGCGCCTCCGGCCGGATCACGGTGATGCTGGGCGGCGACACGCAGACCGCGCCGCCCTCGTTGATCCAGCGTTTGGGGACGACGGCGTCCACCACCCCGGGGTTTCGCGGCATCACGTCGCTGTTCTTCTACGGCGCGGGGGAGAGCGCGCCGGCGGACTTCAATTGGGGTGGGATGTTCGGCGCCGTCGGCCTGTTCGGCCTGGTGTTCTACAAGGGCCGCAGCTTCTACTGGGGCACCCAGCCGTACCTCAAGCCGGTATGGGTTACGGTGCAGCGTATTCCCGCGAGAGAACTGGCACCGGCGACGGCACCGATACCCCGCGGTTCGAGTAACTGCGGCAGGATCAGTGTCTACATGGAGCTGGACGACTCCGGGTCGATGGACGACTCCGGGTCGATGGGTGGCTCCCGCCTGACCAACCTCAAGTCCGCCGTCAACATACTGCTCGACGCCATCGTAGAGCAGATCGGCCAGGGGCGGGGCTTCGATGTTGGCCTGTCCCGATTCAACGGAGGGAAGATCGAGCGGACGGGGGTCAATGCCTCCGATATTCAAGATCTTCGGAACTTCGTCGGGGCGATGGTCGCGTCGGGTTTTACGCGGTTCGATGACCCTATCGCCGACGCGGTGACCTGGTTCGAGGCGTCACGGAATAACGTCGACCTGGTGCGGAGGGTAAACTTCTTCATTACCGACGGTCTCCCTAGCTTCGGCAGCGACGACACAGCCGCGAGTATCGCCTCCGAACTGCTCGACCGCACTATTCCCGTCGATATGTACGGTATCAACATCGACCTGCAGGACACCTCAGCCACCGCCAAACTCGACAACACCCCCGAGGACGGCGTACCTGTGGTCTCTGGTGGCGACGCCCAGGCGCTCGCCGACATTTTTGCGGGCGCGCTCCTCGACATCTTCGAGGCCAACCCCGCGCACGTTATCTATGAGTGCCTGACGGATACCGACTGGGGGATGGGCGCCGATCCGGCGGGGATCGACACGGCGAGCTTTCAGGCGGCGTCCGTCACGCTCTATGACGAAGTCTTCGGCGTGTTCCTGCAATGGCAGGCGCAGAGCACGATCCAGGAGTTCGTCAACGACGTCCTCGATCATATTCGCGGCGCTACCTACCCCGACCCACGCACCGGCCAGATCGCCCTCAAGCTGCTGCGCGACGACCTGGACGTGCCCAACCTCAAGACGATCACCCCGGATAACGCGACGCTGATCAGCTTCGCGCGCAAGGGTTGGGGCGAGACGGTCAACGAGGTGGTGATCACCTGGACCAACCCGGACACCGAGAAAGAGGAGACCGTCTTCGCCCAGGACCTGGCCAACATCGCCATTCAGGGCGGGGTCGTCTCGAGCAGCAAGAACTACCACGGCATCCGTACCCGGGCGCTGGCTGCGCAGGTTGCCGAACGTGACCTGCGCGAGGAGAGCGCACCGCTCAGTAGCTGTGAGGTCGAGGTCAACCGGGAGTTCTGGGACGTCACCCCGTTCGACGGCATGAAGGTCACCTGGCCCGAGTTCGGCCTGGATGAACTGGTGATGCGCGTGATGAAGGTCGACTACGGTGACAGCCAGTCCTCTGTGATCAAGCTGTCACTGGTCGAGGACGTGTTTTCGCTGGCCATGGCCACCTACGTCGAGCCGGCCGCGGGCGAGTGGGTCAACCCCTCGGCCCCGCCGATACCGGTCACTCAGGCGCGCCTGATGCCGCCGCCGGCCTATGCGGTCAGCAACTACGGCACCGACCCCGCGGCCGTGGTGTACCCGTCGACCGGTGCCGTGCCGCTGGCCACCAACCCCACCACGGACGGCTCGGCGCAGTATGACGTGCTGCGTGAGGTCGCCACGCCCTCGGGGGGCACTACCTTCCAGACCTCGGGCAGCACTCGTGACTTCCCCGCGCGCGCGACCCTTCCTGCGGAGTTGATCGCCGCCGTGACCTCGACCGGGGTGCTGCTCGATGGGCTCACGGGCATAGGCCCCGTGGTCGAGGACCTGCTGCTGATCGGTGACGACGCGCTGCCCAACGAGGAGATGGAGCTGGCGTTGGTGACCGCCGTCGACGGTACTACCGGGGCGCTGACGCTGCTGCGCGGCGCGCTCGACACGGTGCCTGTGACCTGGCCGCTGGGAACGCTGGTGCAGGCCACGCCGCTGGCTATGTGGCAGCCGCTGCCCATCGAACTGATTGACGGGCAGACGGTCACGCTCAAGTTCTTGACCAGCACGGGCCAGGGGATGCTGGAGGACTACGACGCGCCGGAGTTCATCGGCACCGCACAGGCACGGCCGGACAAGCCCACCCGGGCGGCCAACGTCAAGATCAACGGCCAAGGCATCGAGACGCCTGACCTCGTGCTGGATAGCCCCGAGGTGGTACTGACCTGGTCGCACAGGAACCGGCTGCTCGAAGACGCGGTGATGTACGCCTGGGACGCGGCGTCGCTGCCGGTCGAGGCGGGCACGACCTACACCGTCACCTTGTTCGACGAGACGGACGCCCAGTTCGCCCAGCAGGCGGGCCTGACCGGGGAGACCTGGACATCGCTTGCCGCCGATGAGCTGGCGCTGGGCTTCCTCGAGGCCCCCTACAGCGGCATCTTCACCTACAGCGGCACCCTGCCCACGCCGGGAGCCCGGTTTGGCTCCACGGTCACCGCGCGTCTCGCGACGCACCGTGACGGCGTTGACGCCTGGCAGGATTTCGAGATCACCGGTGAGCGTGCCGGCTACGGCTACGGCTACGGAAACCATTACGGAGGACCGGCATAATGCCCTCATCACAATCCCCTAACGTGGGGCTCAATCATAGCTGGGACCTCGGCGAGTCCGGCTGGAACCTGCAGATGGACGAGAACCTGCGGGCGCTTGACGCTCTGCTGTTCCTGACCGTGGCCTCGATGACCGCCAGCATCCCCGGATCGCCGGCCGCGGGGGACCGTTACATCGTGCCCGCAGGCGCCACAGGTGCCTGGACTGGCCACGGGGGTAAGGTGGCCCGTTTCGACGGCACCGCCTGGGAGTTCTACACGCCCAAGAACGGCTGGATCGCTTACGTCACTGACATCGCCGTTCATAAGAAGTACAACGGCACGTCATGGGCGGGTAGCGTCTCCACGACGACAGCGGAGAACCGCGGCGGGGCGGTCAACGTCTTCCTGCAGAAGGTCGGGGCGGTGTTGCGTTTCAGGACGTTGGAGGCCGGGGACAACGTGGCGTTTGATACCACGACCAACCCGGACGTTATCAAGATAAACGCCTCAGCCTCGGGCGGAAGCGGCGGTATCCCGGAAGCCCCCAACGACGCTTTTGCCTATGTGCGCAAGGCGCTAGGCTGGGTACGCGGTATCACTCAGGGCGGCGACACCCTCCTTAACGTCCGCGAGACCGTGCAATCCGTCACCACCGGCAGCGTCGATGCCAACCTGGGGGCCATCGCTAACATGACGCTGAGCGCCAACGCCACGCTGAACGTGACCAATCTGGACAGCGGGCAGTCGCTGCTGCTGATCATCAAGAACGGCGATACCTACACGATGAACTGGACGACGAACCACACGATCACCTGGATCGGCGGAGGTGTGCCGACACTAGCTGCCGAGACACACATCGAGCTGCTACAAAATGGCGCCACGCTCTACGGCTATAATGTGGGGGATGCCTGATGCTACATCATCGACTGAGAGCAGTAACAACAGCCAGTGGCTTGGTGCCCATCGTCCCGACCAGCATCGCTGGCGGACGGGACCACTCGTTGGCGCTCAAGGATGACGGCACGGTTGTCGCCTGGGGCAGTAACTCCTTTGGCCAGTCCTCGGTGCCGGGTGGCTTAACTGACGTGGTGCAGGTCGCTGGCGGACGGCGCCACTCTCTAGCGCTCAAAGACGACGGCACGGTTGTCGCCTGGGGCAATAACTCCTATGGCCAGTCTTCGGTGCCGTCCGGTTTGACCGGCGTAGTACAGGTCGCTGGCGGCGGGTACCACTCGTTGGCGGTCAAAGACGACGGCACGGTTGTCGCCTGGGGCCATGGGGGCTATGGCCAGTCCTCGGTGCCGGGTGGCTTAACTGACGTGGTGCAGGTCTTTGGCGGCGAGTACCACTCATTGGCGGTCAAAGACGACGGCACGGTTGTCGCCTGGGGCTATGACTACTTTGGCCAGTCTTCGGTGCCGTCCGGTCTGGTGGCCTACGTGCCAGACTGATATCACATCACATAACGGAGAACTGCTGTGTTTATACTGAAAGAAACAGGCGAACGACTAAACCATCGCCAGGCACAGAACCAACTCGGCATCAGCTTCCCGCGTGATAACCCACCGCCTGGGCTGACGATTATCACGCCCGCGCCGCCGCCAGAGCCGACGCCTGACGAACTCAAGCAACGCCAGGGCGATAGCGTGCGCAGGGACGCCAACACTGTCCACGAGGCGCCTGTCACCGACGCTGCTGGTGTTGCGTGGAACGGCGGATTCGACTCGGCACTGAAGATCAAGAGTGCCGCCGACATGGCCGAGTTCGCGGGGCTGGCCGACATCACGCTCTACGACCTCAACAACGACCCGCACACGGTCACACTCCCCGAGGCCAAAGTGGTCGCGGCGACCATCGGGGCTGCGTATCAGCAGCAGCTCGGAGCCAAGCAGGCGGCGTTGCGGGCGTTGCGGGACATCGACCCTGACGCACCGGATGCCAAGTCGCAGATCGAGGCGGTCAGTTTTTCAGGCTTTCACTCAACGAAAGGTTGACAACTCAACATAAGCATGAAGTTTTGCTGCACTGCTGCTACCCTGTGAGCGCAGCAAAATTAGGGGATGCCGCGTGGAGACCGTCACATGATCCAGACGCAGGAAACGATGATCCCCGCGACAGGGGCGTCGGCCGTGGTCATCTCCGGCGTGGTCACCGGCCTGGACTACAGCGTGCTGATCGCCGGGTTCGCAGGTGGCCTGGTGTCGCTGAGCTTCCTGCCGCCGATGGGCATGTGGCGGCGCATCTGGACCCCGGTGACGGCGACCCTGACGGCAGGCTACCTGACGCCTGTGGCGATGCCCTACCTCGCCGGCCTCGCCGGTGAGGGGGTCGTGCAAAGCTCACTGCAGGCGGCCGCCGGGTTCGCGACGGGCCTGACCGCTCAGGTCCTCATCCCCCTCGTGATCCACATGGCGCGCCAACGATTCGCCCCCCAGAAGCCCCCCGGAGACTGACATGGCAGCACAGACGATCCTTACCTCGTTCAGCCTGGTGTTTGCGCTCGCCGTGCTCTGGATGTGCATCTGCACTCTCAATTACATGACCCCCAGCACCCCCCTCCTGCACAGACTCTCGTTCATCTTACTGGGCGTCGGCGCCGCGTCGATGCTCATTGCGCCGCTGTACTTCGACACCTTCCCCACGGTGGGCGGCGTCACCCTGGCGGGGGGCACCGCCTTACTGCTGACCACCGAGCGGCTGTACGCCATGAAGTTTCGCCGCAGGTACCGCCGCCGCGCGGACGACCCGCAACGCCCCTGGTGGGCGTGAGCACATAACCGGAGGACTACCCCATGAAATACACGACCCTCATTGCCATCCAGATCGCCCTGCTGCTGTCGGCCTGTGGCATGTCCCCTTCCTCATCACCCATCGCGGGCACCGATACCCCGGGCTACCAGTTCGGTGACCTGACCGGTGGGGCGGTGGGCTCTGTGAAAGCGCAGCAGCAGGACTACTGCGCGACGGCCAACCCACTACTGAGGGCGGGGCTGCTGATCGCCATCCGGTCTCGGGTGCCCGATTATCCGCCGAGTGGCCTCTGCACCGACGCAGACAAGCCGTTGGCCCAGGCCATCGCTCGGCGCCTGGCGGAGCTCCCAGAGGGCGCCGTCGTGACGCTCGAGCAGGCCCGTGAGGACCAGCGTCGCTTCCAGGCGCTCGACGCCACCGATCCAGAGACCGAAGGAGATGACTTGTGAGCAAACTCAAGCTGGTGGATAACGCCGACCAGGCGGCCAAGATGTGGTCCAACCGGGGGGCGGCCAGCGCGGCCGTGCTGGCGCTGCAGGAGACCCTGCCGGTCTGGGAGGGGATCGTCCCCGAGAATGTGTTTGCCTACCTGGCGGCCATCGTTGCCACGGGCAGCAT
>Ga0306867_1000339_pt1 | contig 27883 bp, 22 predicted proteins | sample AntRauTorckE6831_FD_190432 | JGI IMG/M metagenome (GOLD analysis project Ga0306867, IMG submission 190432) | Saline lake microbial communities from Rauer Islands, Antarctica - Metagenome Torckler E6 #831 (v2) (version 2) | ecosystem: Environmental > Aquatic > Non-marine Saline and Alkaline >...
GTTTAGCCATAATTTCAATATTACGTATTTAGACTATTGCAAAATAACATAAAAATATCCATAAACTCAAATAAATCAATTGTTTTTTTCAACCGATTCCCTAAATTTCTGAAGAGTTAGGGTTTAAGACAACTAAGTTAATATAGTTGAATGACTTTGGCAAGTTAATTTACTATTTTATTTTATGATGATTTTACTTAACTCGATTAACTGATAAGTAGTTAATTTAACTTCATAAATTATATCATCGATAATTATTAATGAAAGGAAGTATTCGTGCAATTCAAATTCAAGGAAACCCCCTACATATGCCGATTACAAATATTTTTGAAATCGCAAAACCTGCAATTCAGCCTGTTTTCTGTTTTTCTGAAAGGATTTTCAGGATTAAATAGCTCCTCTGTCAGGGTTTTCAGTAATCCTTCGAAGTCATTCATTTTCCCATCCGCACCGGCATGCTGCAGCGACAGCCTCATAAACCCCTGGTTTAATGCCGGAAAGGAGTAAATACCAGCTGTAATATCACTCGTTATTCCCTGCGATTTTCGATACAGCCATTCGTAAAAGAGCAGCTGAAAGGCTTCTTTCTTATCATCCGCCTGTTCCAGACTGTCAATATCCCGGAGGGTTAATGCTTGTGGCATTACTTTCCCGGTTTTGTAATCGATAATCCGGATCGCGTCCCCTTTTCTGTCAATCCTGTCGATATATCCTTTAAAGCGCACAGAAAAGGTATCCTCTCCTGCGGCGATAGTAAGAGTGGTTTCTACAAGCTTTTCAGAATCCAAATAGGTGTATTCCTGCTCTTTCTTAGCGGCATCGCGGAGGGTTTCCTGCTCTGCCTTTAAAAAACCCTTCAGCCAGTGCAGCGCCAGGTGATATATCAAAAGATTTTTTCCACTCTTATATGGTTTTTTCTGATAAACCTCTGCAAACGTCTCATTCAGTTTCTCCTCCACCTTTTTACCTATGGCATCAATGGTGGCTTTAGTTATCTCTTTCCCGTTATGAAAATTTTTGTATAGCTTTTCCAGGGTATTATGAATCACTATTCCCAGGGTTTTTGCTTCAATGGTCTCCTCTACCTCCTCCTGCTGGCTTACCCCCAGAATTTCCTCAAAATAAAACTTGAGTGAGCATTGCCTGTACTTATTGAGGGCTGTTGCCGAGAGGCCCTTTTCAGCTTTACTTTTGAGGCTTTCAAGCAAGGTCTCAGTTTTACTGATGACAATATCCTCATCAAGCCCTGCCATATCGGGAGGAAAAGCGGCCACATCCTCAGTGATGGTAATTGAGGGATTCGCGGCCGGCAACTCATACCTTAGCTGCTTCAGGAAACGGCTCTCTTCGCTGTTGCTTAGCCCCTCAGCGCTGTTGCTGTAGATGAGGGTAATATTTTCAGCGCGCTGCAGCAAATGATAAAAATGATAAGCATACACCGATGCCCTGTCGTTTTTCATCGGTAAATGATAATGCGTCCTCAGCTCGTATGGAAAAAAGGAGACCTCTTCATTATTACCCGGCAGGTGCTCCTCGTTAGCTCCAACCACTATCACATTCTTAAAATCGAGGGTTCGTGTTTCGAGCATCCCCATCACCTGCACCCCTTTTAAGGGCTCCCCCCTGAAGTTGACTTCTTCCCGTGCGGTAAGTTGCCTGAACAAATGCCACAGCACATCAATATCAATCATGGAGCCATATTCTTTCTGTAGCGTGTGGATGCGCTGAAGCACAGCCCGGAACCTAACAACATATTCCGGCATCAGCATATCCCCTTCCTGCTTGTCTCCTGCCATCTCCCTTAAATAATCGAGCAGTACCAGCAGGCTATCAATGGCTTTAAGCGGATTCTGCTTCCAGTCCTCCCACAAAAACCCCAGAGCATCAAAATCTTTTACCCCGATATCATGATGCAGCTTTTCCAGGTCGTTCCATGAATAAAAGGCAAGGTCATTCTCTTTTACCATATATGCCGGAGATCGCGGCAAGCTTCCATTTACTGTAAAGCTTCTTTCTATCATGCGGGTTACTGCAGGATGTGCCAGCACCCTGAGCACATCTTTGAAATAATACATCACCTCTCCTGACTTTTGCCTGTTGCTTTCCATATGATATGGAGCTGTGTGCAATTTAAAGAGTGCACTAAAAAGGGAATAAAGTATGGTATTTTCCAATGGCAACCCCATAGTAATATTAAACGCAGAAATATTTTCGGGGATCGAATTAATCAGAGGCTCCAGCAGTGTTTCGTCGGCCAGCACAATCGCCACATCCTCATCGCTGTATTGCCTGAGCCTTTCCCCGGCAGCCTTCACCTGTGCAACAGCTCCCGGCGCCCCCAGCAAATGAATACTTTTTGCCTGCTCCCTGAAGTGATTAGATAAATATTCTTTGAGGGGCCATTTCTTAAAAAGACGTCGCAGGCTATGTCCTGCTTCATGCCCTTTATCTTCCAGATAATAGGCATCCACATCCCACAGCAGCTCCCCTTTTCCTTCTTTTACAAGGATATCTGTAATTTGCTGCTCGGCAGGGGTCAGGGCATTAAACCCAACAAAATAAACCTTCTCCCAATGTTCTGTCGCAATAATTCCCCGCTCTGCAAGGGTCCTGTATGCCAGCCCCTGGTATGCGATTCCCTGTTTTAAGAGGCGTTTTGTGTAGGTGCTGTAATATCCAGCCAGCGACTGGAAAAACTGTACATACCTACGCTTAAAGGCATCGCTCTGAGTATCCCGCACATCCCATACTTTTAATTTACTGATATCGGTTAAGAAACGGAACACCTCCTTGCTGTTGAGTAGGTAAAAATCAATCTCGTTGAAATCGTGAATAATCGTATTGCTGTATTTCAGAAACTCCGTAAACGGGTCTGCACTCTTTGCGCGCAGGCCGCGGTGTACTTCGTAAAGCTCAAAAGAAAGGGTAATGGGGTCGGCCGGGAACAACCCACTCTGCCGGGCCACAAAATCCTGCATAGAAAAAATATCGGGAAGCAGGAACGGTTTCTTAGCATGCCTTTTAAGGCTTTCACGGAAAAAAACACCGGCACGGCGGTTAGGGAAAATCAGACATACTTTTTCGGGTTTAGGATGCTGATCGAGTACTTTTTGCGCTACGGTATCCAGAAATGTATCCAAAGCATTTGTGTTAATGGTCAAGAACACAAAGGTAGTGAATTCACCGCAGCGCACCCTGCACCTGTTACTGAAAAAAGCGATCGTACAGGTTCTCAGCGGCCACCAGGTTTTCGGGGCGCCCCAGGTCCATCCATAAATCTCCGGAGTGGTCAAAACCTTTAACGGTCTCTTTTTTTGCCACTTCCATATACCATTCCATAATCGGGAAGCGATCCTTTTGAGGGAAATGTTTAAAGACCGCAGGATCCAGGATATGTATTCCGCTGAAGCGGTATTTTTGCAATTGCGTATTTACGGATCTTATGCGGTGTTGCTCTCCGGTATCATCATTGCCTTTACCACAAAGGATTTTGTTTTCATCGATAAGGAGATATCTGGAGCGATAGTCCTCCCTGACAGCCAGCGTCACCATGGCCTTCTGATGCTTATGATACTCCATCATCTGCTGCAGATTAATATCGGTAAGTAAATCGGTATTAATAATCAAAAACGGTTTTTGATCATCAAAGAACCAGGAAGCGCGCCTGAGCCCTCCTCCCGTATCGAGCAATGCATCTGACTCATCAGAAATAACAATCCTTAAATCAGAATTATATTCCTTAACAAATTCTTTTACCTGTGATGAAAAGTGATGCACATTGATAATGATTTCATCAAAACCATAACGCTCAATAAATTCCAGTGTATGCTGAAGCAGCGGCTTACCCCTAAGAGGCACCAACGCCTTGGGTATTGTGTTAGTAAGCGGCTGCAGGCGCGAGCCATATCCGGCCGCAAAAATCATCGCTTTCATTAGTTTAGAATTATCCGTATCGTTTTTGCTTTGTAAAAAGTTCAATCATGCTTCCCAATTTTACCGGGATTTCTGAAAATTATCTCAGATATTGTCTGCTTCATTTTATTGATTCAGCCAGTCGGGATTTTCTTTGATGTACTCTCTTATAACCACCTTTTTCAGCTCACGGTAAAGCGTCAGCTCCGTGACCACCTCAGAGTAAGACCATCCGGGATGCCTTGACTGTTCAGCCCGTATTTTCCTTTCATCCACATCAATATGATAAAGCAAAGCATGTAGTTTCTCCACATCCGATTCGAGCAGGCGCAACATATGGCTGTGCAGATGCCCGAAGAGCTCTTCATAGGCAATAGCATAATTCCCTGAAAAGCGCACCTCAAGTCCAAACGTAGAGAAATCTTTCGTTATTTGATCTACTGTTTTCACAAGAATATCGGAGCGGTTTTTATAAAGGTCGGTATTAATTTTCTGAATGTCCATCAGGAGATTTTTTCAGGTTTACATATATGTTTCTTCTTTTTGGCAATTTCACTACACTTTTCGCATTGAAATTTAGGCTTTTTCACCGTTTTATGCTTCTTTTCGCTGCACTTCTTTTTGCCCATCCTTAATATCCTGTTTCTTTTTGATAGTGCTGAACAACCACGTGAATATTATATTTTTCCTTCAACCGCCGGGCCACCTCTCCGGCACAATACACCGACCGGTGCTGCCCACCGGTACAACCAAATCCTATCATAAGATGTTCAAAGCCTCTGTCAATATAGTTCTCCACACTTTGCGTGATAATGCTCATTACTTTACCGATAAATTCTGACACCTCATCCTGCTTACGTAAAAAATCACGCACCTCCCTATCCAGTCCGTTCAGATGCCGGTATGCTTCATGCCTCCCAGGATTGGGCAGTGCACGACAATCGAACACAAATCCTCCCCCGTTGCCCGATTCATCCGGTGGCATGCCGGCTTTAAGGTATGAGAAGCTAACAACCTTTACTGTTAGTGGCGCTGCTATTTCATGCGGCTTTCGCCGGAAATTTCTTATCAGTGTTTTCAGGGTATCAATAAGCGGAGCCATCCGCGGGTATCCCGCCATAGCGGGAAATAACCCTTCCAGGTTGGTCAGCGCTTCTGGAATACTTTTAAGAAACAACGGCTTATGCTGCACCATCCCCCGAAAACCATAAGCTCCCAGAACCTGCATCATCCTGATAAAAGCAAACAGAGAAATCTCCTCTCTGAAACGGGGACGGTCCACTTCTTTTTTACTGCCAAGCACCTCCATGTAATATTCCAGCAGCCCGGCGCGTGCCCCGGGGTCAATCTTTGCCCTCGACTGATATAGCAAGGAGACCACATCGTAGGCCAGGGGCCCGCGCCTGCCTCCCTGGAAGTCGATATACCAGGGCTTACCATCTTTAATCATGATATTCCTTGACTGGAAATCGCGGTACATAAAAAACCATCTTTCTGCCTGCAGCGCTTGTTCCGTCAAAAAATCAAAACCATCTTCCAGCGCATCTTCATCGAAGTGTTCCAGGTAAGGCTTAATAAAGTAATATTTGAAGTAATTCAGATCCCACCGTATGGCGCGCTCATCAAAATCAGCCCTCGGCACACATCCGGAAAAATCGATGACTTCCGCTCCCTTCAGCTGAAAGTCGATCAAATCGGAAAGCACCTGCCGGTATTGGTTCATCAAAGCCGTATTCTGCTGTTGCACCCCCTGGTCAGGAATAAGATCAAACAAGGCAATATCCCCCAGGTCTTGGAGCAGCCACACTTTTCTGTTTTCAGCTACCGCATAAAGTTCGGGAACCGGCATCCTTTCCCTGAAAAAAGCCTCACGGAAGGCAAAGAAAGCCTCATTTTCCGGAATATTGCTGCTAAAGGCTGCTATGGCGCTTTCCTTACCGGATACAACCCTGAAATAACTGCGTGCCGAACCACTTTGTGCCAGTGGCGTTACAGTCACCTTTTCATCACTGAAATAGCTGACAGCCAGCTGATTTACCTGTCCGGAAATTTTGCTTGTATCCACAATATCACTATATCGTTTGGTTCAACTCTTTTCATTACTACGCTGCTAAAATTAGCTTTAACCGGCATCGCAGTATTTTCTGCCAGATTTCTGCCTGCCATCTTTTAGTGCTGCAATTTCTGCTATTGATTTAGCCTATACCCATCACTCATTTTTTACGATTTTACTTTCCTTACTGCGTCAATTACTGTCCCATCCACCCATTTGATAACGGCGATAATTTCATCATCAAGGTTGGGCTTTGCGGGCTTGCCACATATCCGTTCCGCTTCATCTTTAAGCTCTTCGATGGTTTTTACGGGCAGGTCAGAACCTTTGAGCTTTTCTATAAGATCCTTCCTGTTGGGATTGATAGCAATGCCACGCTCCGTAACAATTACATCGATTAACTCTCCCGGCCCGCAAATGGTAGTCACTTCATCGCGAATTACCGGGATGCGGTCGCGGAACAACGGAATGGGCAGGATGACTGTTTTAGAGAAAAGGCAGTTCTGCCATCCTCCCAGGCCATGCAGAAGGTATCCGTCAGAATGGGTTGCTACATTAGCGTTGAAGTTCACATCCACTTCCGTGGCTCCTAACACAACAACATCCACAAATTGCGCAAAATTTCCTTTGCCGTGATAATTGTAAGAGGTAAAAGGGCTGGTGTTTACATGTCCGCGATTTTCCCGCATCGAGCGTACGCCATCCAAATCAAATGTCTGCCCGTCCAGGATATAGTCGGTAAGTCCTTCCTCCAGCATATCCACTAAGTATTTGTTGGATCCGCCACGGACAAACCTGGCTTTTATCTTTTTCTTTCGCATGATATCGGCAAAGTAGAGGCCTACGGAGAGCGATGTGCCTCCGGCGCCGGCCTGAAACGACCACCCTTCCCTGATAATGCCGGCCTGGTCGCAAAATTTTGCAGTCATCTCAGCTATCAGCTGCCTGTCAGGACTTTTTGTGATTTGCGTTGTGCCGGAGACGATTTTTTCCGGGTCTCCGACCTTTTCCATCTCCACCACATAATCCACATAATTACCCTGTATCTGCCAGGGTATACATGGGAAAGGCACCAGGTTGTCGGTGGCCACGATAACCTTTTCGGCATACTGCGAATCGGCCAGGGCAAAACCCAGCAAGCCGCACGCTGCCGGGCCGTCAACACCGTGGGCATTACCAAACTCGTCAGCCGTGGGGGCAGCAATCACGGCGATATCTATTTGCACCTCTCCATCCTGGACGGCCTGGTAGCGCCCCCCATGTGAGCGCAACACACCCAGGCCTTTCATTTTTCCTTCGGAGGTGTACTTTCCGAGTGGCCCATTCATGCTTCCTTCCATATGATGGATGGTACCATCCTCCATATAATCGATAAGCGGGGCATGGCATGGAAAAGAGGCTGAAGGAAACCATACCAGACCCTTTACGCCCAGATCTTTGGCTATTTTAAAGATCTCCACAGCGATAAGATCTCCGTTTCTGAAATGGTGATGTGTAGATATGGTCATGCCATCTTTGAGGCCTGCTTTAACTAAAGCTTCTTTGAGCCCCGGCACCAGCTTGTTCCCGTCGTCGGGGAACCGGGCACATGATGACAGTTTGGGGGCATACCTTCTCCCTTCAGGGACATATTTTCCCACCCCCTGATAAGGCACCATCTCCGTTCCGTTAACCACAGTGGGTACCTGCCGTCCAAGTGCATTACTTATAAGTTTGTCGTATTTTTTCATGGTTTTCTGTCGTTGAGATAATTATACGTTCATCCAGTTTTCATCAAGCTTTCCGGTTTTTACAGCCACATCTATTGTTTTCTGTGCTCTCTTAACCACCGGCGGGTCTATCATCTTGGTGCCCAGCGACACCACCCCCAGGCCTTGCTTTTCAGCCTCCATAAAGGCAAGATATATTTTCCGGGCTTTCTCAATTTCCTTATCATCCGGCGCAAAATTTTGATGTATCACCTTTATCTGGCGGGGATGGATACATCCCATGCCATCGAATCCCAGGGCTTTGGATCGCAGCACATTCTGCTTTAAAGCTTCCATATCCGACACATCAGAGAACACCGAGTCTATGGGTTGAATTTTTGCCGCTCTGGCAGCATTTACTACAGCGCTCCGGGCATAAAACGACTCCACGCCCTCTTCTGTTCTCATCGTGCCCAGGTCGGCGGTATAATCCTCAAGCCCAACAGCTATTGCCACCACATTATCAGCTGCCGAAGCAATCTCATAAGCTTTCACCACACCCAGAGCACTCTCAATAATAGGCATCAACCAGATATCATAATCTAAATTATTTGTTTTCTTAATAGCTTCTATGTGCTTATTCACCTCTTCCACCTGCTCTTTGCTTTCGCATTTAGGAACCAGGATCAGGTTAACCTGATGAGGCACTATAAACTCCAAATCCCTTATGCCCAAAGGAAGCTGATTGATGCGCACCATACGCTCTGCGCCGTAAAAGTTCACCTGCCGCAGTGCATTCCTCACCAGATAGCGCGCATCTTCCTTTTTATCGGGCGACACCGCATCTTCCAGGTCGAGGATGATGCCATCGGGGTTATGCACCCCTGCATTTAGCATGAGTTTAGGGCTGTTTCCGGGAAGGTAGAGCCGTGAAAAGCGATACCTATCCCTGGCCGTCCTGGTCTTGTTTTCTTCGATAAGGGGCATCAGAAAGGCTTCATCATCCGCTTTCAACTGTTTAATGACAGCCTCTATCCGTGCTGCCAAAACAAAGTCGAGCGCCCCGGCATCCTCTATGTGTATCCGCGCGTTTTCTATGCTGTAATGGCTTAAAACCTTTAGAGCAAGTGCGCGAATTTTTTCTGAATAAAGAACGCCTGTTTTTGAATTGATATGTATATCCAGTCCTTCGCTATCTGCCAATTCCAGTGACACATAACAATCTGAGCGCACCTTGTCGCCTTTGTTGCCTGCTGTTGCTTTTTTACCCACTGCTTTCGTTGTTTGATTTGGTTAAACCTTGAATTTTGGGTAAAATTACGAGAAAGGCTATGTATTGCCAAATAAAAATAGTAGAAATAAGTAATACCGATTATCAATTGAAATGAGCCTTTATACCTTTTACTATTTGAATATCGCCTTTAGTACCCCAATGCCTTTGGCGGGGCAAGCGTTTCTCTCCTAAAGGCGCTTCAAATATGTATCGGTATAAACCATTGCAAAAATCAATACCGAAAGCTTTCGGCAGACTTTATGGGCAATTTGATTTGCAATTGGTATAAAGGGAAAAGCCATACTCAGGTGGTGTAAAGGTTGTTTCTTTATAAGGTAGTAAGGACTTGCCTACGTTGCCAGTTCCATAAGCGTGATTTCGGGCATAATGCCTATGCGTCCCGGATATCCAATAACTCCGAGTCCGCGGTTTACGTACAGATACTGTGGCTTGCCATGGCGGTTATCTTTGTAAAGCCCTGCCCAGTGCTTGTACATATATTTTGCCGGAGACCATTTTACGCCGGGTATTTCTATGCCAAACTGCATCCCGTGCGTATGTCCTGAAAAAGCGATATCTATTTCAGGATAATTGGTTACCACCTCCGCGCTGAAATGGGTAGGATCGTGAGACAAGAGTAGTTTCACAGGAATATCCTCCGTCCCCTTAAGTGCCTTTTGCATGTCGCCACGCTTAGGAAAACGCGGATAGGCGCTCCAGTTTTCAACGCCAACTATGGCAATTTTTTTGCCCTGCCGTTCCAGCAACGCATGGTCGTTATTCAGGAGCGTCCACCCCAAATCATCAAAATAGTCATAAAGGTCCTGCATATTCTCCGCTTTCGCCTCCTTAGACTCCCAATTTTTGTAATCGCCATAGTCATGATTCCCCAGGGTAACGAAAATACCATGAGGCGCTTTTAAGTCGGCCAAAACATGCTGAAAAGAAAAAGCTTCGGAGGTGGCATAGTTAACCAGATCACCGGTAAAGAAGATCACATCCGGCCTAAGATCGTTAACCATTTTAACAGCCTCTTTAAGGGCTTTTTCAGTAGCCATTGTTCCCAGGTGCATATCTGAAAGCTGCACAATACGCAACCCCTCGAAAGAATGCGGCAGGTTGGGAAGCCGCACACGGTGACTCCAGATTTTGAAATCGTACGCCCACTTAACCATTCCCATAAGTAATGAACCTAAAAAAATACCGCCGGTAATAAGGCTGAACTGCCTGAGAAATTTGGAGCGGCTGTTGCGGAATTCATCATCCAGTTGCTTTTTGCTCCTGGGCGTAAACATGTATATAGTGTACCTGATGAGGCGAAAAAAATCATTGAGGAAGAGAAAGAGTAAAGGAATCATCTTGGCCACATAAAAGACCAGTATTGTTCCAAAAGTATAGGTTCGCAGCGTGTCATTCCATTGGTCGAGACCGATAAAGAATGAAGACACTGCCGTGCCTATAAGCGCCAGCGCCGGCAGCCAGTAGAGCAGAATCACAAAAAATATCGTTATTTTATGATATAGGAATACGTACTTTTTAAGGCTTGACCATAAATACAAATCCAGTACCAGCAAACCCACAAAGAAAGGTAAACGGGAAACATCTTTCGGCATCGATTCCCTGAGAAACAGATACAAAATGATGGTGACCACTATAACGATTGTTGCAAGTACTCCGGCTCTCTTCATGTAATTAAAATCTGTAAAGGAATTTCTGCTTGCCAGACTTCCTTATAATACTTTTGTTCGTGTATAAGATTATAGTAAAATAGTATGCTATACAGGGCATCAAAACCTCAAAACAGCAAAATGTTCATTCGGTCATCTTAAAGAATTAAAAAAAGCGATGCCGCTGTTGACAAAACCACTCCGCGCACATTCCGAAAAGCGGTTCCGCATCAGCATAAAAAACATCAACAATAAAAAACCAGGGATATCGCCCTACCCTTTAATATAATTGAAGCCATTAGATTCCTCCTCCCTCAATTGCGCTAAAAATTTGTGTAAGAATTCTTACCGTCTACTTGCGCAATTTCGGTCGTCGGAATGACTGTTGGTCAATGTGTTAGAAGAGAAAAAGGGCGCGCCGACTCATATGAAATATAACAAGGTGTCGGCGCGCCCTTTTTCTTTGTACACCCCAAAAACAACGTCATGCTGACCGGAGATGCAAAGTGAAACGGAGCATCGAAGGGAAGCATCTAATTTCCGGAAATCAATCAAGCTCATTGAATATGCAGTTATCTAATGACCTCTATTCGTTAATTTGTACAGTTTGTACAGAGAAATTCCAAATTCCAGGATTGCGAATTAACGGGCCCTCCCGAGCTCAGAGATCACAAATCCGGGATGCCTAATCAACATGGCAGTTGGCAGTTGGCAAAAGGCAGTTGGCAATCCGCGTAATCAGAGATCAAAGGTCAAAGATCAGAAATTACATCCATTCATCCATTCATCCATGAGTTCAGTTTAAAAAGTTCGTATGTTTATAGGTTTGTAAGTTATTTAATTGTAAATCAGTAATTTAATTAAAATATTATGCTTTTCATAAAATATAGGTAATCAATACATTATGACATTTAATAAAAAATTGCGGCTTTTTAGACGGGCCTCATCCATCAAACATGTCAGAGATCAGAAGTCAGAGATCAGAGATCAGAGGTCTTTACCGTGTGGATATCTTCTACACCACCAGGGCAAAATCCGAAAGAACTGTGAATTACAATAAATTACGCGTTGCAAATTACTATAAATCACCCCAGTGAAATATTGCTTAGCAATTTCACCAGGACCAATCAACTATTCACAAATCGACTATTCCCCCATCACAACGCACATATTTACTAATTTTGCAAAAAAGAAAATCGGTGCACTTACATATAAAAAATCTTATTGAGCAAGGCGAAAACCAGCAACTGGATTTCAAGTTTGCGGTTACAGATGCCCGCAAAATAGCCCGCTCGCTGGCTGCTTTTGCCAATACCGATGGTGGCAGGTTGTTGATTGGGGTAAAAGATAACGGAAAAGTAGCCGGTGTCCGCTCTGAAGAGGAGTATTTTATGCTTGAGGCTGCCGCCACCATGTACTGCACGCCTGCGGTGTATTTCGAAACGGTGGAGTGGAATATCGAAGGAAAGCGGGTTTTGGAAGTCATCATCCCCAAGAGCGATAAAAAACCTCATTATGCTCCGCAAAGTCCTGAAAAACCTATGGTTTATGTGCGTGTTGACGACCAAAACCTATTGGCAAACAGCGTGTTGCTTAAAGTGTGGCTTCGCGAAAAAAAACAGCGGGGAACCAGGCTGCAATATACCGACAGCGAAAAGCTTTTATTAGAATATTTGAGACAAAACCAGCGGATTACGCTGTTGGAATTCCGGAAAATGGCTGCGATTACACGTCGCAAAGCTGAAACGATTCTTGTCAACTTTATCTTACTGAAAGTCATCTCGATTCATATCACAGAACAAGGCACTTATTATACGCTAAACCAGGAAACTACCAGTGACATAACGACATCTGAAAACAATAATTAATGTCATTTTGGCATCCTTATATTTAAGTTTTTCGCTATTTTATGCCACATTGACACCATCATTTCATATCTCCGGCCCTGGCATAGCAGTTGATCACTGTTAAGTGAAAACAAAATGAATGTGGAACCCAAAAAAAAGGAGGTGATTATGTTACCAGTAACAAGACCAGTAACAAGAAAAGGAAGTTATGTGCCAAGCATCTTTGATGACCTTTTCAACAATGATATTGCTCGTGATTTCTTTAGCAACGAACGTGCAACTCCGGCAGTAAATGTATCGGAGGATGAAAACAAGTTCAACATTGAAGTTGCCGCTCCCGGGCTTGATAAAAAGGATTTCAAAGTGAATGTGGAGAACAATGTGCTGACTATTTCTTCTGAAAAAGAAGACAAAAAAGAAGATGAAGGCAAAAACTACATGCGTAAAGAGTTCAGCTTCACAACATTTAGTCGCTCTTTCACGCTTCCCGACAATGTGGAAGATGACAAGATTAAAGCTACCCACAAAGACGGGGTGCTGAATGTAGAAATACCTAAGAGCGAAAAAGCCAAATCCAAGCCGGGACGTGAAATCAAGATTTCATAATTCCGAAGCAAAGGCCTGAGTTTTCAGGCCTTTTTTTATGGCAACAACCCTTCTGCTTCATTTTTAGCCTCCTCTATCAACTTGTTACTTTTGCGCGTTGCTTCTTCAATAATCTTATCTGCTTGCTTATCAGCCTCCTTTTCAATCTTATCAGCTTTCTGGTAGCCGGACTCTTTAGCTTTTTCTGCGGCTTTTTCTGCCGCCAGCTTCGCCAGCATCCCTTTCCCTTCAGCTTCCTCCAAAATCTGATCCGCCCTTCTGTCTGCTTCTTTTCGCAGCTTTTCAGCAGCATTACGTCCTTCGCGGCGTACTTTCTCAGCCTGGCTGCGGGCCTCTTCCATTAGTTTCTCAGCTTTGGCTTCCGCTTTCTTAATCTGCTCTGCTATGGCCTCTTTAGCCTTTTCTTTCCCCTCGTCAATTTTCTCCTGTAACTGCTCTTTCACATCATTCTTAAAATCTCCCTGTTGCTCTGCAAGAGAAGGCGTGATTTTTGGGTTTGTCAATGTGCCGGTAATTTTAGCGTTCAGGTTGAGGACTTCTCCCAGCTCATAATCAACACCCAGTTGCTTAACTTTCCCGGCAAGGTTATCCAGCAATTTATTGGCATCCGATCCGAGCTTTTTCCGGGGGATATCCAGTTTCAGGTTATAATCAATGGACTGATCCAGGCCTGTTCGCCCTCCAAGGGCGGCCTTCATTCCGTTCAGAGACATATCAAAAGGCTGGACAAAAAGACTTCCCTGCTGAATACTGAAGTCCAGTTGAATATTTTTTATTACCGCCTGTTTGAGCTCATTAATCTTTAAGGCATCCCCCAATTGATTCAGGGTATTTACATTACCTATCGATAGCGAATTGCCCTGCAGGGCACCTTTTCCGTTCATCGTTTCAAAAAGAGGGTTCAGATTATTATCCAGGTCCGTTTTTATATCAAAGGATGTTGTGATAGCCCCGTTTGCTTTTTTAGCTATGGGGGCATATTTCGACATGGCCGAAAATGCCACAGCCGATTTGTTCACCGACACCTCTTCAAGACCGAAATCCATTTCCATATGAGGATTTCCTGTTCCGTTATAACGGTAATACCCCTTTAAAGATGTGGTACCACCCAGGCTGCTCATGGTCATCTTTTGCAGCCATAGTGTCTGGTCTTTCACTTCCACCACTCCTTCTAAATCATTCATCACCATATTATCGAAAAGCAGATTACTGACTTTGGTGGTGAGCGTAAAGGCTATCCTTTCGGGGATAACGGGAGCCTTCAGCACCTCGTCATCTTCATCCACTTCCTGCTCATCGCCGGCAGGCTGCATGAACCTATTCAGGTTCAGGTGTTGCGATTGCAGATTGAGCTCCCCGGCGAGGGTGCCGTCATCCAGCAGGTAGGCTATCACGTTCTTCAGTTCCCCGTCGGCATTAATATCAGAATCCTCCATTTCGAGACTAAAAGAAGCCATATCAATATATTCGGGGCTAAGATTAAACTGGCCGCGATTTATCCGCACATTATTATCAGCATCCCTGTACACAATATTTTCCAGCAGCACATATCCCAGCGCCTTAAACTCACCATAGCGTTCCTGTTCCAGAGATGAGACATTCCCTTCAATATTCGCATCCATGCTCACTAATCCGGCCAGTTCGGTGCCGCTTTCCAGCGGATACATCCCTGCTATCTTCGCCAGGTCCAGCTCCCCGGTCATCCTGCTTTTAATGAAAGGATCAGAGAGCGGGGTTTTAAGTAACATCCTGGCGTTAAAGGTGCTTCCCGACATCAAAAAACTGAAATTTTTCACATCCACCGTTACATCATCCGGCACACCGGAAGCGTTATCAATGACTGCTTCAACAGCGATGTCCTCCACTCTCGAAGGCAGGTCAGGATATTTAAACATGCCTTCACTCACATTCAGTGCTATATGATATCCGGGCATGTTCTCCTCATCATACGTTCCCTTCACCCAGCCATTCAGACTCAGTCTGCCATCCGTTTCCAGTGACTTATAGTCCTGAGTATAGATAGCCGGGATAATTGACAGCAGAGGCTTAAACGTCTTATTTTCCGATGCAAAACTGATATCCATGGTATAGGCATCATCGGGCATAGCAAAATAACCTTCGGCACTGAGCGGGATTTCATTGATATAGATGGTATTTTCCGCAAAATCAAAGCGCATCTTCTCAAAGTCTACATTCAGGTTAGCCTGCACTTCTGCCTTAGCCTTTTTCAGATAGTCCACCCCATCGTAGGTTACCAAAACATTATCTGATGCAGTGAATGTGTTGAGCAGCGTGGAGCGCTGGGTAAGGTCGCCTTTCAGGGTGTGATTAAGACCCTTAGCCTCTAAATATAGCGGTAATGACTCATCATCATAAATAAAATTTGCATTGCTGACGGTTACCTTTTGCAGTTGGAGATATACCTCATCAGATGCCGGCTCACCCTTATCTTCAGCGAGCTCTTCAGAAGGGTAGGTGATATCATAGTTAGCAGAACCATCTTCGAGCACTACTATTTTTATGCGCGGATTATCCACCGATACTTTGATGATTTGCAAAGGCTCCTTTTTCACCACGCTCAACAAATCAATAGTGGCTCTGAAATCCGGTACATTCAGGAGCGTATCATATTCAAAAATATCCTTCCCCGTTATTGTAAAATCTTTAAGTCCAAGCGAAAAGTGAGGGAAAGAGCGAAACAGGGACAGGTTCACCTCACGGAAATCGACGCGCGCATTCACGTTTTTGTTAATCTCTTTCTGCACAATTTTGGCGATATCGTCCTTGTAAACTGCCGGCAAAATAGCGGCAGCAGCTACAATAAGTGCTACAAATATTAAAAACCAAATGAATACTTTTTTCATAATCGTTTATTTTGTGATAGATTGTTCATAGATTTTATTACGTAAGAGGTGATCTGCCAATACAATAGCCGCCATGGCTTCAACGATGGGTACTGCCCGGGGCAGCACCGTTACATCATGGCGCCCTTTTCCTTCGAGCAACACTTCATCCCCCTTGTTATTGATGGTTTTTTGGTTATCCATGATGGTGGCTATTGGCTTAAACCCCACACGCATAACAATGTCTTGTCCGTTCGATATTCCGCCCTGGATACCTCCCGAGTTGTTAGTAGTGGTTTCTACTGCGCCTTCTTTTTGAATAAAACGGTCGTTATGTGTTGAACCATACTGGCCGGTTCCGGCAAAGCCCGATCCATACTCAAACCCCTTCACCGCGTTGATGCTTAGCATTGCCTTGCCGAGGTCGGCATGCAGCTTATCGAATACCGGCTCTCCCAGTCCGGCAGGCACCCCTGTTGCTATGCAACTGATGGTTCCCCCCAGGGTGTCGCCTTTTTCAGCCGTCTCCTCTATCAGGGTTTTCATTGCTTTTTCTGCGGACAGGTCCGGACACCTGATAAGGCTCTCTTCGGTGGCTGTCAGGTCAAGCTGATGATATGGCTTCTCCACCTTCAAAGGCCCCATTGCCGACACATAAGCCTTCACCTCTACCCCTTCCCTGAGCAACAACATCCTGGCTACAGCCCCAGCCACCACGCGGGCCACCGTTTCGCGGGCTGAGGAGCGTCCTCCGCCGCGGTGATCGCGTCTGCCATATTTGCGGTCATAAACAAAATCAGCATGAGACGGGCGATAAGTGTCTTTCAGGTGGTCATAATCCTTGCTTTTCTGATCGCTATTCCACACCAGAAATCCGATAGGCGTGCCCGTGGTTTTCCCCTGAAACACCCCTGAAAGCAATTCCACTTTGTCTTTTTCATCGCGGGGGGTGGTATATCTGCTTTGCCCCGGCCTGCGACGGTTCAGCTCCCCCTGGATATCTTCGGCATGAAGCGCAAGGCCTGCCGGACATCCGTCTATCACACCACCTAATGCCTTTCCATGCGACTCGCCGAAAGTGGTTACCTTAAATATCTCGCCAAAAGTGTTACCAGCCATACCATCAAATTTACTAAATAAACAGCAGAAATGCCTTTTTGATTACAATAAAACACAAACGAAGTGACGAAGTCCTCCATCACCGGACTTTTGTCCCTTCACCGGTGGAAGTGGTTCTCCGGGAGACCATCATAAAAAACTGTGCGGGAATATAAAGGTAAATTAAGTAAAAAGCCGGAATAATAACTATCCCGGCTTTCACAGAACATTTGTTCTTATCTATTCTTCGTCAGCTTTATCGAGATATCGCAATTTTGTTTTGAGGGTTGCCAGCTCCTGCTTCGATCGCTCAATCTTTTTTTCGAACTCTTTACGCAGTTGATTTGACTTTTTACTGTCTGACAAAAACCCCACGTTGTTTTCCCACAGCTTAAGATCTTCCTCGATTTTATCTATTTTGTTCAGGAGAAATCCGCGCTCTTTGCCTATTTTACGGCCGGCGTCGGGGTCATCTTTGATGTTTTCGAGCTTTTGCTTGTATTTAAAAACGTTTTTCTCTGTTGAGCTCACCTGCAATGCATCGAAATGTTTGTCAAGCGCCTCTTTAAACGCCTTTTGTATCGTATCCTTCTGTTTGATAGGCACAAACCCTATCTCGCTCCAGGCTCTTTGAAAAGCTTTCAGCTCTTCCAGGTCTTTCCCTTTATTGCCAGACAGTTCAAAGGCATTTACCTTTTCAACAATTTCCTGTTTTTTCTTAAGGTTTTCGTCTTCGTGCTGATGAATATTTTTGAAGTACTCATCGCGCCGGTTGAAGAAATAATCGCAAGCTCCCCTGAATCGTTTCCACATTTTCTCAGAATGCTTTCTGGGTACAGGGCCTATCGCTTTCCACTTTTTCTGAAGGTTGATGAGCTCATTTTTCGTCCCTTTCCAGTCTTCGCTCTCTTTTAGTGCTTCGGCCTGTTCTATAATCTCCATCTTTTTATTGTAGTTCTCCTTCTGATGGTCTTTCAACTCCTTGAAATATAGCTTTTTAGTGCTATAGAACTTATCAATGGTTGTTTTAAAACGGCTCCATACTTCATCGTTTTGTTTGCCGGGGGCACGTCCTATGCTCCTCCATAATTTGAACAGCTCATTGATGCGGTCTGTGGCATTGAGCCAATCCTTAACACTATTTTTCTCTTCTTCCAGCAATGCTTCGGCCTTTTCGCAAAGCGCCAGCTTAGCCTTGTAGTTTTCTTCGCGTTGTTCGTTGCGCTCGTCATAATACTCGCGGCGGCGCTGATTAATTTTGTCGGTGGCACTCTTAAAGCGCTGCCATGTTTCCTCATTTTTCTCCTGCGGCACGGGCCCTATCTCACGCCACTTTTCATGATATTTTTGCAATAGCTTGAAAGATTTGTTGATGTTCTCTTCCAGCAACAGCTCTTCAGCTTTTTCGCACAGGTCAATTTTTTTCTCCAGGTTCTTTTTGAGCCCCATATTTCGTAGCTCCTGGTTGATTTTTACCTTGTCGAAGAACTTCTCCACCAGGAAGTGATAGTTTTTCCAGAGTTCATTTACTTCGCCACGGGGAACCATGCCGGTGTTGCGCCATTCAGCCTGCAGGGCTCTGAAATCATCGTAGGTTTTCTTGAGCGGCTCTTCGGAGCTGATGAGTGCCCGTAAACGATCGAGAATTTCGTTTTTCCGCTCCAGGTTAATTTTCTTTTGCTCTTCCTGCTTTCGGTTATATTCTGCCTTTTTCTGTTTGTAGACGCCGAACACTTCATTAAATTGCTGCTCCAGCTCATCAGGCTGCTCCACAAACTCCTCATCTTCTGCACCCTTTTGCACAAACTTCTCGTAATCTTCCTGCTTTTTTTCTTTCGTCTTCTGGATAAAAGCGCTACGGATAAGGGCTATTTTATTTTTGATCTTATTGATATTCTCGACCTGTACTACTTCTTTGAGCTGCTCGAGCAGCTCTTCTCTCGATTTCTCATGGAATACCTCTTCGCTCAGCTCCTCATTCTCTTCATTCTTATCATCATCGCCCGACTCATCATGGCGGTCAGCGCCATAGATATCTTCATCATGATTCAGCTCAATACGTTCCTCTTCCGCATTTTCACTCTCCCCGCTCTTTGTCTCAGCAGCAGCTGTTTCTGCATTCTCTCCATCTGCTTTTTGCTCTTCGGCAGGTGGCTGGCTCACTGTATTATCTGCCGGGGCTTCCTTTTCGCTGTTTTCAGGTTCCGGTTGCTCCGTCACAGCATCATCCTCTTTGTTTTCAGAAGCAAGGTCGTGTTGCCCGTCATTCTCCTGATCCTTTGCAGCGTTATCTGCTTCATCCGCATTCTTTACAGACTCTTGGGGATTCTCTGTTTCTGCCTCCTCAGGAGTTTCCGTATTATCGGGCTCCCTGGTGCTGCTGCCGGCATCATCTGTTTGCTGCTCCTGGCCTTGTAAATTTTGCTCTTCTGACGAATTGGTTGCATCCTGAGTATTCTCCGCCCTTTCCGGAGTGTTCTCCGGATCCTGGTTTTGATTTTGAAGTTCTTTGTTCTCTTCCATGAGATTCTTAGATCGATTATTAGAATTTTTACTATTGCTTTCAGGTGTTATGATTCATCCAAGCTTTTCAATTTAATATCACCTGTTTAGAGAGACAAAAATATAAAAATATTGCATCTGTGAGAAAGAAACCTGATATCTGTAACAAATAATTGAAAATGAATAGGCTAAGCGGAAGAAAAATCACCATTTCAGCGGTTGCCTGTTGAAAATAAGATAACCAAAGTTAAATACTACGGAAAAACTATCTTCGGCACGTTGAAAATAATTTAGCGACAATGATAAAGGCCCCAGCGGTGAGTGAAAAACAAAGGATCCTGATGCAATATAATATTGATCAGCAAAGATCTTTCCTGTGCCGGCAGCTTCAAATTCCTCGCGTCTCAGCTCGCGATAGGGGGCAAAAACATAACCCTCCAGCCGCACATCAGTATTATTGCCCAGCGGAGTGATGTTTATTAATCCCATGGAGGCGTATGAATAACTGCGGTACCCCGGGTAAAAACGTGTGCGGGAAGCACTTATCGGCTCAAAGGCCGGTGCTACTAAAGCGCTGGAGGTGTAATTAGTGAAATTGCTTTGTGTGGAATAGATACCTTCCACGTGGATACCCCACCGGGAATAGAACAGAGCAGGAAAAAAATGCCTGAACTTTAACTTCAATGCCCACCAGCGGTGCTGCTTATAGCGTTCAAAATCGGATGGCGCAGTGCTCCCTGATTTATAATACTCTTCGCCGCTGATAAGTTGTAGCTTAGCGACTAACAAGCGTCCTTCCGAGGCGTAATACTTTTTGTTTAAGGTGTTAAATTCATATTTAAGCCAGTGCGTCAGGTAGTCGAACTCCGTAATATCTGCCGTATCCGACCTTGTAAAGTTATTTTGCTGATAGTATTCGTTGTCAAGGTTACCAGCTGCTGCCCCCAGGCTAAGTACACTGCTTAGTCCTGTGGGTACTCCCATATCAAGCGTAAAATATTTGTCATCCTGAATAAGGTATGAGGGTTGCTTATCTTCAAAAAAATAGGTGGATGTTTCAAAATAATCCCATTGGTTATAAGACAAAGCACTACGCAGATAGAAGGGTATTCCTTTGGAGTTATCCAGCCGGAAACCGGCATGTCCGGCACTGTAAAACCTTCCGATATAGGTTTGGGCATAGGCTGAAAAGGTAGGCTGCCCGAAGTGGTTATAGTTAGCCTTCAGGAAAGCTTCATTCACAGCATCGGAAGAAACATTTCCTCCCAGCGACACCTCAATATTTTCCAGCTTTTCCACATCCAGCGAGATATCATAGAAGCTTGTCTTCTGGTTAAAAGTTGCTACAGGAAAAGCATAATTGATACGCTTATCGGCTACCAGCTTAAAGTATTCCTCCTTAAAAATATCTACTGAAGAGCCTGGTGACAGGCGCTGACGAAAAGAGTTAATAATGAATCGCTTTTCGCCTTCGTCAACTCCCTGTGGGATAACTTCACCAATTAAAAAAGGATGATGTCTGGCGTTGAATTCTTTCCGGCGCATCCGGAGCTCTTCTTTTGAAATGCTGCGCTTAACGCGATTCCTGATGCTGTCGATCATTTTATTTGCAGCAAAATAGCCACTATCGATATAATCCTCAGTATTTGAAAAATCCGTAATATTTGTCGGCGGGATGTTGGGATCGATCAAAAGTCCCTGGGTGCTGTCTATTTCATAATTGGTGTTTTCCATAAGCATCGTCTGAAGCTGCGATACGATATCGTTCACTTTTGGTGGCCCGTAATTGGAAGCCACTTTACTCCCAATGATATAGTCAGGATTAAAATCTTCGCGGACTATGTCTTTAGGGAAATTGTTATACATGCCGCCATCGAACATCACCCTTCCATCCACCGTGATAGGCTTAAAATAGAAGGGGAACGACATAGAGGCCCTTATCGCTGTCCCAAGATCTCCTTTGCGGAATACCTTCTCTTCATTTTTGCTGACATCGGCTGCCACACAGCGGAAAGGCACAAAAAGACTGTCGAAATCGCTGCCGGCAGTGGCCGATGCCGGGGCAAAATTTTTCATGATGGCAAAATCCATATAATAGGGCTTCACCACGCTCACCGGAATCGACAAGCTTCTGTCTGCCTGCTTACTTCCCATGCTATACTGCAGTTTGATGCGTGAAGCATCGGCTTCCAGGTTTTTGTAGTAATAGCGATATTTTTCGCTGATATCAGCATTTACCCACTGAGAAAACTCATCCGAATTGACCAGGGTAATCATCTCCTCCGGGCTGTAGCCGGCGGCATATAGCCCTCCTATTATGGCGCCCATAGATGTGCCGGCCACATAATCTATGGGTATCCCGTTTTCTTCCAGTGCTTTAATCACCCCAATGTGGGCCACCCCTTTCGAGCCACCCCCTGACAAAACGAGCCCTACTTTTTGGGCATGCCCCTGAAATGAAGCTAAAGAAACTAATAAGGCGACGAGAAATCCTTTCATCATGCGGCGTAATTTGGGGTAAAATTAACAAAACCGGAATTCCCCGCCAAGCTTCAAAAACTTAAAACAACCAAAATCGGCAATACAAATATATGAATTTGATATTGAATGCTTTATATTATACTGAATCCTGACTTAAAATTCCGGTTCTTACCCGCAAGAAAAGCCTTAAATTTTATCCAGCGCTTGCTTGAGGTCTTCTATCAAATCTTCCACGTTTTCGATACCTACTGAATATCGTACAAGCCCGTCAGTAATTCCGGCCTTGAGCTTAGAATCGGGTTCTACTTTTGAGTGGGTCATCGAGGCCGGATGCTGAATCAGCGTTTCCACACCTCCCAGCGAAACCGCCAGCAAGGCCACCTCGACGTTATTCATTACGGTTTTGCCCGCATCAAAACCACCTTTCAGCTCAAAGCTAAGCATCGTGCCAAAGCCTTTCATTTGCTTTTTAGCCAGCTCATGCTGCTCATGCGACGGTAAACCAGGATATTTCACCCATTTCACCTTAGGATGGTCTTCGAGGAATTGAGCGATTTTGATAGCGTTTTCCTGGGCGCGGTCTATCCTTACTGACAGCGTTTTTATTCCCCGGTGTACAAGATAGGCCTGATGCGGGTCCATATTGCATCCCAGGTTCACCATAATGGGTTTTAGCTTTTCATACATCGCTTTTTCCCGCGCCACAATCATTCCGGCAACCACATCGGCATGACCGTTGAGAAATTTGGTCATGGAATGAAAAACCACATCAATACCAAACGTCAGTGGTTGCTGCAGATGCGGACTGCTAAAGGTGTTATCGACCACAGTAACCAGGTTGTGCTCTTTGGCAATTTTTACGGCTTCTTCCAGGTCGGTAATATCCATAGTTGGATTAGCCGGCGTTTCGATGTAGAGTAATTTGGTATTAGGCTGGATGGCAGAACGGATTTCATCGGCATTGGCTGTATTAACATACGTGGATTCCACACCAAAGCGTGACCAGTGCTTTTCCATTACGGAACGCGAAGGGCCATAAACAGCGGCGGAGCTAATCATGTGATCGCCCTGGCTCAGTAGGGCCATATAAATGGTGTTTACCGCACCCATTCCGGAACTTACGGCAATGCCACCATAACCTTGTTCCAGTTCAGCCACCACATTTTCCAGCGCTCCGATAGTAGGATTACCCAGCCGGGTATAAATATATCCGTCGTCTTCGCCAGAAAAACAAGCGGCGCCGTGGTCGGCACTTTTAAATGTAAAAGTAGATGTTTGATAGATGGGTACTGTAGGGCTCCCCAACGGATCTTCATAACCTCCGCCGTGAATTAGTGTGGATTCAAATCCTAATTTTTTTTTGCTCATACTATTGATTTTAGATTTTGTTATAAAAGTATTGATATTTGAACGATTTGTAAAATTATTGTCAAAGCTACAAGATTTTTCCTAAAGTATATGCCGATAAGATTGCCTCGCGTGCTTTGCCCACTTTACGGGCTACAAATTCATCACAGCATTATGGAAAGTCACATTTTAATCATGCACACTTTGAAATACAATTGGTATTACTTTTGTTTTAGCTCAAACATATTGCCTGTGGCGTCTTTAATAAAATAGAGCATCCCGCGTGTTCTTTCCTTTGATATCACTTGATAACCGCTGTTCTGACATTGTTTTACCAACTTATCTATAGAATCAACAGCTATACACAAATGCTGATAGCGCGTTTTTACAGGTTGTTCATCCACAAAGAGCTCCAAAAACAAATGGTCTTTCTGCATTTTTATGACCTGCACTGGTTTGCTGACGCCGAAAATTTGATGTGCTGTCTCCACATCAATGTCAAAATCATACAGCTTTTCAAAACCGAGCAGTCTCCCGTAAAAATTCTCTGCTTCATCAATATTTTTGATTTGTAGAGCTACATGCCACAATTCCATAATCTTACATTTTTTCTATCCTTGTCCAGATTCTCTTTAGCTCTTCAGCCAAATCAGAACCAGGCGCATACTCTGTGATGGTTTTTTGATTAACCATAGCCTCCACCATCATAGCGTCGAAAGGAATCATTCCGGCCAGCATAAGGTTGTTTTGCCGGCAGAAGCTTTCAATCTCTTTGGCCATTTCCGGGTTGATATCATGTTTGTTGATGACTACTGATATCTTAGTGCCAAAACCATCCGCTAACTCCACTACCCGTTTCAGGTCATGTATCCCCGAAAGGGTTGGTTCGGTGATTACCACCACCTTATCCGCACCTGTAATCGAGGCAATCACCGGGCACCCCACCCCGGGAGGGCCATCGGCAATAATCAGGTTTTTATGATGCTCCTTTGCCAACGCCCTGGCCTTATCGCGCACCAGTGTAACCAGTTTTCCTGACAAGTCTTCAGCCACACCCAGTGTAGCATACACCATAGGCCCAAAGCGTGTTTCCCCTACCAACCAGCGGCTTTTATTGCTCTGCTCCATAGAGATGGCTTCTTCGGGGCAAACTAACTTGCAAAACCCGCAACCCTCGCAGGAAAACGGTGATACGACAAAGAGATTCTCTTTTTCAGTAATGGCGTCAAAGCGGCAATGTTCCCGGCAAATACCGCACTGTGTGCACACCCCGGGATCGATCCTGGCGGTATAACTTCCCGGAAACACTTCTTCTGTTACATTTTCGGGCTGCAGGGTAAGATACAAATCAGCTGCATCCACGTCGCAGTCAGCAAACACCGCCTTCCGCGCAAGCGAGGCAAAAGCCGAAGTAAAGGAGGTTTTTCCGGTGCCTCCTTTGCCGCTAATAATGGTGATTTGTTGCATAAGGCTTCTGTTTTTTCAGCAGCTTTTGCCGCAAGGCGGAAAATAGTTTTTGCATTTCAGGCAAAGCATGCACCAGTAACTCTCCTTTAGAATATATCCGGGCAATGGTTTCCCGGTAAGGGATTTGTGTCAGAATTTCCACTCCTTCCTGCGTTAAATATGCTTCCAGCGATCCATCTCCGATTCCGTACCTGTTTATGATAACGCCTGTTCGCAGCTGCATCTCCCTGACTGTTTGCAGCATGATTCTCAAATCATTCATACCGTAGGGTGTGGGTTCGGCTACCAGCACAACATAATCAGCGTCCTGAATAGTTTCCATAGCCGGACAACTGGTTCCGGGAGGTGCGTCTATGAGGCGGATTTCAGTATCAAGGGCATGGAGCGATTTCTTTGTAGCCTGAATAACCGGCACCGCCATAGCTTCTCCAATCTTGAGTGTCCCTTCAATCAACGCCTCTCGACCATCTAAAGCATAGCTACTGATCTGCCCCATGGTTTTAGGATATTCGATGATGGCGCCATCCTGCGGGCATACATAGCTGCACACTCCGCAGGAATGACACAAGTCTGGCATTACTTTAATATATCCCGCAGAAGGCACCGTAAGAATTGCATTGAAAGCACAAGTCTCAGCACAGCGGCCACAAAAAACACATCGTGAGGTGACAATATCGGGCAGCTGCTGTGTTACTTCTTCTGTTTTCAAAAATTCGGGCTGTAAAAAAACAGCGTCATCAGGCTCTTCCACATCACAGTCTGCCAGCGCTGCATCCATACCGGCATCCAGAAATGTCTGCAAAAGATTAACAGCTACCGTGGTTTTGCCCGTACCGCCTTTGCCGCTGGCTATGGCAATGGTATAACTCATTTTACTCTTGTTAATGATCGCAGCTGTTATCGCCGGTCTCAAGTGTTTGCCTGATATATTGGTCTACAATAGATTGATAATCTCCCTGCGCTCTTACACCCAGGTTTACGGTTACATTATGCTGCTCGAAAAGCTGTATGGCCCGCTGCCCCATTCCCCCGGCAATAATCTCATTCACGCCTTTTGCTGCCAGCCATTTGGGTAACAAACCCGGTTCATGCGGAGGAGCAGGCACCAGTGTTTCCGACACTAAGCGGTTATCCTCAATATCAAAAATACCGAACTTCTCACAATGTCCAAAGTGCGGAGAAAGTTGGTTTCCATTGACAGGTATGGCAATTCTTTTCATGTGTTTTAAATTAGTGACAGTGCTGAGATTCAACTCACATTTTTTAATACTGCTTTCCCGGATTTATCGGGATGTCTAATAATTATCTCAGCCATTGTCTGTTTCATATTTATTTGGATAAAAAACCGGGCGTTCCCAAGACATCCAAAGAACTGATAAAAAACTTCCGGGTGCTTTGGAGGAACGCTTCCGGTTCATAAAACTATTACCCAAATTGAGCGATTCTCGTTCACGATAAAGAAATTGTAAGCATTTCACCTTCCCGCAATTCTGCGGGACAGGCTACCCATTCGGTGAAATACAACAATTTCTAAATCGGGGTTAAACCTAAGTAAAGCGCTTTTTCACTTTCCCGGAAAAAAAGTCGGGACAGGCTGTTCAAACCGCTCAACTTAGGTATTATTGACCGTTACGAAATCTTCTTCCTAAGCCTCTTCCGCGGGGGCGGTCTTCCCTGCGGTTTCTCAGACCGCGACCTTCATTATTTCTCTCGTCTGCATCGTGTCCGGTGCAGTGTCCAAGTTTTCTTCCGGTCATAGGGCCTTCGCCCCCGGGTCCTTTTCTGTTAAATCCAGGCATAATAACCTCCTATTTTATTTGTTGAATAAGTGTTTGAATCATCGGTTCGTCTTTCAGAACCACCATTTCTATTCCGAATGACTGCAGGGCGTCTTTAGCCTTCGGCCCAAAATCGCCGCTAAATACTTTTACAGCCCCCAGATTGGCAATTAACTGTGCCACTTTAGGTCCGGCGCCGCTATTTTCGGCGGCACCCTCATTCGCCACAAAGTCCAGGTCACCACTTTCCGTGTTATACACTGCAAACCAGGGTGCCCGGCCAAATCGCAAATCCATTTTCGATTCGGGCGAATTGCTTTTTGATGTTATGACTACTTTCATATCTATCCGTTTAATCGTTTCATTCTTCCGTTACATTCCGGACATTCCATTTTCCGGCAGGGAATACCCGGTTCATGCTTTACTTTATTACGGCACTCCACACAAACGCACCACGTTTCTGAACCCTTTTCAGCCCTCCTGTTACCTGCCGTTTCATCAATAATATCTTGTGAACCGCATACCGGGCAATGACTTATATTATTGCCTTTGCCAGGCATCTTAAAAATGTAATGACAACTGTTGCACCGGAACCAGTCCTCATCAAAGGTAACCTGTCCACCCTTGATGATAATTTCGCGGTGTTCTACAAAAGCACGGGCAATCTTTTTTAATGCTTTGTCATAGATGCGCGTAAACGTGGGACGCGAAACGTCCATCTTTTCCGCTGCTTCCACCTGCGAATACCTATCATAATCTGCCAGCTTCAACGCTTCATATTCCTCATACAGCATTTCCACTGCAGCTTGCACGCTCTTTGCCCCATGAGGTCTAAAACCTTTCACCCCCGGAGGTTTTCCCATTTTTCGATGTCTTACCGGTCTTGGCATAGTACTGTTTTGTTTCTGCAAATATAATGAACATTTGTTCATAATGAAATACTTTTTTAAAAATTTTTTCCTGAAGTGTAAAGTTGGTTACTTATAGATTCCCGCCCGAACGACAAAGGTCATTCAGTCGGGCGGGTCTCCTTCAGGCATTTTCTCTAATCTTCAGTTTTCCACCATAACGTTGTGGATAAGTGCCTTCAGTCGAAAAGACGGGTGTGTGGGCAGAAACAGCAAAAGGGATGCGCTGACATAATAATTTATAGTACAAGGCGTCAGCGCATCCCTTTTGCCACCTATGATATAAAAATCCAGTCATTTCGAACCGAGGCCTCCCTTTGCTTTATAAGGAACATATGTCTTTGAGCAAAAAGATAGCAATAAAGAAAGTATTGAGCGTAATTGGCCGAGGGAGAAATCTACTGACTGTGACT
>Ga0306867_1000344_pt1 | contig 27537 bp, 20 predicted proteins | sample AntRauTorckE6831_FD_190432 | JGI IMG/M metagenome (GOLD analysis project Ga0306867, IMG submission 190432) | Saline lake microbial communities from Rauer Islands, Antarctica - Metagenome Torckler E6 #831 (v2) (version 2) | ecosystem: Environmental > Aquatic > Non-marine Saline and Alkaline >...
CTACCATTCAAAAAATACATGATCCTCAATCTCTGGAGAGGGCTTTAGCTGAATCTCAGATGGGAAGGCTGTGGGTAAGGCAAAATAAATATGTCCAGGCCGATTCTATATTAAATCAATCTTACAATACCTTAAAAATAATCGAAGATGAATCAAGCCTCCGCCAACAACAAATTACTGCATTACTCAATACAATAGATAAAAAACGAAAATGGTAAATTCCTAAATTTGCTCTACATTTTTTCTCCCGGCGCTTATCAATAAAAACAATTCCTTATTATTCAGCATATTAACAATTCAACTACAGTAACTCATTTCGTAACTACGCGCAGACTTTCAAGCATTTTTATTATGATTCCTTCAACCTGTTCATCAGGACCGGCTGGCATAAATGCTGAAATACTTATAATCCGGCCATGCCTTTTCGTAGCTAATTGAAAACTGGTAACATTACGTCCGTCCAAGTCTTTACCAACCGTTGATCGAACTACAGCAGGTTTACCAGCCGCTGTAAATGTACGTACTGATTCTTCTACAGCGTCGTTCAAGACCGTTCCCACCATCATATCAATAAATTTTTCCGGGGTGATGTTCGATGCGGACTTTGGCTGAACGGCAACATTAATAATAATATTATCATCGGTTACCAGGCGAACTTTTCCCGCGGTTGCAACTTCTATATTGCCAGCTTTGTACAACTTTTGAGCGGCCTTTTTATTTTTAATAAACGAAACACCCTCTATAAAACCGGTAGTGTTATTCAAATCAGTTGCCGTCCATCCCTTCGGATAGGCTATTGTCAAAATAGAACCGGTCCATTCCGACTCAAATTTCTCATAACCTTCGGGTAGATCCATTGCGGAAGGCTTGGCGTTATCCTGCGGTTTCGGCCACACTTTCTTACCCGACTTGTTGAGATAAGCCCATTCGACCCCCTGCATAATAAACTGTACTTCTCCTGCTCCATAACTTACACCCTGAAGTCCAAGAGTGGTAGCACGTGCCAGGTTACCCTGGAATGGCTCGGCAAAACCAATGCGCTTATTACCGATGCGCGAGAAAGCCGTTTCCCCTTTTTTATCGATGAACTTCCAGCCAGAAGGATGCTGAACCGGGGCCAATCCCCCCATAAATCCTTGTGTTGATTCATATTTCGGCTCTATAATCCATTTGCCTTCTCGATTGATGTACCCCCATATATTTTTTTCAATGACGTACTTACTTTTTTTAATTGTAGTTCTTACGGCTGCCAATCCCTCTGAAAATGGCATCGCTTGCTCAAATTGCGGTTCAACTACAAATTTCCCCTTGTCATCAACATATCCCCATTGTCCGTTAAATCCTCCGGTCTTGGCAGGCGCCAACCCATTGACGAACTTTCGGGCTCCCTCTAAACTTTGCTTTATCACAATTTTCCCTTCTTTATTAATATATCCGCATTCTCCTATTTTTGTTTTACAGACCGATGCTTTACCCTCTGAAAAGCTATACGCAAAATTAAACCGGGGTTCAATTACAAATTCACCCTTTTTATTGACGTACCCTTGTTTTTTGCTGCCCTCTTTAGACGCCACAGCCAGCCCTTCCGAAAAAGATTTTACGGTTGAAACATCAGGCGTCAATACGATGTCACCACTCGCATCAATAAAAGAAAGCCTTTCTTCTATTTTTACTTTCGCCCATCCATCCGAAAAGTGTGCGGCTTCATCAAACGTGGCTTTGATCACCAACTCTCCTGATTGATTGATGTAACCCCATTTCCCATCTTTCTGCACCGGAACATACGGTTGACTTCCGCTCGCGCTTTGTCCATAGCATGGACTTATCACAAAAAGAAAAATGATCAATAGTAGCTTACATCTGAGAAAACATTTCATGGTATAGTATTTAATTAGCATTTATTTTTAGCGTTCCTAAAAAAAAGAACAATCAGCTCATGCGATAGGATTGCTCTGTTATAATATGCGTAAGGCCAATCAGAATCAGCTCAAAAAAGCGCCCTTTTTCAAAATCGAACTCATCTTTAATGGGTAAGCTGTCACTATATGCCGACCCCGATTTTGCTGTTTTCTATTCTTTTGAAAAAAGAGTTTTCGGCATAATTTTATGAGCTATCCGCATTTTTATAAGCTAATTAATTTTAGATGAAGCCGGCTGTATCCTATTATAGTAATTACAAAGGCAGGTTTATATAAAGTATTTAAGACACTATATATGGTGTCGCTCAATGGTTTCACAAATAACCAAAATCTCATTTTTCATGATATTTTTTCTTATACTTAGAGCTTTAAATTACGAGCGGCCAATAAGGCCATTAATTTTATAGAATTCCAAAAAATTTATCGATGAGCAACCAAACCCATCCGCGCAGTTCTGTCGGACTTGACTATCTCAACCTTCAAAACAACGACCAAGCACTTTGGAATCTTACCCCCCCTGAGCTTTATGAAGAGGCCATTCAAAATGGCGAAGCTATTTTAACCGAAGATTACGCGCTTCGGGTCAAAACGGGGCAATACACCGGGCGCTCTCCCAAAGATAAGTTTCTGGTTGATCAATCATCCATACATGACGATATCGACTGGGGCGACATCAACCAACCTATTTCGGAAGATGTCTTTGAAAATCTATTCGAAAAAGTGACCAATCACCTGGCCGACAAAAAACTGTATGTCAAAGATTGCTATGCCGGGGCTGATAAAAAATATCAATTGAACGTGCGCGTGGTTAGTGAGGCGGCATATCACGGTCTGTTTTCGCACAATATGTTTATTCGTCCCTCAGATGAAGAACTTGAAAACCATGAGCCTGATTTTACCGTTTTAGCAGCGCCCAGTGTAAAGGCAGATCCCGAACAGGATGGTACCCGCAGTGAGGCTTTTATTCTGGTCAATTTTGATAAAAAAATAATTCTCATTGGCGGTACGCTCTACTCCGGCGAAGTAAAAAAAGGTATTTTCGGGGTGATGAACTATCTGCTGCCCAAGCAAGACGTCATGGCCATGCACTGCTCGGCCAATATGAGTGAAGAGGGTGATACGTCGGTATTCTTTGGGCTTTCCGGAACTGGAAAAACAACGCTCTCTTCCGATCCCGAGCGCATTCTCATCGGCGATGATGAACACGGATGGAGCGAAGACGGCGTGTTCAATATCGAAGGCGGCTGTTACGCTAAAACTATCAACCTCTCGGAAGAAGGCGAACCGCTTATTTACGCCACCACCGAAATGCCCGGCACCATTTTAGAGAACGTGGTATTGGATGATGAACGCCATCCCGACTTTGACGATGTTAGTCTCACCCAAAACACACGCTGCTCCTATCCTATTCACTACATCCCCAACGCAACCGAAAGCGGAACCGGGAATCACCCGAACAATGTTATTTTCCTGACCTGTGATGCGTTTGGCGTACTCCCTCCCATTTCAAAACTCACGCCAGAACAAGCCATGTATCATTTCATTAGCGGATATACGGCCAAAGTAGCCGGAACCGAGCGTGGCGTAACCGAACCACAGGCTACCTTCTCTGCTTGTTTTGGCGCACCCTTTATGCCGCTGCATCCTACCGTATATGCCGAACTGCTTGCTGATAAAATTCGTGAACATAATGCGCGCGTTTGGCTCATCAATACCGGCTGGACGGGCGGACCCCACGGAACCGGTCACCGCATGGAGCTTGAATATACCCGACAAATGCTCAGCGAAGCACTGGAGGGAAAATTAAACGGCGTTGATTTCAATCGTGATGACTTTTTTGGCCTGGCCATTCCCCAACATGTAGAAGGCGTGCCCGATAACGTTCTTATTCCACGTAACACCTGGGATGATAAAGAAGCATATGATAAGAAAGCAGAAAAACTGGCTCAAATGTTTGCCGAAAATTTCAAAAAGTTTGAAGGCGAAGCCAGCAGCGAGCTAATCAAAGCAGGACCGAAAGTTTAGTAGGCAGGAGGCAGTGGCAGGAGGCAGTTTTGCCTAACCATAAATAACCTCTTTAAAATTGATCGAGGATATAAAAATCTTAAGGTATATCAGCTTGCTTATAAATTAGCCATGGAAATTTTTGAGATATCTAAGACATTTCCCAAAGAAGAAAGATATTCTTTGACTGATCAAATAAGAAGAAGCTCTCGATCTGTTTGTTCAAATATCACAGAGGGATATCGGAAGAGAATTTATCCTAAACATTTTAGAAGTAAAATGACGGATGCAGATGGTGAATGTTCGGAAACCATGGTTTGGCTGGACTTTTCAAAAGATTGCAACTATATAACTTCTAAAGAACACCAAAATTTGTATTCACAATACCAAGAGGTTGGCAAAATGCTTGGATTTATGGTTAAAAATCCTAAGAAATTTCTACCCAAAAATTAAGTGCAGGAAAAACTGCTGCTGCCTCCTGCCACTGCTTCCTGCTTCCTCCCTACTGAATCACCCCTCCATAACTGCATTCAGTTTATCCAGATTGTCTTGCACTCTTAAGGCCTCAATAACTTCCATTATATCCCCTTTCATTATGTCATCGAGGTTGTACAACGTAAGGTTGATGCGATGATCCGTCAGTCGGCTCTGAGGAAAATTATAGGTGCGGATTTTGGCGCTGCGGTCGCCCGTTGAAATTTGACTGTTCCGCTCCTCCTCGCGCTCTTCACGCAGGCGTTGCTCCTCTTGTTCGTACAATTTTGAGCGCAGCATCACCATCGCCTTTTCTTTATTTTGATGCTGTGAGCGTTCCTGTTGGCACTCCACCACCGCGCCCGTGGGTTCATGCGTAATACGTATGGCCGAGTCCGTTTTATTCACATGCTGTCCGCCGGCCCCGCTTGCACGAAAAGTGTCCACGCGCAGATCAGCAGTTTTAATTTCAATGTCCACATCCTTGGCTTCCGGCAGTACCGCCACCGTAGCGGCCGAGGTATGCACCCGTCCCTGCGTTTCGGTGTCGGGTACGCGCTGTACGCGATGGACCCCGCTTTCGTACTTCATTTTTCCATACACTTCATCGCCCTCCAGGTTGAACACAATTTCTTTAAAACCGCCCTTTTCTGATTCACTCAGGCTCATCACGCTTTGTTTCCAGCCCTGTTTGTCGGCATAGCGGCGATACATATCGAACAGATCTCCGGCAAAAATAGCCGCTTCATCTCCGCCCGTTCCCGACCGCAATTCGATGATTACATTTTTTGAATCATCAGGATCTTTGGGAATCAACTTGAACTTAATTTGCTCTTCCAATTCCTCCAGCTGCGGTTTCAATTCTTCATTTTCCATTTGGGCCATTTCAGTGATTTCGGGCTCATCTCCCTCATCAATAAGTTCTTGATTCCCCTTTATTTGGCCCTGAATATTTTTCCAGCGCTCATAATCTTCCACCAAATCTTTTAATTCGCTGTGCTCTTTACTCAATTCGGTATAATGATCAGGGTCATCAAAAACGGCAGGATCGCTCATTGCGGCGGTAACTTCTTCAAACCGTTCTTTTACCTGCTGTAATTTTGCTTCTATATCCATCTACGAAAGTACTTAAATTGGGTTGATTAAATTCTGCCCTAAAATACGACACTTACAGTAAAAAATTAAAATGAAATATAGAACGCAGATGACAAGGCTTGAGCTGATTTTCGCTGAATTAGTTATACGTTTAGATCTTCTGTCTGCTCAATCCGTTTAATCTGTATCATCCGTGTTCTATTTTTAACTTTCTTAATTAAAGGATATGTTCTGCTCATATTAAAATCCAAAAGTGTTATCTCAAATGAAAAATCCCCTTTCAGCAAATTTCAAAATGGGTTTTTTAGGCGCCGGGCAGCTGGCCCGTATGAGCGCCCTTCAAGCTTTTCGATATGGCATACAAGTAAGCGTTTTTTCTGATCGCCAGGAACATGAGCCGGTCCAGTTTATGACCCCCTTTTCTCAAACCGGTTCGTTTGATTCTGTCAAAGACATGACCGCTTTCGCCGAAACCTGCGATGTGCTCACCCTGGAAAATGAATTTATAAGCTCTGTAGTATTGGAAGAAGTGCAAGAAAAAAGTAGCACGCCTATCTACCCTTCACCTAAAAGTTTTGCGCTTATAGAAAATAAACTGATTGAAAAGCAGACCTTTGAAGAAGCGGGGATTCCTGTTACCCCGTATGAGTTGATCCAAAATGAAAATGACCTTACGGCCTTTGGTGATAAATACGGCTGGCCGTTTATGCTAAAATCATCCAAAGGCGGGTACGACGGCTACGGTAATGAAACGATCCGTAATAATGATGAAGCCGTGATGGCATTTGAAAATCTTGGTGGAAACAGCGATTGGGACATTCTGGCGGAAGCTTTTGTAGATTTTACCAAAGAACTGGCCGTGCAGGTGGCGCGCAATGAAACGGGACATGTGGTGTATCCCTGCTGCGAGACGGTGCAAAAAAATCACATCTGCGTGGGTGTACAATCACCCGCCCAAGTAGACGATTCAATCAGAAAAAAAGCACAAGAATTGGCCGTAAAAGCAGCCGAAGCCATCGATGGAAAAGGGATCTATGCCTTTGAGTTTTTCCTTAAAGAAGACGATGAACTATTATTAAATGAATCTGCTCCGCGTCCCCATAACTCAGGTCATTATACTATAGAAGGATGCATTACATCACAGTTTGAGAATCACGTGCGCGCCGTTCTGGGATTACCGCTGGGGTCTGCAAAGCTGCGCAGTCCCGCCGTTGCAATGATCAATTTACTTGGAACTAATGACCGGAAATCGCAGGTTGATAACGCTTCAAAAGCACTTAAAACAGCCGATGGCCACTTGCATATCTATGGCAAAGTTGATAGCCGAACAGGCCGAAAAATGGGACATTTTACTATGTTGGGTGATGATGTGACCGAGATTTATGAAAAGGCGCAGAGGCTAACCAAGGAAATTCGAATTTGAGGCTGGAGGCTGGAGGCTGGAGGCTGGAGGCTGGAGGCTGGAGGCTGGAGGCTGGAGGCTGGAGAATAATGATTTTATAGAGATGGCAAGTCATTTCTAATTTTAAATGGTTAATATTAAATTGAAAATGATTTTGCATTCAACATTCAACATTCAACATTTATATATTTTTAAGCATTCAAACTTAAAACTGCTGAATTTTAATATTTAAAATTATGAGTGAAGACAAAGCGGTAGTCGGCGTAATCATGGGCAGCGACAGCGACTGGCCCACCATGAAAGAAGCCTGTGAAATTCTCGATACGTTAGAAATACCTTATGAAAAAAAAGTGATCTCAGCCCACCGCACGCCGGATATGATGGCTGACTACGGTAAAACTGCACGCAAACGTGGTCTCAAAGTCATCATTGCCGGAGCCGGGGGTGCCGCACACCTGCCGGGCATGACGGCGGCTTATACCACGCTTCCCGTCATTGGCGTACCCGTCAAAACAAGCACACTCAGCGGTGTCGACAGCCTCTATTCCATCGTTCAGATGCCGCCGGGCGTACCGGTCGCAACCGTGGCTATTGGCAAGGCCAAAAACGCCGGGCTGCTGGCCGCTCGCATGCTTAGCATTTTTGATGATAACCTTGCTGATAAGCTGGATGAATACCATGAGCAAATGGCACAGGAATCCAAAGCAAAAACAAAGAATTTACAATAAATAGTGGCAGTGGGCAGTCGTCAGGTTTTTTCCTGCCTCCTGCTGCTGTCACCTGCCTACTCATTCATCCGAATAGATACTATCATTAAAAGCAGATCATACTTTCTGAAACCACTTAAATAAACACCACTATGCAACAGCAAAACTGGCAATGCCCCAAATGTAACAATGCAAGCTATGAGACTGATCAAATAACCGGCACGGGGGGCTTTTTTTCAAAATTTTTCAACGTCCAGAACAAGAAATACGTCACCGTAACCTGTACGAAGTGCCGTTATACCGAGATGTATAAAACGGATACCAGTACCTTAGGCAATATATTTGATTTTTTCGGGAACTAACGCCGCACCTACTGCTCGGCTTCGAGATAGGCCACAACCGCTTGCCATACAGCTTCTATTTTTGATTCCCCTTCAAATTGATATGAAGTATTCTCATCAATGGTAACCGAACAGCTATTCTGTTTGATGTGTATCACCGCTCCATGGTCTTCAATTTTAATCACTACCGGCATCAGCCATTTCCAGGACTGATGAAATTTCAAGTCCGGTGATTTTAAAAAAGCCAGGGGAATATCTTTTACATCATCCTGATCAATTTTTATAGTGCTGCCCATAAAGCTTGAAATTAAATCGTTGCCATCTCGAATTTTTTGGTGGTCCATGATAAATGAGGGTGATTATTAAGGTTATAGTTGTTTGGGAAAAAAAGTCAGTTCTTAAAGGTATTAATTTTGTTCCAAAAATATGGTATGAACTTGTGGTAGCTCGACGCATCGTTATTCAGGCCGTTAGTAATTCTGATGGGAAATAGGTATTTAAATACTGACCAAAAAGAGCTAAACTTGTGTCACCCTGAACCATGTACTGGGCTTGACTCAGTATCTTTCAGGATCTCCAAAATTAATGAACGTTGCTATCGGCCCGAAATTAACTGTAGTTAAATTCCACCCAAGATCCCGGATCGGGGTCCGGGATGACAAGATAGTGTTTTTGGAGTTTTAAAATAAGTGTCAAGTAGCGATTCCATCACTCCAAGTGATGGAATCGCTTGTTTAAAAGATTACTTCATATTCAACAAACTTAGCAGAATGGCGTAATTCATCGTTCAATTTTCTGGTTGATGATTTTAGTCAAATTCTCACTTAATTCATTAATAAGATCCAGCATGCCCGCATTTTTGTTCTTATAAAAAGCAGATTCCGAAATATCCAACTCTTTTGTGATGAACTTATAATCCTTTCCTTGCTTTAGCATAGCTAATATCTTCAGCCGCCTCTTATTCCAACTCCGCATTTGCTGCCCCATCAACTGAAAACTCCCATTGATAATTTTTAACGTCAAATTGGCTCCCTGCTCAACCTGGATATTAAATAAGAAGCCGTTCCCTTTTAATTTCTCAATCCCTGATCTGGCTTCATGAAATGCAGGACCATCCATCCCTATCGCCTGTTCTTTATTTATTGAGGTATCAATGCGTCCTACTGCAAGTGAAAATCGTACACTCACCGGATGCAACTCTGCAAGAATTTGCAACATATGAACAAATACATAATCAGCTTTTTTATATACGGCCTGAAATTCGTCTCCAAGCGTGATGGTATAGGGAGATATTAATTCTTCTCCGCTTGCATTGATCCGCTCTAACACATTTTTAAGCTTTTGCTGCAGATCTTCCCGGACTTCTTTTTTAATATCACGAGACGACTCAATATCTCCTATAAGTACAAGTAGCTTAACCATAAAAACTTTTCTTGTTATTTAACCATTTTGGTTTAAAATTACAATTTTTAACCATATTGGTTGAAAAATAACTTATTCAACCTGATTGGTCAAATAATATTTACGGGTCGTTGCTATGGAATAGAGGAAGGGTGATGTCTCAAATGAACAACCCCGAGGCAGAGCCGTCGGGGTATCAAATGGAATGAGATACACTAAAATAATTTTCTTTTATCATGACCCACCCCTGCACCCCTCAAGAGGGGATTTACCCAAAGGGATGCCTTCGGCAAAGGATGTTTTAGCGTATCTTGCTTCTATAAGCTATTCCACCCTAAAGGATCGGGGTATTCAACCATTTATAAAATAAATTATTAGGCTATAACCTGGAAGTCGCTTAAGCGGAGTTTTCAATTATTTAGCCCATAAATTCAGCTGTGAGCTAATGCTTACCTAACTAAACACATCTTTTATTTTTGAAAAGAAGCCTTTGCCGGAACGATTTTTATTAACCGCGGCAAAATTGTTATTACCGCGCAGCGCTTCGATATGCGTGCGTTCATCACCCGACAAATTTTTAGGCATATATACATTTACGCGCACATACTGATCGCCGATGCCTGAACTGTTCAGTTCCTGTATTCCCTTTTCCTTCATCCGCAACAACTTGCCGGGCTGGGTGCCTTCATCAATCTTTACGTTAGCTTTGCCCTTCAAGGTAGGTACTTCAACCTCGGTACCCAGAATCGCATCGGGTACGCTCAGCACCAAATCGTGATAAATATCATTGCCGTCGCGCTCAAAGTGCTCGTGTTCATTTTCTTCAATGAGCACCACTAATGCTCCGGCGTCTCCGCCGCGCTTGCCGGCATTTCCTTTGTTGCGAAGGGTAATATAGTTCCCCTCTGACACGCCGGCGGGAATCCGTACTTTTACAGCCTCTTCGCCTTTATAACGACCCTCACCGTGGCATTTTGTGCATTTATTTTTGATGATACGCCCATCACCCTGACATTCAGGACACGGTTGTACGTTCACCATTTGTCCCAACATGGTCTTGCGCACCTGCCGCACTTCACCTACGCCATTGCATGTACTGCACGTCTCAAAATCACTTTTAGTTTCCGCGCCGGTGCCTTCACACTTATCACACACCACCTGCTTTTTTACCTTCAGCTTTTTCTCGGTGCCAAATGCAATCTCTTCTAAATCGAGCGAAATACGCAGCTTCATATCAGCCCCGGGCTGACCGGGTGATTGACGCCCGCGCGATCGTCCGCGCCCGCCCCCACCACCGAATTCGGCACCAAAAATATCACTAAAATGGCTGAAAATATCTTCAAAACCGGCATCACCAAATCCACGGGCGCCGCCATTCATGCCCTGGTGACCAAATTGGTCATACCGCTGGCGTTTTTGATCGTCCCGCAGCACCTCGTAGGCTTCCGAGGCTTCTTTGAATTTTTTTTCCGCATCCGGATTCTCCTTATTGCGATCCGGATGAAACTTCATCGCCTTTTCTCGATAAGCTTTTTTTATTTCGTCGTCACTTGCATCTTTACTTACGCCTAAAACTTCGTAGTAATCGCGTTTTGACATGAACTAAAACTCTTTTATTCGCTTACAATTACTTTTGCGTGGCGAATGGTTCGATCTCCAATTTTATATCCGTTTTCAACAATTTTAAGTATATGGTCGCTTTCAATGGAATCGTCTTCTGGCTTTTTACGCATTAGCGCGTCATGCAAATCTACATTGAACGGAACACCTACTTCGTCAATGCGCTCTACCCCGTGCTTTTTCAGAACTTCATCAAACTTATTGGACACTAACGTTACGCCTTCCAAAAAGGTCTCATTAACGTCCAGTTCATTCGATGCCTCCAGCGTGCGGCTCAAATCATCACTGATGCTCAAAAAGTCTTCCAACGCACTGGCTTTTGCCGTTTCATAAATCTGGGAACGATCTCGCTTCACCCGTTTGCGGTAGTTTTCCAGCTCGGCCGCCTTACGCAGATGCGCATCATTGGCCTCATTCACATTTTTCTGAAGGTTTTCGATTTCTTCATCCCGCTCCTCAAGAATTGTTTGCAACCCATCCGCATCCATCCCGTCGTAGGGTGATGGTGGTTGTTCTTGGTCATTCATCTCTTCCTGAGAAAGCTCCTCATTTTGTTCTTCAACACGTTCTTTGGTATCGCTCATAAAAAGACTCGCAAAATTGCTCTTTAATTAATTTTATTTTTTATCTCTTGTATTACAATAGTAGCAAATAGCATGCCAGATAATAATTTTAGTGAATGGAACGCCATTTTTTCGGGATTTTTTGTCCGTGACCGGTACAGCTGATCTTATTCATCATCTTCTTCATAGAATATCTCAATCATATTACCGTCCGGGTCAGAGATAAATACAAATCGTCCTCTTTTGCGATTGGCCGGACCGCTAAGCACGCTCACTTCCTGCTCTTTAAAATAGGCCGCCAGTTCATCCACCCGTTCGGGAGAATCTACAAAAAATCCAACATGATCGACCCGGTAATCGCGTGAGGACGGATCGTAACTGGTTTCAGCTTCTACCAGCACCACTGTATCTTCATCGCCCACTTTATAAACCGCCATGCTCTGGCCCATTTTACGCACCAGTTCAAAGCCCAGAACTTCGCCGTAAAATTCTTCCGCGCGCTCAATCTTATTCACGCGTATAGTGATGTGATTAATACCGGATGGAGAAAAATCTTTCATATCAAATAGAAGTTAAGTAAACAGTTAACGGTTCTGTGCAACAGTTGATGGAAAACAGAAGCTGAAAATAAGCTTTTTTGCTGTTATCTTCACCCTTCAATATCCACTAACACAATTTGCTTTGTCCACGCTTTTTCTTGTTGCGACGCCAATCGGAAATCTGGGTGATTTCTCTCCCCGCGGCGTCGAAGTTCTTCAGTCCGTATCGTACATTGCTTGTGAAGATACGCGTACTTCGGGCAAGCTTTTAAATCATTACGCCATTGAAACGCAAACGTTTGCGTTTCATCAACATAATGAGCATCAAAAGCTGGATTATCTCATCAACCTGCTTGATGCACGCAAAAATGTAGCGCTTATCTCAGATGCAGGCATGCCGGGCATTTCCGATCCGGGATTTTTAGCCGTCCGCAAAGCCCATCAGTTGGGGCACCGGGTGTCGGTTATTCCGGGCCCCGATGCCGCCACCACTGCGCTGGTGGCGAGCGGTTTGCCCTGCGATAAATATATGTACGAAGGATTTTTACCGACAAAAAAAGGGCGTCAAAAACAGCTCAAAAAATTGGCGCAAGAGGAACGAAGCCTGGTGATATACGAGAGCCCGCAGCGCTTGCTAAAATTGTTGAATGAACTTAAAACCCACATGGGTGATCAACGGTTTGTTACCGTGGCCCGCGAGCTCACCAAAAAGTTTGAGGAGGTGGTGCGCGGTCCGCTATTTGAGGTAGAAGCAAATTTTAAAAGACGCGAATCCATAAAAGGGGAAATTGTGGTAATCATAGCGCCCAACGGGTACAGCGAATGACAAACTATATAACCAAATTTTGGACTAATAAATGGCTGCTAAGTATCTTAGCTGGCATTATGCTCGGGTTCAGCTTTCCGCCTTTTCCCTTCCCTTTTCTTCAGTTTCCGGCCTTTATTTTTATTTTCCGATTAATTGCCCTCAGCCATTCGGCCCGGCAAGCCGCCTACTATGTGTATCCGGGATTTTTGATCTGGAATGTCATGGTTTCATACTGGCTGATGATGGCCAGCCTTGCCGCCGGTATTGCTGCTATTCTTGCCAACGCGGTGTTAATGTCGTTAGTGGTGATGCTGCAATTTCAGGCTCAAGAAAGAATTCGCAATGGCTGGATGATTGCGCTCTTGCAAACGGCGTTTTGGGTCACTTTTGAATATCTTCACCATCAATTTGATTTATCCTGGCCATGGCTAACACTGGGTAACGGATGGGCAAACGCCGTGGAACTCATCCAGTATATTTCAATGACCGGATTTTGGGGCATTTCGGTATGGGTGATGCTCAGCAGCGCGCTGATATTTCAGGGTATCCAACGTAAAAAAAGATCGCTTAAAATTGGTGCTGTCATCATAACGGTGCTGTTTCCCGTGCTATCACTTGTGCAGCTGTCGTTTCTGTCAACCCCGAGTGATACCACCGTAGAAACGGTCATTGTTCAGCCCAATTTTGACTCTTATGAAGATCTCGGCGGATTTGAGACGCCCGAACAAACACTTGATCTGCTCTTCAATCTCAGTGATTCCGTCCGTACCCCGCAGACGGATGTAATTATCTGGCCGGAAAACAGCATCTATCCTTACCTAACCAATCGTGACAGCCGACGGTTTGCACCACGAAAAATCAAGGATTCACTGCAGGCCCGGGCATCTGCATGGAATACTTCTATCATTGGCGGAACAGCCTACGTAGAATATTTTTCCGAAGGTGATCATCCCGCCCTACCAAAACGATCCGGCAATGGGCCCTACTTAACCTACAATGCTGCCGTAGGTTTTTACCCTGATCAACCCATGGAAATCTATCGCAAACACAATCTCGTAACCGTGGTCGAACGGTTCCCCTTTGTCCACTTTTTCAATGCTATTGATGTTTTTAATTGGGTAAACTGGTCTGAAATTCAAAATTTTGGCAAAGGCAACAACCCCACGCAATTCCGGGTTGGGGAAACAAAAACGGCGGCGCTTATCTGTTATGATTCGGTGTATCCGGGGTGGATTCGAAAATTCGTGCAAAACGGGGCGGGCTTTATCACCGTCATCACCAACGATGGCTGGTGGGGCGATACGAGCGGCCATGAACAACATTTTGCCTACGCCCGCCTGCGTGCTATAGAGTTTCGGCGATGGGTTGTTCGCAGTGCCAACAACGGTATTTCCGGGGTGATTGGCCCCACCGGTTCGGTAAAAAAACGAACGGAATACTGGACCCGCACGGCCTTTAACTATGATGTACCAATTTTGACCCAACAAACTATGTACGCCCGGTTTGGTGATTGGTTACCTATTGGTTTGATGATTATTTCAGTCGGCGGACTTGGGTTTTTATTCTTTCCCACAAAAAAATAGTTCGCTCCTCCCTACCCTCAACAATACCGGTTCCCTACCTGCTCTCAATAATACTGGTTCCGTAGCTCTACCATCGTTCCGCACCAGAGATACGGAACGAGATAAATAAACCATGTAGGCCGATTTGCTTAATCGGCCGGTATGATTTCTTTCCCACTCGGTCAGGCTGACCGAGCTACATATTAGCACGTTGATCGCGCATCCGATGAAATCACCTCACCATTAATTTGAACGAATGGAGACAATCAAATTAAACCGTATATCGTGATCTGTACGCGGAAATACGCCGGTTGATTTCGGAATCAACTGATTGTACACGTATTCGAAATTCGCTTTTAGCGTTTGTGAAAATTCATAACCCACAATGGCGGAACCGTTGATGCGCGCCTGACCGCCATCAAAACTGCTGGAAAAATCCGGATCGGGTTCATTGGCAGGCTGCTCAAGGGCGTTATCAAGATCGGAGCTCAGCACATATTTCGTTTCCGTATCGCGGATGTAGCTGGTATTGACGGTAAAATCAACCGCGTTACGAATGCGCGGAAACAGCGGGATTTTGAAATTCTGCACAGAATAATTCATAGTGAGCCGAATACCGCGTGATTTCCGCTCAATGACCGTCGCGTTTGATAAGGCCAGGCTGGTTAAATTGCTAAAATCAAATTGCAGGTTTGTACGCAAATCCGACAACCAGGTGATATTCAACCCAATAAGCGGAGCAAATGTTTTTTCAATATTGATGGTGGTAGGCTCGTATTCCGGCCGGCGGTTTTGGACCACAAAATTACCGATGGGCAACAGCGGCAGCAGACTTTGGTCTGCATTAAAGACATACCCCAACCGATAGCGACCGCTGTAGGCATGCTGCAGTGACGCCCGCGACATAAACTGCCCCAAATATGGAATAACATCTTCGAGGCCGGACCATGTAATTTTCCAGTCTGGCAGCGGAAAAGGTGTAAAATTCTGTTCACCCACTACCGACGTTCCCACCCCCAAATACGCCCCACGGAATGACTCCTGCAGTGATGTTCGTCCCAGCACCGAGCGGCCGTCTCCGTTTCCGGTCGCATCACTCAGCGTATCACCCTGCGATGATATATCGTTGCGCGCCACTTCCAGCTGACGTTTAAAGAAACTTTCGTAGCCGTTGCCAAAAGCCCACACGCTGGAGGCCACATTCCCACTTTGGTTAAAAACCGTGGTTGAGCTTTGGTTCGAATCAATGGTAATGGAGCGGCTAAAGGTCTTGTCCCATTGTACGTTCCAGCTTAAATCAACCGACAAATTTTTAAATGGCCTTAGTTGTGCTCCAATGGTTAAATTATCACTCAAATTTCGGTTTGAAGGAATTTGAATACCACGGTTGGGATTGGGGTTTCGTATCAGGCGATCAAGCCCAATATCATCCGTAATACCGGTGCGATATGAAAACGAAGGGGAAAAATTATCGCCTGAATTCCCAAATTGTTTAAAAAACGGCGATTGCCCCGCATAACCGGTTTGCAGCGAACTGGTGGTGATGTTGAAAGAAGCATTAATGCGCTGAATGCTTAGCAATGATTGCAATATTTCACGTCCTATCCCTGCGATGGATGTATTTTCTTCCCCATTTTCGACATTGAGTTTCTGGTACCAATCCATGCGTTCCAGCCAGTTGTTGATGTCTAAGTCAAGCGTTTGATTCAGTGACAAGTTATTGGTTACCGTGGCCCCCAGGTTTGACCCCTGCGGACTATTGCGCCATTGATATCCGCCCGTGTAATTAGCCGAATAATCAACCCAGTTAATTGGTTCTATTTTATCAAGCCGGGGTTGCCAGCCGGCCGTATATGCTTCCTGATAATTTTTGCGGCGTGATGAAAGCGTGTCAGTCACCAAATCGCCCAGCACATCAAAGGTGGGCCGCACTTTAAACCGTAAGCTGTCGGGCGTGCCGAGAACCCCGTCATCGCGGACGCCCGCTCTGGACAAATCAAAAACCGTTCGATTTTGGAAACCGGTTTCAATCGTGGGGGTTAAATTATAAGTGAACCCTATATTGGTATTGTAGGTAAAACTGTGGGTTTGCTGCAAAGGAAATACTTGCGTAAAAAACGGATTAGCTGAATCCTCAACTTCACGCCGGCGTTGTTCTGTATAATTTCGATTTACCCCCAAATTACCCGTAATTGATGCGGGCGTATAGCCCAGCTTAATGCCTGCCAACGGATTCAATAGTGGCACCTCTCCTAAAAATCCGAAGGGCCTTACCAAAAGTGTATTATTAAAATTAATGTTATACCGCAGCGACCCCGTGTAATTCCAGTTATTTTGCAGCCTATATTGCGGACTGCGCTGGTTTGAAATATTATACACAAAATTGAGATTTGTTTTATCCAGCGTATATTTTACCAATGGATTTTCCGATTGATTTTTTGTGGCATTGGCTATGTTCAGCGAATAACTTTTCAGCGTCGTTTGGCTTTCGGTTCGCGTCTGGTCAACGAGCACATCTTTTTCCGATTCCGATATATCGTTGCGGGCATTCACAGCCTGTTCAAAATCATCGAAAGTAACATCACCCTGGTTGGGCAAATACCGCGGCGTTGATACCGAGCGGCGCGCCGACAGCGAAACCGGAATATCCCACCCATAACGGTCAGGTATAAATTTGTGCATATTCAAGGTTGAATTTAAATCATAGGCAAACTCATCAGATGTACGCCGCTGGCCCAGCCTTGAATTTAACGCACCAAAACCATCCGTTTGCTGGCTTACATTAAAATTCACCGTAGCAAAATCAGCCATTTGCAATTCAGCCGTACCGTTGGCTGCCCATCCGTTTTGATTATCAAAACCGGAAACGCGCAGCTCATTCAACCACACTTCGGCATCAATAGAGGGCTTTCCGCCTGCGGCCGGATTATTGGGATCAAACGGATTGCGTACCCCCATCCCTATTTCTCCGACGCGATCGAGCGAAGGATTTCCTTTTATGGTCAACACAGCGCCGTTCGGCGAACCCGACATCAAATCACTGCGCTCAAACCGATCGGACACGTCCCCGCCCTGCTGGTCACGCAGCTGCTTAAGCTGGTTAAAAGCACTAAGTAAAATATTCATGCTGTTCTCATCATAAAGCCACACTTGCTGGGCCTCCTCATCTTGTTCAGCAGCAGACAGTTCGCTAATCGGTTCATTAGAAAAAGGAAAATCAGGGTCCGTTGGGGTGATGGGCTGCCGATACTCGTAATAATTATTAACCAGATCGGTTCCGAATCGCATCACCAGCTCAAGGTCTTCCCTGTTTTCGTAGCCCTCGCCATGTACAAACATGCGCACGTTGGAATAGTTGAGCATATTGAGCCCGCCCGGATATACCCGTTTAATCATTTGCAGTTCATCGGGACCCAGGTTCTCTGCATTCACCACAATAGACTGCTCATTGCCAATAACCTGTCGCTGCTGTGAGCGATCGGTGGCTCGAATAGCTCCTTCCGGCTGACGGTACGGGATAGGCTCACGCTGACTGTTTTCCTCAATATTGATGGACGAAATATCGGGTTCGGCCTGCGAATTTTGCTCAGCATTTACATTGTCGGCATTGCGCCACTGGCTGCCCACCAACTCAAACGTGGCAAAGCGCAGGGTAAACGGCTGCTCATAGCCCGACATCCATAGGCGAATGTACGACACATTTTGAAAATCGTTAATATCACCCACTTTACGCACAAATTCAGTCAGTGGAACGCGCACCTGATACCAGCGATCCTGCTGCCGATCACCCGAAATCTCATCAATAATAAAGGTGCCCGGTGCTCCCGGCTCCAGCCCGTCTATATCAGCCGGGTTGATTTCAACCTCATACTGAAAATAAGAGTTGTTCTGCTGCACAATGGATGGTGTGATAAGTCCCTCCGTATCCGGACGATTTGTGAGCGCACGTTTATCCCCCCCGTTATTGGCCGGCGTATTCCCCTCAGCGTATCCGTACAGGCGGTAAAAACGCTCCGGCAGCGGAAGGTCAGCCACCTCATCTTCGCCAAAATACACGTAATCATCATTGGAGGGGTCATTTTGTATCATGGAAAACTCCTCGCTTTCCGCCCCGTATGAAGCTCGCATAGCATCAATAAAATCACCGAAAAGCAACTGCTCGTTATTATTATCAATACCCCCGGTGTTTGGTGCTCCATCGAGGCCTACATCTTCAAGCGAGCGGGTATCATTGGAAAATTGCCCTTCGGGCGCCGGCGGGGGGTTGGGTATAAATGAACGGGCTTCAGCCACGAAGTTATCTATTTCCAAATCGTCGGGGCGGCGGGCCAGGCCGTCTTCCGTATTGGTCTTAAAATTGGGGACCACATCTTCGGAAACGACTCCAATGTCGATGTATATTTTACCGTCATATTCCTGCAGGTCTTGCGCATTGGGGGTGCGTCCGCCGGGAAGAATAGGCTGTACCCAAAACTCCAAAAATTCAATGTTATTTTGAGTTAAATCTTCCTGCCCGGACGGCAGCGTGGTAACCATACCGCCCCAAGTACGCTGGGGATCATCTTCGAGAAGTGATTTCAAATTATCATTGTAATTGTAGGGGCCACGGGTTTGGGGGTTATATTGTACGTCAAGGGTTGATATAATATTATCCTCTGAAAGAACATCGCGGTTGGGAAATACATCCGTCACTTCAACCTGCTGGGTCTCGGGCGTTCGCTGGGCACCGTCTAAAATATCGCGAATATTGCGGGGAAGGGTGTACCACGAAAACTGGCTGCGCAGATCTGAACGCGCTATTTTGTCGCTCAGGGTTGTTCCCGGGGGCTGTATGTCATTATTATCGAAGAAAACCTCATCCGGTTGATAACCGGGCACCGCTGCCGGGGCCGCCGCAATATTCCAGCGTGAAGGTCGCAAAAAACTCAGGCCAATATCTACGCCTTCAAAATCGTCGATGAATGATAATCCCCGCTCTTCATCATCAAAGAGTCGGTTGTCATCAATGGCCTCTTCTACGGCCGTTGTTTGTGCCACGCCGGGCCGAAGCTGGGCAAATTCGCCGCTAATACGCAGCCCGGACGGCGCCCGCGTTTGTAACAGCGGAATTTTATCAATTAGCCGTGAAAGCCATGGAACATCAAATGCGGCATTGGCATCCAACCCGATCACGGTGTTATTTACGGGTTCGTTGCCGAGACGAATTTTATCCTGCACCGGTTTTTCATTGAGCCGAAAATACGTGGTGCCAATGTTAAAATTTTGGCCTAAATTATATTCAGCCCGAACGCCGGTAAACGTTTTCTGCTGAATCTGAGAGAACTGGTTGTTTTCATACTCAATTTTAATTTCCTGACCTTTACGCAAATATTGTTCATCTAAAATAGTTACGCTGCCAATGGAATAATCTACCGTATATTCTGCCCCGGCCTGCAGTTCTTTCCCGTTGGCAAACACCCGGACCGATCCCTCCACCGGCGAAAACCCCAGCGAATAATTTGCCGATACGCTTCCTTTTGAGCTGCCTTCAACCAGATAAAAGTTATTCTTTGAGTTTTGATTGGCGTTAACTTTCGTCTGGTCATACAGTTCGTCAAACACAATATCATCAATTTCATTTGTGGACAGCCCCGTATCTTGCAACAGCTCGCGGGTGCGATCGCCAAAAGGCTGTAGATATGGAAATATAATTCGCCCATTCACCGGGTCCAGCGTTCCGGTGCTAAAATCAATGATATTATCGGGGGTGAGGGCGCCCTGCTGATCGACGCGATCCAGGCCTAAATCTTGCAAAAGAATGGAATTGCGGCCCGGTAGCGAACTGGCCGGCACGTTGCCTTCGGTGTATTTAATATCAACCTCAAGACCATCCTGCGTAACATTATTGGCACCCAGCGAATAAATATTTTTCATCATTAAATCGTAGGCCGCATTGGTGGTTGTTACCGTTTGCGGTCGCAGCATTTTTAAATAAATGCGGTTCCCGCCCCCCTGACTTACTTCTCCGACATCCACCGTTTCGCCGGTCTGTTGATTCACGTATTTGAACGATACCGCCAAAGCCTGCCGGGAACCCAAATTTCGTTTGAGTGATACATAACCCAACGGACGGTTTATCTCATAATCAACCCCCTCCTGCAGGGGCACAAAATATCCTTCAATAAATTCGGGAGCATCCACATTAAAGTCACCGGCCGATACCCCGATAGACGGATCGCGAAACTGATTGAGCAGCGACTCGGAAAAAGCGTCTTCGGCGCCATTAGGCATAGCAAAGGTTCCATCAGGATTTTGAATCACCCCTAAATCTACCAATGCAATGGCTTGGCGCTCCCCTTCCTGCGACTGACTTGATTCGCGCAGCACCCACACATTTACTTCCGAAAGCTGCAAGGCCTGCCCCAGCTGCTGCGGGTTCGACACATTTCCCTCAAACTGCTGCCGGGTGAAGAAATCAAGATAAAAGTGGCGGTCATTTTCGTAGCTGCCGGGGCGGATGCTGATGTTCTGTTCTTGCGCACCGCCGGTAATGGTTTGGGTGTTGGTTTGCCCATTTTGCTGCGACAGTACCGAGGTTAGCCTCAACGCGCCAAGCTGCGCCACCGACTTTACCCCAAACAATGCGCCCCCGCCCCGAATAAGTGAGTTGCCCGTTTCTATGGATACATTGCCCAGCTCCAGCTGCTGCAGAATTTCATTCTCATAGCCCTGATAAAGAATATTGACTCGATTTTGAAAGTCGAAAGCCGCTTCTGTATCCCAGTCGGTGCGGATGGAAAGTTTATCACCAATGGTACCCTGAATATTCAACTTCAAATTTTGGTTGAACAGCGGATCAATCTGCGTGCGCTGGTTTTCGGGAATCTCGGGATTGCCGGTATTCTGAATAGAAGCCCCGACATTAAGATTGGCCGTGCCGTTGATGCTCAGATTCACCTCATTTTTTCCAAAAATAGTGGCAAAGGCTGATTTTTCGCTGGCGGGGATGTCGAACTGGAAATCCAGCAGGCCCCGCTGTTCATCGGTTGATGTTTCGTATCCCTGCATCAGCTGTTGCCAATTATCACGGATTGAATACTGCCGGCTGCGCTGCGCATATTCATCAAAACTCATGGCGTAAGGCAACGCCACGGGCACCTCATTGAAGAAACGCCGGCTCTCGTACGTGCCGGTAGAGTCCAGCACAATGCGCGTTTGTTCTTGCTGCAAATTGAGGTAATAAAAATTGCCCGCATAATCTATAAAAGGGTAAGAAACCGGAGGAGGTATATCTATGCCGGGCAGGCTATCAGGAAGCACGCTTTGGGGCTGCACAGACGAACTGTCGCCCTTAACCTGGGCATACGCCACAGGTTGCCCCGCCCCTATAAAGTAGAGACTGCATACTCCAATCATAATCCATTTGAAAAAATTGAGCTGCACGTAACCTAAATCAATAAATTCTTGTTAAACGAAAAAAATGCAGTAGCTTTGCTCAGATATGAAATGATTTTAAATTGCTCAATAATTCAGCGCGAATAAAGAGAAACCAACAGTAATATTAAATTATATAATGTCTAAATCATTACTTGCAGCCTGGAAGCATGATTTGCACAAGTAATTTTGTAAAAATATAGTATAGGCCTAATTTAAGGTTAGTTCAACCGATAAAATAGAATATGAGATTTATACCCAACAAAATTCAACTTGATGTTTTAAAGCGGCACATCGGGCCGTTTATTTTCTGTTTTTTTACGGTCATGTTCCTTTTGTTGATGCAGTTTCTAATCCTGTATATCGATCGGCTTATCGGTAAAGGGCTACCGATTGAAATAATCATCGAGCTCATTCTCACCAATCTGGCCTATATGGTGGTACTTGCTGCACCTATGGCCATTCTGGTAGCCTCACTGATGGCTTTTGGCAAGTTTACCGAACTTAATGAATTGACCGCCCTGCGAGCAGCCGGCATAAATCCCATTCACACTATTACCCCGGTGCTGGCGGCCGCTACGCTGATGGCCATATTCTTGGTTTGGTTTTCGAATGATGTGCTGCCCGACTCAAACCAGCGAGCCCGCGCCCTTTTTCTGGATATTCGTACCAAAAAACCCGGTTTTGACCTCAAAGAAAATGAGTTTTATGACGGCATTGAAGGCTATACTTTTTTGGTGAAAAACATCACTAACGATGCTGATTCTCTCTATGATGTAACGCTTTTCCAGGAATCTTCTTCCAATCAAAAAAAAGCAATCATCAAAGCTAAAAAAGGAAATTTATCGAGTAGTAATGACCAAACTCTTACGCTATTTTTATATGACGGCTCTATTTTGCGATATATAGACCGGCGAAGCAATGGCAAGAATACCAAAGTCTTGGAAGAAACCGCCTTTAAACGTCACCGGCTTAGTTTTGATCTCTCCGCAATGGCATTTTCACGTACCAACCCAGACAAGCAGGGCCGCAACGATCGCACCATGGATATTAAAGCCATGCGGGCCGTGGTAGATACATTGGCGAAAGACATCCAGAAAGAAAAAGAAAAGGTCTATGCTGCTAAAACATTTGATTCCTCTGCATATGAGTATCTAACGCCCGACAGCATTCGCGGGATACCCAACAACAGATCTATTTCAACACAAAAAAGTACCTCAGATTCGCTAAATAACGAACCTTATCAGAGCAAGTACAAAGTTATGGGGCAGTTTTCTAATAAAGCAGGGCAAGATGCTTTATATAATTTTGCATTAAGCAGACTCCGCAATTATCGCTCCTCATATGAAAATTTAAAAGTGAACACCGACTGGCGCACCAATCGCATTGCTAAATACTGGGTGGAAATTCATAAAAAAGTGTCACTGCCGCTTGCCTGCATTATTTTTGTACTTATAGGCGCGCCCATTGGCATGTACACCAAAAAGGGAAATCTGGGGTATGCCGCACTAATCAGCGCCGGCTTTTTAACCTTTTTCTGGATCTCCATCATTCAGGGTGAAAAACTGGCCGACCGATTGGTTATTTCTCCCTTTACCGGCATGTGGTTCTCAAATATTCTGCTGGGCATTATCGGCGGGGTGATGATTCTGCAAATGTGTACAAGTTTTAGAATTTCAAACCTATGGAAACGCCGTGAATAAAAAACTGGATCGGTACATTTTTTTCCGTTTGCTTACCATCACGGTCTTTGTACTGGCGGTGCTCATTTTCATTTTTATTGTGATTCACTTTTCCGATCACAGTGAAGATTTTACTGATAACGGCGCTACATTTGCCCAAATATTTGGCACCTACTACCTCAATTACATCCCCGAAATAATACGCCTCGTTACTCCAGTGGCTGTATTTATAGCCTGCCTGTATTTGACGGGTCAGATGTCTGATCGCCTTGAAATTACAGCCCTTAAAGCAGCCGGTATTAGCCTGTATCGGCTGCTGGTTCCCTACTTGCTCTTTGCCATACTGGTAATGGGAACCATAAGTTACCTGGACGGCTATGTGGTACCCGAGACCAACGCCAAGCGGTTTGCCTTCGAGGAGGAATATTTGAATGACAAATCAACACAGTCAAATAACCGAAGGCTTTATCGGCAGGAATCGGCCCAAACCCTAATGAAGGTTAATTATTTTAATGCATCAAAAAATATTGGATACCGCGTTGAATTTGTGCGTTTTGCCGGCGACAGTATTGCCGAAACCACCCAAATAAAACAAATGGAGTGGCTGGATGAACAACAAAAATGGCGGTTTAAAGATATTAAAACACGAACTTTTACTGCACGGGGCTTTCAGGAAGCCCACAGCGACTCGGCCGATACCACGCTGAATATCCTTCCGCGCGACCTTACACGTTCTACTTCCGATATCTATCAACTTACCTATCCCGAGGCGTTTAATTACATAGAATCAATTAATCGCATAGGTGGCGGTTCCGTGGAATCACCCAAGGTGCAACTTTATGGCCGGCTGACTTACCCATTGTCGATATTAATTGTAAGCATCATCGGTTTTGCCGTCGCTTCTATGCGAAGACAAGGCGGCAAAGGATTCTATATTGCTATGGGGCTTGGAACCAGTTTTTTATACTTAACATTTATGAAAGTGATTGAACCCTTTGGCGGTGAAGGCGTTCTTACCCCTGCTATAGCTGTATCCATACCACATATTTTCTTCTTTTTTATCGGAATGGGCCTGCTTTTTTTTGCTCGCAAATAACCTTTTGAGCATCCATTGCATCTCTTCTCATTTCGGAGCCGAACGCAAGATTGAGATGCAAGAGTTGAACCTCGAAATAAGTGTAGGTTAATTAATGCGCCGTGTTCCAACTGATCGAGATGAATCTCGATCTACATTTGATCAAACCGAATAGTTGGGCGATTCTTTGGTAATTTGCACCGAGTGCGGGTGACTTTCTTTGTATGATGCAGATGAGATTTGAACAAATTCGGCCTCCTGCAAGTCATCAATAGTTGAGGCGCCGGTGTACCCCATGGCCGCCCGCAAGCCGCCTTCCATCTGGTGCACCACTTCACCAAGGTATCCTTTGTAAGGCACGCGCCCTTCAATACCTTCGGGAACCAGCTTCTTGAGGTCGTCTTCCACATCCTGGAAATAGCGATCCTTCGACCCTTTTTCCATGGCTCCCAGGCTGCCCATACCGCGGTATGATTTGTACTTCCGCGATTCATAAATAATCGTCTCCCCGGGGCTTTCGTCCACTCCTGCAAACATAGAGCCCATCATCACCGCATGCGCTCCGCCGGCAATGGCTTTGGGAATATCTCCAGTCTGTTTGATACCACCGTCAGCAATGAGGCCCACCCCAATTTCCTGTGCATATTCAGCCACTTCCATTACTGCACTTAGCTGTGGTACGCCTACGCCGGTCACCACACGTGTGGTACAGATTGAGCCCGGCCCCACGCCCACTTTTACAATATCGGCTCCGGCCTCAACCAACGCTTTAGCGGCATCTTTGGTGGCTATATTGCCGGCAATTAAATTCAGTTCGGGATAGACGTTGCTTACTCTTTTAACCATCTCAATCACCCCGGCTGAGTGGCCGTGGGCCGTATCAATGGTAATAACATCCACGCCGGATTCAACCAGCGCATCCACGCGGTCCAACGTATCAGGTGTCACACCTACGGCTGCCCCAACGCGCAGGCGACCCATATCATCCTTGCAGGCGTTGGGGAAATTCATCTTTTTTTCAATGTCTTTGAATGTAATCAGTCCCACCAGCTTCATGTCGTCATCCACAATGGGCAACTTTTCCACCTTGTGTTCCTGCAGTAATTTTTCAGCTTCTTCAAGCGTAGTACCCTCACGTGCGGTGATCAGATTTTCAGTCGTCATAATGGTATTCAGCGGCTTATCTACAAAATGCTCAAACCGGAGATCACGATTGGTCACAATGCCAATGAGCGTGTTTTCATCTTCCACGATGGGAATTCCGCCAATTTTATGTTTCTGCATCAGGCCACGGGCTTCACGCACGGTCGCATCTTCGGGGAGCGTCACCGGGTCGACAATCATCCCGCTTTCGCTGCGCTTCACCATGCGAACCTGATCGGCTTGGGCTTCGATTGACATATTTTTATGCAGCATGGCGATGCCGCCTTCCCGAGCGAGCGCTATGGCCAACCGGTATTCCGAAACGGTGTCCATTGCAGCACTCATTACCGGAATATTTAATGTGAGATCGGGTGTAAGTTTAATGCTGGTGTCAACGTTGCGCGGCAGTATTTCGGAATGTGCCGGTACCAGCAAGACATCATCGTAGGTGAGGCCCTGACGGCTGATGCGATCGAAGGGAGAAGAGTTATTCATGAGCAAAACAGCAAAATTGGAATTCAAATTTTGCTGTTTAATATACGAAAAAAATAGGGGATGTGCTTAGCAGTTTTTTGCAATACCCAGCGCAAGTTTTAAACTTGCGCTAAATTAAATTACGCAACAAGCTCAAAAAAATATTCCCCATGCAAGCATCTGCTCGTGCAGAAATAAATACAACCCCCTTGCCCCCTTTTTTTAAGGGGGACTTTTTAAACAATACTAATCGCACGAGCCTCCGCTCGTGCGTTATTGGTCCAAGCGGACACTTGAACCATAACAAAAAAATCTGAAGAGTTGCCGCAAGTTTGAAACTTGCGACAGCATAAAATATGCGCCCTTTGCTAATTTATGGCCCGCATCTCTCCATTAAAGTTTTGTCACTTTTAGTGCATCAATTGCCGTTTGTAATGAACAAATATCATCCTGAAAGGCGTTGACCCAGTAGGTAACGCTTTCGCGGCGTTTGAGCACATAGGGATCACAGGTTGAATACTGCCCTTTTAATTCGTTGACCATAGCTAATACGTCGTCTTTAATTTCCATCTTGAGTTCATCAGGTAGGTTACCCCAGCCCAGCGTGCTAAACATATTTTGCAGGTTTTTATGCTCCTGCTCGGCTTCCCGGAACACCTTGGTTAAGAGCGGATCGACCTTAAATTTTGGTGTGGTTTGTGGCGTGTTTATTAAAGCGTTTGTCATATCAATAAGTGTTTTTTTAATGTTCACTTACAGTATAACACCGGCCTATGACAGCCCTATGTCACCCCATTTAGAGGAAATTATCTGCCTAATAATATGAGAATAAACGATAAAGTTTGATGCCGCCTACATATTATGTACATTTATTTATGTACATAAATAAATTACTCAATTATGAAAAAAGTACAAGTAAACGAAGTCCGCGAGCAACTGGCTAAATACCTGGCGGAAGCCGAGCAGGGTGAGGAAATCATCATCACCAAACATTCCAAGCCGGTAGCACGGTTGGTAGCCTACGAAGAAAAGAAGCCTCAATTCCCGGATTTAACCGAGTTCAGAAAAAGTATTGAGGTTGAAGGATCTGTTTTGGAAACCTTATTGGAAATGAGAAGGGAGGACCGTTATTAGCAAATCTGATACAATTTATGCCGATACCAGTGCTCTAATTGCTTATTATTTCCAAGAGATAGAAAGTGAAAAAGCACAGCGTATATTTAACCGCCCACAAAAGTTTATCCTCAGCGACCTCAACAGGATTGAATTTATTTCTGCATTCAGAAAAAAAGTACGGCTTGGACATACCACCGAA
>Ga0306867_1000347_pt1 | contig 27478 bp, 28 predicted proteins | sample AntRauTorckE6831_FD_190432 | JGI IMG/M metagenome (GOLD analysis project Ga0306867, IMG submission 190432) | Saline lake microbial communities from Rauer Islands, Antarctica - Metagenome Torckler E6 #831 (v2) (version 2) | ecosystem: Environmental > Aquatic > Non-marine Saline and Alkaline >...
CTCGACCTGGTCACGGTCAGCACCAACAGAGATGGACTCGACGTGTTTCCCGTGGTCAGCTGCAACAGCCGATGCAGACTCAACGAGCGCATCATCTACCTCAGAATGCGATAAACACAGTACCGTGTCTTCGCTCATACTATCTGTATACTACTGGCGTGACCGAGTTAAGTGCTGAGAAAATTGCACGGACCCTTATTGGCAGTCGCAAAGAAGTGAAGGGTTTACTCGTTACCAGCGCACAGGTGCATATATGGGACTTGGAGATACTGCTAAGAAAATCTCGACACTGACGACAAAAGCTGAGAGCATTTACCGGCTTGCAAAAGAGCTCCATGAGAAGATCACGGCTCTTAGAGAGGAAATCAACGAAATGCGTGAAAGCATGAAGACGCTCGATGCAGAGATGGAAGAGCAGAGTGCATCGATCGCGGAGCAACGGAAGGTTCTCATTGCCCTGGCTGAAGAGCAGGGCCTCGACGTCGAAGAACTCCTGGCCGACCCTCCTGAGCCACAACAACCACCCGAAGGCAGTGAGGAAGGCGAGAACCGAGAAGAAGTGGAAGAATCGGATCATTCAGAATCTCGCGGTCAGTCCAAGGAGACCGATTCAACTGTCGATACCGCAGACGTCACACCGTCTTCATCTCGTAGTGAAATCACGGCGGGGGATGATACGGTGAACAATTCTGAACAAGATAGAAAGTGAACGGCATTCGACTCAGTCGTATTCAGCAATAATGCACCCCCCGGGCTTCCTAAGCTTTCTCTCCGGGAATCTGTCGATTCCGCTTGTCTCAACCGGAGACACGAACTACGGATTCGAGACAGGCACGTTTCACCACACCCCGGGTTTCCTAAGCTATCCAGTGCACCGATCACACCCCCCGGAGTTCCTAAGCTTTCATCGTTCTACACACCCCGGGCTTCCGGAGCTTTTCACCCACCTGGTCACCCCCCGTGTTTCCTAAGCTTTCATCGTTACCGCACACCCCGGGTTTCCGGAGCTTTTCACCCGACGCGACCCGGTGAACAGTCACCGTAGCCCGCCCCTACCAACCAGACACCGGTCAGTCTGAGAACTTCTGAATCAGGTGATCAACGAGACCAGCGTCAACCTCGTCAGCCAATTCCCCAACCCGACTATCCTCTAACAGAACTTCCTCCATGACGTCTGCTGTATATGCCGGGCGGTGATGCGCACGCCGACCGCCACGAAGACCTTCATTGGATTGGTCGGTATACGTAATCTCGAAGAAACTCAAGTCATTCAGAATATCTCTAATCCGTCGTTCTGACAGTATCTTACAGTCGAGCTCTCCAGCAAGAGTCTTGTACATACTGTAAATCTCACCGGTCTTGAACATATCTGAGTCACGCCGCACCCGGTTAGACAGGACAACTAACGCGAGAAGCGTGATTTTCGACTGCGTTGGTTCATCACCAATCCGTTCACGGATCTCTGATTTCTCCGCTGCATCATTCGCCTCCCGAATGTGGTCTTCTGTCACCTGTGAATCCCCGTTCCGGAATGCAATAATCCCGGCTTCACGAAGGATATCCAACGCCCGGCGCGCATCTCCGTGCTCTTGTGCGGCGAAAGCTGACGCGAGCGGGATCGCATCGTCGGTCAGTACTCCTTCTTGGAACGCGTCTTTCCGGTGATTCATGATATCCCGCAAGTCGTTCGCATCATAGGCCGAAAACGAAATACGGTGTTGTTGAAAACTCGACACGGACATTGTCTCTAACCGACCGACCCACTGCGATTTGTTGGTAATGCAAATGATCCCGACTTTCGCATCGATTTTCTCGTCTTCTCCAGCGCGTGAGAGTGTTGCTAAGAGATTCTCGTCGTGCTGGTGCTTATCAATCTCGTCGAGAATGATGAAGACGACGTCGTAGAGTTGGTCGATGATCTTCCATAGGCGTTTGAAGTACCGTGTCCGGGCGAGTCCGGTTTCAGGGATGCTGACGTCTGTTTTTGCTGGCTCGTTGAGGATCTCTCCTAACGAGATCGCAGTCTGTGTCTCTGTGTTGTCTTCCTTACAGTCGATGTATGCTGTCCCGATAGATGGGCCGTCTTCCATGTTGTCACCGCGCCACTTCAGTAGTCGAATGACGTGCTTGACAACGAGCGATTTCCCGATTCCGGTACGCCCGTCAATCAAGAGGTTTTCCGGGTCACCGCCCTGAATGGCGTTGAAAAGTAGATTTGAGACTTCTTCGATTTGTTCTTGGCGACCGACGATCCGGTTTGAGTCCGGAAGGTGTGAGATCTGGAGGAGTTTTTTGTTAGCGAAAATGGGATGCTCTTCATCCGGGAACAACGACTTTGCTTCCTCTGTTAATCGATCGGCTTCGTCCGGGGACATTTGATCCGAGTTGAAACTCACAGCTGACGACTGATTATCTGGTTTGTTCTCTTCACGGTGAGATTCTGTGTTTTGGGCTTCCTCTATCGCGTCATCCATTTTGGTTTGTTCATCCGGATCATCAGTGGAATCACTAATCGTGGTTTGTTCGTCGTCCCCCTTGTCGCCAGTCCCGGTCATGAGCGTAGTCAGCGATACAGATATCTTAAACCCATCGGTGAAGACGCCCCGGGCTTCCGGAGCTTTTCCACGTTTCTAAGCGGTTTAGACCGGGTTTATCGGTAGAATACGGTTTCAGGCTGGTTCGGACCGGAGTTCCTAAGCAATCACACGAGTTTCGCCTACCTCCCACCCCACGTTTCCTAAGCTATCCCTCCGCAGTCTTGCGGTTCTCCCCCCGTTTATATACCCGCCGTGCTGGTCGATTCACCGGGTGGTTGACATCGCGCGCACACCCCGGAGTTCCTAAGCTATCTGGCTGTACAGGCTTTCACGCGCCTCAAATCCCTTGGTAGGAATAGGTCTGTCTTCGCCCTCTCCCGAACACCCGTTTCCGCTGACACAATGTTAATGTGGGAAACTACTCTACATGCACGTAGAGGCAGTTCTCTTCCGGCGGTTCGAAGAGGCTGCATAGCAACATTCGCACACCTGCCCGATACCAGTACGACAATGGAATCAAACGAGACCAACTCCGGAGAACAACCAGAACAACCTGGATTCTGTAACCTGTGTGGCGAGTCGATCCCGGAGAACACGACGATTATTGAATATGAGCGCTCGTCCGGAGAAATCGCAACAATCAACGAGTGTCCTACGTGTGAGGAACCAGTTCGCCCTCGACCATCACGACCTGGAGACGACCAAAGCAAATCGTCGTCAAGCTGAGTTAAGAGTCGCCCCTCACACCCCACGTTTCCTAAGCTTTCTTGTTCCCCCCACACCCCACGTTTCCTAAGCTATCGGTCTATCAAGACCACCTCACTCAGAGGCCGTGATTACCGAATCCACCGGACAACGGGGCATTTTGTTGATTCGAGCTTACCAGCCCACCGCGGAAGCGGAGCTTCCACTCCACGCGTGGCGAAGCGTCATGCGGATGTGGTTTGCGTAGTAACGTAATAAGTATTACGTGAAATAACACTCTGACTAGACTAGGATCATAGGAGAACCTAACATACTCCAAACAATTATCTGAGTCTTTCAATCGTCGCAATTACCCCGGGGCACTAATCCCGACAAAAGCTTAGGAAACCCGGGGTGTGTCTGTCCCATCAATCCTCATGTACCCCACCTGCTCCAAGCACTCCTCCCATTTCTCCACAATCTCCCGTCGACGCATCTGCATGCCATACTCGAACGCCAAAAGCTTAGGAAGTCCGGGGGGAGGGACGCATCATTCCCACTGAATACGACTACTCCGGAAACAAAGGAAACCCGGTGGGTGTCCAACTACCTCCGGATCAGACGAGCTGGAGGTCAGGCTTAACATCTGAGTCCGCATCAACCGGGTCAAGCGCTGCCGATCGTTCCTCCATTCCGAGGACGAACGGGTCGATATCCGGGAGGTCCTTGAGCTCATCACGCGCGGCTTTGAGGTTATTACTAATCGTCTGCTTTGTCGTTCCGCGAACACCTGCCCACGATGTTTGTGAGATACAATCGTCCCGTTCACTGTACACACGGGTGGAACGAAGCGGTCTGCTACTAGCCATCGCGTAGTCTAAGGCACGAACAGGCGAGGATAACGAAGCAGTATATCCATGCATAGCGGCATCTGACAGCATCCGCATGACCTCCGCTGTCCGAGATGCCGTCATCGGAACATGCTCACTCCGAACAGTAACGTACCCGTCGCCACTTGCACCGGTCAAGTCCGTGTATTTGAAATCGAGACGCGAGATGATTCCAGTTTGAATGAATACAGTAAGTCTGACTTCCGCTCCACCGCCACAGTACACACCGCTGTGAACTGCGTACCCGGCATCTTGTATTTCGTCAATGAGCACGCTGGCGTCCCATGCTTCGGGAAGAATATCGTACACAGACTCCAGTGCAGTGTCTTCCGAAATCCTGATTTGTGAGTCCTCAACGTCGTGACCTGGTTCAGCTGTTTTCTCTACTGATGTGATGTCATTCGGTGCTACTCGGTTGAGGGCAGCGATGAATTCTTGAAGGTCATTCAGTGCCTGTTCGAAATGTCGTGGGTCGAGAGGCCGTTCAGGGTCTGGATCGCTGTTCGTTTCGACGCCCGTGCCGATGACTGTGTGGAGTGTCTTCTCGCGCATCTATTTTCTCTCTACCCGAAAGTAAGACTCAGTCTTACTTAGTAGTCCGGATATTGCCTCGTCACCCTACGCGCAGAACAACGACCGGAGCGCTCACCTCCCATCAGAATCGGCAGAGTAGAATCACACACCTCTCCTGTCACAAAGGAAGTAATTGTGAATACCGCCAAGCACTACCAGAATCATACCGGTTATTTTTCAGCATAGTGTTGAATCATGATACACTCCCAAACATTAACCCGTAAGGACAAAAACATACCATCATGACACGCAGTAATTGGGAGAGAATCCTTGGGGCGTTACAAAACGAATATCGACGACGTCTCTTGACTGAACTCCTTGATCACAACCCACGATCAAACACAATCACTATCCCGGATGACGTCCACGTTGGGAAGAAACCGGCCGAAGTACTGGAAGCCGAACTGTTCCACACGCATCTTCCACGTTTAGAAGAAGCCGGGTACATTCAATTGAATCGAGACGATAACGAGATCCGCAAAGGCTCATTATTTGACGAAATCCGTCCCGTGATAGTACTCGTAGAAAATCACACAGATGAGCTACCTGACGGCTGGCTCTAGTTCCACCCCAACACCAGTCACTGCCACGATCGTGGTTTCGCCCCACCCTTTCGGGCCTTCTATCGTTCAGTCACTCTGCCATTCATCAAGTGTCGACGGGTCCATATGCAGATTAATTTCATCAATAGTCCCGGTGGCCTGGTCACGAATCAAATCAGCGACACGGATCTCAATATCGTGAGCTCGTTCGATCCGCATGTCCCCTTCGACCTCCAAGTGCATACTCACATCAATTTCCGGGCCGCCATGATAGATACAGACATCGTGAATCCCATGCACTTCGTCATGACTCATTGCAGAGTCAGTAATCTCACCTCGAAAATCTTCATCCGGAGCACGAGCTAAAATATACCCCACATTTTCTGTCAATATTTCGTACCCGGAGTACGTGACAGCGACAGCGACAACACTACCAGCAATAGAGTCAAGAACAGGATACCCGACGGTCGCAGGATCACGCCGAAATGGAGCGTGGTCTGGCGCGCTCTCACATGTACAAGTACGTGGTAGAGCCAGTAAAATCATTGCAAAATCAGAATCGTGGGAATGAAACGATATTTTACAAGGCAGTTCACTGTGGTCTGGAAGACGCGATTTTATACGGGTTTACCGGGTATATAGTATAATGGCATCGAGTATATTCAGGATAGTATTCAACGCGTTCACAGCCCCGGGAGTGCTTGTCAGCAATGCTATTCAAGAAGCAGCTGATGAACGCTACGGTGTTCCGTATGGTCGCCTGGCAGTGTGGGGGAAGTTGGATCGTGATGCCGTTGTTGAGAATCGGAATAGTCTCTCACAAGTCGCTCGTGTCCTTGGGCCGAATGAAGAACCACGGGAGGGAGAGCACGTAAAACAGTTCGTTGACTACGAAGCCCTCGACGAATACCAAGATATGTTCGCCGCAGTGCTCGGTCCGTTCTTTGCGATGACTGGTATTGCAATGCTTCTGTTCGCAGTTTTCTCTGTGCTCCGAATCACTGGCGTGGTGAATAACAGTGTCCTGCTGTGGTGGGCTGGCGTGTATCCTGGCTTCGCAGCTGCAGTTCATGCACTCCCGAAACCAGGTGCAACGATCGCGTTGTGGACACGAACAGAGGGACTCACTGGCGTAGCAAGCGCTGTATTCGTTCCGATTGTGGGAACGGCGTACGTCCTGAATGGGGCGAGAGTCATTTGGGTCAGCCTTTTCTACGCATTCTTTCTTTTCTGGTTGGTGTCCACCCTGTTCGGCCTCCCGTTGTAACGGTCACTTCTTCAGGTGAATTCTCCCACGAGGCATTTACCACCACGGTTCAAAACGTACTCATGAGCCACCGGGATCGCATTACGGACAAGCAGTGTCTTCTCGCTGCTGAGGCTGCGGTGAAACAAGTACGAAAAACGATAGGAGCGCAGGCAGACCACAGCGACTCCGCGGAGAGTGATGTGGACGGGTAAGACTACGAGAGACGTTCGGTCGTTCTTTGCATGGTCTGCGAGGTTTCTGAACCCTCCTTTCTGCTTCGATTCAATCAGTGAGTTCTTCTCGGATCAGATTTTCAACGTCTGACTTTTGCACGTTGTCTGTGGATTGGTCGGTGAGTAGCCAGAGGCGTTTCACGGTTGCCGCGATCGTATCTGGACGCTTGTATTCGGCGGCCGTGATAGCGACAACTTCCGCTAACTCTCGGGATTCTAATTTGTCCCACAACAGCACGTCTGTCTTTGTGAGATCCTCACCGGCGTTCAGGATACGCTCATAGCCCGCGCGTGCCGTTTCTTCTTCACCCTTCCCGGTGGCTCGACTGGCAAGCTCCGCGAGCGCTGTGACACTGTGACCCGGGTCGTACTGCTTGTCCGGCCAGAACTCGTAGATATTCCGGGCGTACTGTAACCGTCTGGCGTACATGTCGTCAATCGTGTTGAACGCACCAAGATCGGCGAGTGTCATGTCGTCGTTCTCGTCAACCGAGTGTTCAGCCATAACACGCCCAATATGCCATGCTCGGTCCGCTCCCATGAACTCGTCCTTGATATCATCAAGTTCGATGATGATGTCGGCGTAGACGTTGTGGATCTTGTCTTTTTCTTCTTCGGGGAGTTCCAGGTGTTTCATGCCCATGAACCCGATTTCTTTCTCTCCGCGTACTTCCATGACGGTGATGTCAGGCTCGATGTCCGGGGTGTCTTCCGGAACGTCTTCGAACGGGTCATCAGTACTGGTCGGGGACTGCGTATCCTCGTTCGATGAAGGAGGCATGGTGTTATACCTCCTCGTGAGCGCCGGCCATGAGCGTGGACATTTGCTCAATCATGTTCTCACGGACGAACCCGCCAAGTTGTTCGGCCATCGGCTCACCGTCTTCGGTGTACACGTCCGCTAGTTCATCGTCTAACTGGTCCATCAGGAGACGATTCATGATGGATTCATGCGCCCACCGGATGAGCGTGAGCTTCTGGTTCTTCGTTCCAGTTCGGCCGTCCAGCCTGACAGCGTGCTTGTACTCAGGGTGCCGAGTATTCGCCATGAGGATCATCCCGCGATCCCCGTCAGTGAGTTCTGCCCGGAAGTCTTCATCGTCTTTCCTAACGAGGAAGACGTCTTCGAGGAACGCGACCGTGTCCACTTCCTCTTCCTGCTCTGATGCGTTCCGCCCCACCCAAAACCAGGTGTGCGTGGAGTCAATCACGTCGCTCGTTTCTGCTTCCGTGTCGTGCAGGTAGGCTCGGAAGAGGTACTTCCCGGTGTCTTCGGTTTCGTACGTCCAGCTGTGCTCACCGGTGGAACCTTCGCCCGGCGCGATGTTCAGGTGCTTCTGGTCTAACTCGATGAGTTCACCAGTTTCGTCGTTCTCCAGTTGCGCGGACACTCTGAAGTCTTCACTGTCGTATTCTTCGGGGTTCTCAACGAACACCCACACTTCGACGTCTTCGTCTGCGCTGAACGATCGCTTCCGCGTTGAACAGGAAATCTCAGGCTCCGGGTCATCCTCTTCTGTTTCCTCTTCATTGTCTTCTTCCTCTTCTTCCTCTTCTTCCTCTTCTTCCTCTGACCCATCGTCGTCATCGTCGTCTTCGTCGTCTTCGTCGTCTTCGTCATCATCAGTGGCCCAATCCACGTCGATGTCATCTATGTCCGTGTCGTCGGAGTCATCGTCCGTGTCGTCTAGGTCGTCAAGATTGTCTTCGTCTGCTTCTTCCGGGTCACTGTCCTCGTCAGGTTGCGTTTCAACTTCTACGTCGACGGTCGGGTCGGACTCATCGGTTTCGTTGTCCTGGTCGTCTGTGTCGTCGTCAAGGAGGTCACTGTCAACGTCAGCATCACCGTTCCCGAACGGATTGTGGGACCATTGCCCGTTCACGACTTCTAGTGTTGCGTTGACGATCTCGTCTTTTTCGTCGAGGTCAGTGGGCGTGCCGATGAAGTGCTGGCGTTCCAACTCTTCGAGCTTCTCTTTCAACCCGGTGTGACTGACGATGTTTCCGGTAAACGAGTTGTGCGCGTTGTCTTCGTATTTCGGGCACAGGTCCGAGGCGTCACAGAACCCGAACATCTTCTCCAAGTGACGTAGTTGCCGGGGCCGGTAGTCTTGGACGCGCATGAACGGGTCGTCCATGTGGTTGTTCGCTTTCAGCATCGACACGCCGCGAAGCGGAATGTCCTGTGAACTACTTGTGGCGTCGTAGATAACGATGTCACGGAGCGTGTGTTCTTCGTTCCCGTGCTCGAAAGTGAGGTCGCCTTCCCACAACGTTTCGAATTCGGACAGGTCCAACGGCTCAACCGTGCGAACGGTCCCGTCGATTTCGTACTCGATGGTGACGTCGTCGTGTTCGAGTAACGGTTGGAATCGGGATTGGATGTAGTCTCGAACGCGTTCCCATTCGCTGAGCTTGACGAGCGTATCGATTTTACAGTCGTACACCTCCACGATGGTGCCTTCCTCTGCGATGGTGCGTTGCGGGTCAGTCCGCATCTGCCGGGCACCACGAACGCTGAGTCCGCCTCGGAACGTTCCGTGGTACGTTTCTGCGTACATTTCGTCCCCGAGGCCAGAGATGACGTGCGATCCACGCCCGTAACTCCCACCGAAGTCTCCACTCTGTTTCTCTTCGCCGGGTGTGTCCAGCCCTGCGAAGTTATGGTAGAACGTGTCTTCAGGCATCCCACCGGCGTTGTCACCAGCGCTGAACTGGCGTGTGTTCATGTCGGCTTTGAAGCGGATGTGGAGCGGTTGGTTCTTTGGGATGTTTTTCCGGCCGAATCGGTTGTGACACCACCCATCGTACGCGTTCTGAATCCACTCCCCGATCACACCTTTCCAGTGCTGGCTATAGTCGTTAACAACGCGGTCGAGGGTGTTCTCGACGTCTTGGGCGATTTCTGTGCTTTGCTGGTTGAAGTCGTCGTCGGAAATGCGTGACATGTGTAAAGAGTCTCCGAGTTAGGGGGCCGAGCGGTGCTTGTTCGGGTCGAATTCGTCGTCGAGTTGCTCTGACGCGATTTTTGCGAAGTCACGGTACGTGTTTCGGATGGTGACTTCTGTGATGTCTGCGGCGTCTGCGACGTTACGTTGTGTGAAACCGCCGTCACCGAGTGGCAGGACGGACACAACGTAGTACGCGGATCCGGCGATGGTTTGTGCTTTCTTTCCGGAGGCGATCCCGTCTTCCAGTGCGATGTCTACGATTGTTTCTGCGAGCTCCCGGTCGTGCGGGGATGCGTCCAATTCGTCACCGATCGGTTCGAGGAACTTGTGCGGGTCTTCGAGAAGGAATCCGAGGTCCAGTTCCTTCCGCATCGCTTTCGTCACCCCGTGAATGGTCTTCTCTTCGATGTGGTCTGACGCGAGGTCTACGACGTCCTGCGTGTCAACAATGGCGTTAGATTCGCGTACTGCAAGAACAACACACCCGGCTGCGATCATCTCAACACCACGGCCGGCGAGAAGCTCATCAGTTTGCACTGCGTTCCGATAGATTTCGGTAGCCCGGGCCTGAACGGTGGAGTCAAGGTCGAGTCCAGTGACGAATTCGTCGAGTTCAGTGAGGCCGTTAACTAGGGCTTCGCGGCTTGAACGTTTCACACTTTTCATTGTACCTTGACTACTAAAACCGTTAGGGTTTTCATATGCCGCTTCGCATTAGCAGCAAATTTCAGTGAACCACCCTCACGCACACACTACAACAAAAACACCGTAATCGGCCGATTCAAGACTCAGCAAGCGTTTCTACGACTAAACCCTCTCCAACAGAACTCTTTCTAAGAATGTTCTTCACCCGAAGTTTACTCTGGTAAATCTCTTTGTTTGCCCGCTGGAGCGGATCGTCAGTCACCTCCGAGAGTTGCGTGAAGTGAACTTCCCATTCACCATCATCGTCTTGTACAACGTCGTCTATCTGCTGAACGTGGTCATTGACGGCCAGGAACCGTTCAGCAACAGCGTTCGCAACGGCCGCCGTGATTTCATACCCGAGATACGTGGTTCTTCCTGAGGTACTTGCCATCACATACACATACTCTGACAACCCCATAAATAGCTGGAAATCCCGTCACACGCTGAGAACACCGGTAGGACACCACGTTCCAATTGTGCTACGCTCCCATCTGCAACGAATCCAGTGTTTCGTGCAGTTCAACCGCTTTCTCATCAAGCCCCTCGCCGTGATAGGTTAATGCGTGAGCCAAAATCATTTGCTGCCGAAGCAGTTCCTCGACGAGCACTGTGATGACGTTCTGAACGTTCGCGTGGACATCTTCGATGTTCTCAACGGAATCCGCAATCGCGGCTGAAAGCTCTTGAATCTCGTCTGTTGCCTCAGTGAACCCCTGCACTTCACTTTCAAGATCAGTTGCTTCAACACCAGCGTTCAATGCGAGGTAATTCGTGTCTGTTGCGACCTGATGCAGGAGCTCAGTCGTACGGTCTAACTCTGCAACCGTGTCGTTGAGTTCCTTCAAGGAAGAGAATGAGGACTCCGCTCCTAATTCAATTTCCTCTTCCGGGTTGCCTGTTGAACTTTGCCGAGTCATAATGCCCTCGACGTCATCTGTTTCGACCGCCGCTAACAGGTCTTCATTCGCAACGCGAGCTGTCTTTCCGAACTCTCCGAAACTCTCAGCCGTGCTCGCCACTTCCTCGGTGAACTCTGCTGTCTCCTGAAGGGTTTTCTCAACCTCTGCCATACGAGAATCCACTACGTATGTGAGATTCGAGAACGCTCGATTCACATCACCAATCTCATCGGGCCGTTTCGTATCTAACGTCACTTGGGGGTCTGCTTTGTCTAACTGCGCGGCCTGTTTTCGAAGGTCATCAAGCGGGTTCAGGACATTCCGACCGATCCGGAACGCGTAGACCCAAACCCCTACCGTCATGGCTCCAGCGACTCCCGCAATGCCGTACATGACGTGGGTTTCACTCACGACCGGGACGGTATACCTGGTAACACCAATCGCCGCGGCAACGATGATGGCACCAAGAAGGGTGAGGACTATGGTGTATATCCGTGAGGTCCGACGAATGTACCGTTTACCGGTCTGCATGAATTGCTCGGCGTCAGTGGACATAGTATACTGAAACCGCCATATACGTTTATAACTCAGGAGCGAAGCCGGGCAACATCCAAGACGTGAATGGTTTCCCCGTCACCACGGTCTCCTACGCCGCGAACACCAGCAATCCCGTGAATAGCTCCTGTAAGCGGAGTCACGGTTAATTCGGCCACCTCACCGATAGCATCTACGTACACAATGAGTTCACCAGTGCCATTGCGAACGTGGATCGGGACTGTGCTCACCGATTCGTTACTCTCTGGTTGTGGTGGTTCATCGAGTACCTCTCGTAATCGCAGGCTCTTCTCAACAGGCGGGCTGTCGCTACCGCGTTCTGGTATCGACGAAATGTCCCCCATTGGAATTGCGTATTGGTTCCCATTGACGTTGACGAGCTGGACCGTTATCGTGGTCGTCTCGGGCGTTCTGTTTGGTACGGTGATGGTTTCCCGGTTGAATGGTGGCGCTTGGAACGATGTTGCCCTGGTCCGCCCCGGGTTTCTACGTTGGCCGAAGAGTTCAGCAACACGGTCTTTGATCTCCGGGGAAGCATCAAGATGGCCTCCGGCAGGTGTGAACTGTCGTTCGGATTCACCACCACCACTACCTGCCCCGCGTGAGGTGTCTTTTGTTGTGTTTTGAGACGATACTGATTCGTTACTGTCCGAGTTCGCCTCTGAACGTTGCGCAGGTGGCATTGGTGCATCGTCAGGAAGTCTCAACGATTCCGCTTCTGCAACGCTTTCATCAATACAGATTTGAAGTGTCTTCACAGCGTTATCAGGATAGGTTTCATCTTCGGTTTCGATGAATTGGTGTTTGAGTGCTTCTACGACGGTGATGGTGTCCTGGTGAATGACGTCCGGGAGCGGTGGGATCTCATCTTCATCCTGTAAGGCCGAGAAGAACTGTTGGAGTAACTCTGCAAGGGACTGCGCTTCGTTGTACCCTTCGACGCCTAATGTCCCTTTCATCGCGTACGTGATGTGGATCAACTCGTCAAGCGGGTCATTCTCCGGGTCAGAAACGAGTTGCGTGACTCCGAATTCGATTTTCTTGGTTTCGTACAGGCATTCGATGCGGAGTTTCTTCCCGGTCATGGTAGTGGTGATTGGGTGTTGGTGTGTCCTTGGTCGTGAATCCCGGTTGCAATCCCGAGTACGAGGGCATCCGGTGAGAGAACGAGTGCTTGGTCGACTGTAACAGAGAGCGTTGTCTCAGATGCCTCCGCATTCTCGATGACCGCTGCGCAGAGCACGGACGGGGTTTCTTCGGGGAGGGTTTCACGGTCGTATTCGGTGTTGACGTATTCTCCAGGGACACTGTACACGCCGTCAATTTCGGAGGCGAGGAGTGTGATTGGCATGTTCCCGCCGCGGTCGATCATGATACCGGGTTGGGTTTCTCCGGATTGCCGTGTTCCTGTGAAGATATTCTCAGCGTCAACGACGAGTGTCTGTGTGTTCTCGTGTGTAGCGATTCCGAGGATGCTCTTCGGTGTATTTGGTGTGGGAGCTGGTGAGATACTCTGAACGACTTTCTTCACGTACCGGGTTTCGATCGCCCAATACTGCTTTCCAACTGAGAACACTAAGAGTTGGATAGCAACGTCTTCTGGCCCGATATCGGGGCTTTCCATACTGTATGTAGTCCTGTGAGAGTTAAAAAACCATTACCGCTGAGTCAGTGACCGAATCGGTGTTTCAGGCGGGTGCCGGGATTTCGAATTCGAATCGAGCACCGTCATCCGAACTGTTTGTCACGTTGATTTCCCAACTATACAGTTCACTGAGCATCTTAACGATGCTTAACCCGATACCTGGTCCGTCACCGCTTGAGACTCCTTTATCAAATATTTCGTCGTGTGCAGGGTCAGGTATTCCAGGGCCGTCATCGGCAACGAAGAACCCACGAGTTTCCGAAAGCGTTCCGACTGTGATGCAGACGTCTTCGTCGCCATGTTCGATCGCGTTCCGGAAGAGATTCTCAAGAACGGAGCAGACGTGCGAGTTCTCTGCACGAACTGTGAACGGTTCATTTTCTATCGTTACCGAGAGTGAGGCGCGCGGTGATTCCACACACACCCATGCCCGCTCGACAATTTCGGTTAACGGGGTTTCAGCAACTGCTTGTTGGGACATCCGGTTGTGGCTGCTTTCCAACCGCGTTTCGATGAGGGTGTCAATCCGGTTGAGTGACTCTTCAACGCGGTCAAAGTGGTCGTCGTCGTGGCTGCTTCGGGCAAGCGCAAGGTACTGTTGACAGACTGCAAGTGGATTCCGAAGATCGTGCGCTAAGGAATCCATCATCGCCTGCATCTGCTCTAACTCTTCACTCTGTGGACGGTCCTTCAGGTTGTTACCGGTGTTATCTTCTTCACCCACGGGTGTAATCACCGCTATTCCTATGGTGTCGGAGGGTGAGAACCCGGTTTAACTCCTGTGGGACCAGATGCAGCATTTCTCGTGGTGGTATAATCGCACCGGGTACGTAAAAACTGTAGCCTACGTACAATCTTCTGTTAAGTGAGCGCCCGGTCCAGTTCACTGTCATTCTTTTGTGCACTCGTGCACTCTGCTAACACTCGTTATTTTGCAAGACTTTATATGACAATGCATCATCCAAGTAAATGAGACGAACCTATGTTGAACGATACATCCATCCTCGTCACGGAAGACGAGGACGCACTCCGCGAACTCTATACGATGTGGCTTACTAACGCCGGTGCATCGGTTACCGAAGCTACAAACGGCGATGAAGCTCTGGAAGCATGGGACGATTCCTACGACCTCGTCATGCTCGACCGGCGCATGCCACCGGGAATGAGTGGCGGTGACGTCTTGGCTGAGGCTCGTCAGAACGGGCTTACTACCCCTGTAATGATGCTAACTGCAGTTGAGCCAGAGATGGATGTTCTCGACATGGGGTTCGACGATTACCTCACCAAGCCAGTCGATCAGGACAATCTTCTCTCCATCGTCCGAGACCTTGTGCAGGCTACGGAAATCAGAGATGAGGTTCGAGAATTCGCTAGCCTCGGTGTGAAGATCCACCAACTTCAAAAGAACCACACAGCCGACGCACTCCGCATGCACACGGAGTTCCAGTCAATCAAGCGAAGGTATAACGAACTATTGGAAACGCTGTCCGTGGCCGAAAACGAGTTCACTGACTACGAGAAACACTTCCTTCTCTTGGCACGCGAACGGTTAGATGAATCAGACCTCGAATCAGAGAATTCTGACCCCGAAGCCCCTGCCGATAGCGCCTCGCAGTCAGCTGACTAACCCTGCGATCACCCGTTCGGCGTTCACCCCACATCATACATGACTGAGTTCCCGACAACAGCGACTGAAGGTTCAACAACAGAGTTACTCACAGAAACAACGCCGAATTCTCCTGATACAGTTCAGGCAGCCCCCTCAACAGACGAGGACGGCGAGGTCACGGATATCCTTGCGGAATTGTGCGATGACACGCTCACGCCTGCGGAGCGATTGGAGAACCAATTCGACCTGGTACATCGATGGACGATCGACGGTGACCGGTTAGAAAGTCGTGTTCTTCGCGTGTTAAAATCCGACCCACGATCGTCTGAGTCACCGGCTGAAGGCTCAGAATCACCGGACAGTGAAGACAGTACTGACAATGACGATTCTGATTCCGTATACTTGCTGTACTGGCTCCCGACGGAAGAAGTTGCGATTGAAGAGTTCCAGAAACCGGTTCCATGGAACCCGGACGAATACGCGTTCGCGGAAATCGTGGAGAAAATCGGGTACGGTCCCGGATCACTCCATGAAGTCGAGGGTGAACCCATCGTGATTAAGAAAACCGCGGACGGGTGGGCTGTCCCTGATGCATCTACCGAGGATATCACACGTTCCGCACACACGGGAGACTACACGGAGGGCCAGTCACCCCTTCCGGATTCAAGTCTCATAACAACCGTGTCAGAGTCGTTCCTTGTGAACCGACACAGTGGACGAATAGCCGGTATTGCGATTGGCTTGCTGTTTGTCGTCGGGATTCACCGTTTATTCTCTATGTTCGGAGAGGTGGGTGCTGGATCTGGCGGAACCGGCACACTCGTCGGAGTCCTTGGGTTCCTGCTCAGCTTATTGGTGGTGGCTATCCTCGGATTGAGTATTGCAGACCCTAAATCGGGTGGACGGTAATGCCGTCGACGTCATCTGATGGGACGATGACCATCACAGATGAAGATGCGTCTGATATTGAGAGTGATGGAGCTGAATTAGCTGATGAGCTCGGGCAAATCGGTGTGAACACGGTCGATGGTGACAAAGTCGAAGCCCCGGTTGAAGACATTGAAATCGTGGGCGATAACACCGTTCGGCTGTGGTACCGGTTCCCGACGGGTGAATACGTTCCGGAGGAATTTGAGAAACCGATTCCGTGGAATACTGCAGAGTCGAAACTCGCCAGGATCATTGAGGCCACTGGATTGACCCCCGCGTCCTTCAGCCGGCTCAAAACAAGCGATGTGAAAGTCCCGTTGAAGAAAAAGCAGACTGCAGAAACCGGGATCGATATCGAAGAATTAGTAACAAGTGTTGAGTCCATTGCCGGCGAGGTCAGTGAGACCCCGACTGGTGAACTCCCGGATGAGTTATTACTCAACGAAGGCGATGACGACGAGTTGTACACGTGGCAAGTTGCCGATCCTCGACGGTTCGGTGATTTGTATCCTCACCAACCGACCAGTGACTTTGAGGACGATGACGAAACGGCTGACGCGGATACGGGTTCGCTCAGATTCAAGGAGGCAGTCGGGAAGGGACTCATCAATAGCGTTATTTTAGCACCGATCATCGGGTTCGTGATCCTCCTTAGTAACGTCACGGTCCCGCCAGCGCTGATAGCTGCTCTGACCTCTTCAGATGTCCTCACATGGGCGGGAGTTGCCGTGTTCGCATTCATCGGGTACGTCGTAGCAAGTCTTGCCCGGTAAGGGTAGTTCTCCAAACACCCAAGTCGGTTCGTTGGTTACATCAGAGTAGTAGTTGATACGGAATGGACTTGATAATCTCTGAAAAACACAACGCGGCGCAACGCATCGCTGAGATTCTAAGCGATGGTACCGCGTCTCGACAGACCGTGAGCGGCACACCAGTGTATGAATGGGGTGACAAGCAGTCTATCGGGCTGGCCGGGCATGTTGTCGAGTTGGACTTCACCGATGGGTACAACGACTGGAATAACGTCCCACCATCAGCGCTTATCGATGCAGAGCTGGATACGCAACCTTCCAAACCAGGTATCGTTTCCGCTGTCAAAACCTTAGCCAAGAATGCGGACCGCGTCATCATTGCCACGGACTACGACCGGGAAGGCGAGCTTATCGGGAAGGAGGCGCACGATCTCGCTCAAGAAGCCAATTCAGGCATCCAAGTAGACCGTGTCCGGTTTTCCTCTCTCACCGCACCAGCAATCCGGGAAGCGTTCCAAGACCCGGTAGAGATTGATTTCAACCTCGCTGCAGCAGGTGAAGCCCGGCAAATCATCGACCTGCGATGGGGCGCGGCGCTCACCCGGTTTCTCACGCTCGCAGCCAGTCGCGGTGACGGTGTGATAAGTGTCGGGCGCGTTCAAACACCGACGTTGAAACTCCTGGTAGACCGGGAACGTGAAATTGAAGGGTTCGACCCTGACGACTATTGGGAGATCGTCGCGGAGCTCTGCGAGCCGCCGCACGGAACTCCGTTCGAGGCGCAGTACTTCTATCTCGACGAAGACGACAATGAGGCAGAGCGCCTGTGGGAGGAATCGAAAGCGAAGGCTACGTACAGCAATATCAATGGGGCGTTCAAAGCCACCGTCACGGACGTCTCAGAGAGCACACGGAACGACAACCCGCCAGTGCCGTTCTCCACGACGGAATTCATCAAGGCAGCGAACGCGATCGGGTTCGACGCCAAGCCTGCGATGAGTATTGCGGAGGACCTGTACGATAACGGGTTCATTACGTACCCCCGCACCGACAATACGGTGTATCCTGAGGAGATGGATGCTCGTGAGCTCTTATCGACGTTAGCTCTCCGGTCGTCATTCGAAGAGGATGCGAAGGCGTTGTTGGAGAACGACGAGTTGGAGGCAACGGAAGGTGATTCTGAAACTACGGACCACCCGCCGATTCACCCGACGCAGGATATGCCGCCAAGCGGCGAACTTTCGGACTCTGAATGGCGCATCTACGAGTTAGTTGTCCGGCGGTTCTTCGCCACATTCGCTGAGCCAGCTGTGTGGAAGCGTTCACGAATCGATGCTGATGCTGACGGGCATTCCTTGAAAGCAAACGGGAAACGTCTCGTCGAGCCCGGATACCACGACGTCTACCCGTACTATGACACGGATGAGACATCGGTCCCGGCTGTCTCGGAAGGCGATATGCTGCAAATTAGTGACGTGGAACTCCAAGAAAAGCAGACACAGCCACCGAACCGGTACGGTCAGTCTCAGTTAATTGAGAAGATGGAGTCACTTGGGGTAGGAACAAAGTCGACGCGCCACAATACCATCGATAAACTGTACGACCGTGACTACGTGAAGAGCAACCCGCCGGAGCCGACCCCTCTGGCAATAGCACTGATCGAAGCCGTTGAAGAGTATTCACCACAGGTTGGGACAGCCGATATGACGTCAGAGTTGGAAGGAGACATGACGGCGATCGCGGAGGCCGACACGACACTGGATACAGTAACAAGTGAGTCGTGTAGTATGCTTCGTGACGTGTTCGATGACCTGGAGGGCGCTGAAGCTGAGATTCGTGATGCGATGAAAGACCATCTCGGAGATGGTGACACGGCCACTGAGGACGATTCTGTTGGGGATTGCCCGGAATGCGGTGAATGGTTACTGCCGCGGGAAGCGAAAAGCGGCTCGAAGTTCGTTGGGTGTAACGGATACCCGGAGTGTGAGTTCACCCTTCCACTCCCGAACAAAGGGAAAGTCCACTTACTCGATGACGTGTGCAGCGACCACGACCTTCACAAGGTGAAGATGATCGCCGGGAAGAAGACGCACGTGTTCGGGTGCCCGCAGTGCAAGAAAGAAGAGTCCGAGGAATCAGACGACCGTGTCATTGGTGAGTGCCCGGACTGCTCGACTGGTGAATTAGCCATTAAACGCGTTCAGACCGGTTCGCGGCTCGTTGGGTGTACGGACTATCCGGACTGTGATTATTCACTCCCACTGCCCAAGAACGGCGAGTTAGAAGTAACGGATGAAATGTGTGCGGACCACAATCTCCCCGAGGTCGTGATTCATCAGGAGGATTCAAGTTCGCCGTGGGAGCTTGGGTGCCCGATCTGTAATTACGAGAATTACCAGGGGTAACAGGTTCTCCCGGCGTTCCTGTTCGAGCCCCCGGTCCCCACTATCGATATGCGTTTGCATAATGTGGTGAACGAGAGACACCTCTATCGACATGCCTTTGCACGAAATCACCGGGCACACCCCCCTATCGATTTGCTTTTCCACCATATTAGTGAACTCGACACACCGTTATCGACATGCGTTTGCATGATTCGGCCCCTCACACACCTCTATCGAAATGCCTTTCCATTAACCAGTTGGGGTCACGGCCTGTTTTCTAACTGCGCGTTCACGACTGTTTCCAACTCTCCCATGTGTAAGTCATCGAATCGGGAGTCCTCTTTCAGCGTCTGAATAACGTGACTCGGGTCTTCACCAAATTCGAATTCCAGGTAACTCCCCGTGTGCTGACCGCTGCTTTTCCGCTCAAACGTCACCAGGGAGTACGTGGTTAGTTCTTTCATCTTGTTCACGAACGTCTCCTGGAGATACTGGTCTGCATCAAGCGTATCGGTGATGTACTGGTACACCGTGTACCCGTATGGGCTTGGAGCTTTTCCAGAATCGACCTCTGTAGCGACTGCTGCAGTAGCGAACAAGCAGAATTTCTTCTGTGTACTGATCCCACGAGTAACCTCTAACACGCGGTTTTTCTCAACTTCTTCCTGTGCATGACGGACGTGTTCCTCACGAACCTGAGTATCACCTGCTCGCTCAGCTAGTGTCCCTGCCGTGCGTATCAGGTCGATTGCTTTCCGAGCGTCACCGTGTGTCTGTGCTGAAAGCGCAGCTGTGAGTGGAACCACATCATCTGTGAGTACTCCCTCGTGGAATGCGTCCTCCCGGTTGTACAAGATATCCCGGAGTTGGTTGGCGTTGTAGTCGCTGAAGTGGACTTCCTTTGGGTTGAAGGTACTTCGAGCGCGGCTCCCGACGTCGTCGAGCATCGTTGTGTCGTTCGTGACTGCGCAGACGGTCACGTCGGCAGTAACGTCCGTGCTTGAACCGGTTCGGGAGAGTTGGTAGAGAAGACGCGAAAATGCAGGTTCATCCATGTCTCGGCGGCCAAGGAGTAAATCCAGTTCGTCAAGAATGAATACTACGCTGTCGTAGTTTTCGTTGATGAGTCGGTAGAGTTCCCGCCACTTTTTCTTCGTCGGAACTCCGTGTTCGGGGACTTCAATGGTTGCTCCGGTGTCATCGGAGACTTTCAAAATCAGTTCGTAGACGGTTGTTCCGAGTGTCCCGATGTTCTGGCAGTTCAGGTCAATGACTCCGAATTGGATATCCCGGCTGTGGCATAACTCATGGATATTCTGGCAAACCGCGCTGATCAGCAAAGATTTCCCGGTTCCAGATGGCCCGTATAGATACAAGTTCCGTGGAGGATCACCGTCGATCGCCACGCGCAACTCTTGTGTGATTGCGGTGAGTTGCTTGTTCCGTCCGACGATCCGGTCTTCGTTAACGATTTCTGTTGGATCGAGGAGCCGTCGATTCCGGATGAGGCTCGTTGAATCGTCACCTTCCAGGATTAAGTCCTTGATAGCGTCCGTGCTTCCGGTATCATCAGACTGATTGTCTGAAGGGGGTTTTCCAGAGTCTGATTCATCTGCCATGCTCCGTGCCTACGCACCAATGTTTAAAAACATTACCCTTCATCGGTATCTATTATCGTTTCTCGGTGTGTGTACAGTGCGATTTCTCACGTTTCAGAACGGCGGGATTGGACCCTTAACGAAATGGTGGTGTGGAAGATCCTGTTCGAAACGGTTCTGGTTTTGGACACAGACACACCCCTATCGATTTGGTCTTCCGGGGATGAAAGGTGGTGCGAGTGTGATCGCGGGTCCCCGAAGAAATGGAGAGTGGATTCTACAAGGCTCCTCGACCGGATCCGGTGCGGGACGCATGGTACCTGTCGTCACTATTTCTTCTTTCTTCTCTTCCTTCCTTTCCTAGTCTCTAGACAGACTAGCTAGATAGAGACACACCGTTATCGTTTTGGTGAATTCAACTCCCGTATTGGGGTTGTGGGCTCCCTCCCCTATTTAAAGAACTACCCTCTCAAACGGTCTGTGAGAGCTGGCCTACACCCCTCCCGCCTCACCAAATCGATAGGGGTGTGGGTGTCGTAGCACTCGACCCTCGTGCAACGACCCGTCTCGAAACAAGAGCGCCGGGAAGTGTAGATGCCTCTCTACTGTTCGGGGTCACTCGCAAAACTTCGGTAAGCATTCTGCTCGGCACGATTGAAACCTAGGTGAGAAGCGGTTCAAACCGAGGCACATCACTGTTCCACACCAGATTGTCCCCCGTGAGGGCAACATTCCCGGTCGTATTGGGAACGACAAGTCCCTTTGCAGGGTGCCTTTCCGTGGTCGGTGGCGTGCATTCGGTTCGCCCTGTGACGGTTCGTGCATTGCCTTCAGCCAGCACCGAGGTGAGTCGGTAGCGCTGAAGCACGATATGCCCTGGTTGCGTTTAGGCGTCCGGGAGCCCGTTGGTTTGGTACGAGTCGCCTGTCCCGTGAGGGAGGGAGGCGGTCGTCAACGTACCCGCGGACGCATCCCCCGCCGAGCTGGTGTTTGTTCAGCGTTGGTTCACTTGCGATGCCAGCGTCGAATGAACGACGACTGTACATTGCAGCGTACACCAACACGGAGCCAGTCCGGGTCGGGTTTTTCTCAATCCCAACACGACTTGCGTCAGTGTGGGACCGCGGCATCACCTTCTAATGCCGGGGGGACCATAAGCGTTCTCCCTGAAAACACGCCACAGAACGCTTGAAACCCTTACATTCTTATGCGTGAATGGTGTTGATGGGCGTGTTCGATAACCAGTGACGGCCCGCGTGAATTACTCAAAACAAGGTGCACATCTGAATCATAACCCTGTGCAGATCAACCGGGAGTGTATGGCAAGAGAAACTGTATCTGTTGGAGTTACCGTCATGTTACCGAGGAACGCACAAACCAGAGTACCATCAATGGGAAAGTTGCCTCTGTAGACGTTCAGACCGACTGACCGTCTATCGAGAGGAATCCTCGCGCTTCAGTGCGGGGAGGATGTCAAACTTTGACGTCAGGATCCGTGTCAACAGGGAAGGTTTCCGCAGGCTCCCCTTGATGCTTGATCGAGACTTGATCCGGGACTAACTCTGGATTCTGCGGGTCTGTGAGTTCGTCTTCCTCTCCGAAGTCACTTTCATCAATCATCCCGTAGTACGGGTCAAGATCTGTTGACCCGAAGTGTTGAAGGGTTGAACGCGGTGTCCGGAAGACGACTTGTCCTTCAAACTCTCTGAGCTCCGGTGGAACCCACAACCCGTTCTCTCCGATATGCAGTTCCCGACCGTCCTCTGGCACAACAACGTCTGAATCGTGATGGGTCATAAGTGGTTACCGTTGCCAAACTCGACCGATCATTCGACGAGTCAGGTACAGCAACGCCACAATCCCGACCAACACGCCAATCACTCGAACTGCGATTGTGCGGTCTGATGCTGGTTGCGGTGGGTGGCCCGCTGGCGTCCGGTTTCTTTGCTGCCCGGGCGCAACGGGGAACCGTTCTGCATCTTCGCCTTCAGAAGACCCGTTATCGTTACTCGATGGTGACTCGGTCACGATTTCGTCTGCCTCTTCTGTACTGTCGTCTTCGGAGGCACCGTCAGAATCGTCGCTGTCCGCGTTCAGCTGCGCTCGGAGCTCATCGACTGTGGATTGGGTTAACCCGGCTTCGTTCGCCCGCCACAGAACAATTTCCGGGTTCCGTGTAACTGCTCGTGTAACCGTCTCAACGGCACACCCAAGATCGTCCGCTACCTCACTTCGGAACTCGTGGGTGAACCCCGATTTGTACGTCGCATCAATCACCTCGGATACGTTCGCTTGCGCCAGTGCATTGATGAACTCTTCAATCCCGTCTTGCTGTAAGTCGGTTAACTCTGCTTCTCGTTCCGCAAGGGGTTCATCGTCTACCATGAGTGAATCGCCTGTGTACACGTTCTCACGGAAATACCATGAACTATTGCATTCTCAGAGTGCACCCACCTACCGCTCCTGGTGAATAGTCTCTCCCGGTTCGTCACACCAACCCGTTAAAACAGAGTGGGTCATATATTCAGTGAAGAATGGCTCATGCCGGGAACGCAAAAACACATCACGCAATACGCTGAACTGTCTGCCCCCCGTCAGCGTGCTGCTGACGCATTTCTCACAGTCTTATCGGTAGCGGACAGAGACTCGGCAGAGGAATTCATCGACGAGGACTCACAGTCTGGATTCTCTTGGTCTTTCAGGCGGCAATTAACGGCTGATTCGGGCGTGTCGATCACAACGGTAACGAACGTTCTGACAGATAACCCGGAAGCAATTGTTGGCCGCGCAGAAGATCGCGGCCTGTCATTCCCTGTAGACCACACCCCACATGACCTATTCTCGCGTTCCAATCCGTGTTTCACTACGGAAAGTACTGATACCGGTGAACAGGACACCGTGTTCAATTACCCCGGCACTCCGCAACGCGATGCTGAATCGTTCGGGGACTTAACACTCCGCCGCCAACTGGCCATCGACGGTGTAATAGCAGCGATGCGGTACCTCCCCACTTCTGAACTATCCCCAATTGTGGAAATTGAGCCTCGGTCTCCAAATGGAGATGCAGAAACGGTCACGTTCCCAAAACAAGTGTTGAAGGAAGCTGTCACGGTGTCTGGACAGCCAATCGCGTTGGTGAAGGGCGTAATCTTGGATAACTCTGATATTCTCGCTGATCGGGCGAGTATTGAGAGTGTAAGTCGGTGGGTGAACTCATCGTCACCGGAAACACCGGTTCAACCAACAGACTTCCGCCTCCCAATCGAACAGGTTGCGCCTCGAAGTGAACGATACGATACTGGCTTGTTCTGGTCTGAAGATTACGTCAACACACAGTATTTGGAAGACATTCCACAAAGTCTTGCGCCAACCGATTGGATCCGTGACCGGTCTGAACAAGTGGTGGATGACGGTCGTGATTCTACATGCCGTGATACCACGACTTCAGATTCACAGGATAACCACACCACCACCACGACCTCCACCGGTACGACAGGTGAATCGGGCTCTTCTCAACCCAATGAACGTGCGTCCCTGGATGCAGATGTCCCTACGGTTGAGGAATTAGAAAACGAAACCACGGACACTCCATCCGAGAGTTCCGCGTCACTTGATGCAGATATTCCTGAAGTGGAGGACTTAGAGAACACGGATTCAGATGCACAGGATCGCGCGGGGTCTCCGCCGTGCTCTTCTTCTACACGGAAGCAAACTTCGAACCGTCATGTGAATGGTTCCACTCCGATTGTTGAGGCTGATATTGATGCTTCAGTCACAGTGAATCGTGTGCAATCCAGTAAGACCCTGATTCGATACGGGACTGTTCTCATCGCGTTCATCGTCGCCGCGATCGCGTATGTCCGAAGGGAAAACCCGGACGACTCATAGTCGTTGGTGAGGATCCGGTATTCCGTGTAGACTGGCGGGATAGGCTCAAATGACCCGTTTTACGTAGGTTCAAGTAAGTCCTTCACGTGTCTAGTATTGCAATGGCAGATGCTACACAGGCAGATGTAACGCCGGGTGAATGGACTGGAGTGTACTACGATTCCGAGGCTGGTGAGTTGGTGTCGGTTGATTTCCGAGATGACGGTAGTGTTGCGCTCATGGAAGTTGTGGGGGACGCAGAACTGCATACGTTCCCATCGCACGCAGCGTTTGCTGAGATCGAACACGACCTCATTGAAATCCCGGAGCACGCGGTCGAGGACCCTGTGGCTGTCGCTCGCCAGGCATACAATAAGGGGTACGAACAAATCATGAGCAACGAACTAGAGGGTGATATTGCGTTACTGTACGCTGATACGCAGATTGAAGTCGTTGAGAAATCCGACTGATATTACGAGTGACTCTCGCCGGATAGTTTCTAGTCGGTTCTGATGCCAGTGATTTCGAACCGGGCCCCGCCACTATCACTGTCAGTGACCGTGATATTCCATCCGTGACCGTCAACGATTTGCTTCACGATGGAGAGACCGAAGCCAGTCCCGTTTTCTTCAGTCGAATACCCATCTTCGAAGATGCGTTTACGGTCTGCTTCCGGCACTCCCGGCCCGTCGTCTTCGATGTAAATCCCGCTCTTGTCTGAGAGGTCACCAACATGGAGGCTGACGTCGTTCCCGCCATGGTCAATCGCATTCCGGAAGAGGTTCTCGAACAACTGCTGGCCACGGCTGCGGTCCATTGCAATGACAATATCCGTGTCAATGCGAATCGTTGATTCTCCAGTAACAACGAACGACCAGCACTCCGTAATTACATTCCGTATCTCTATCAACTCGGTCTCACCGACGTCGTCCCCTTCACGTGCGAGAGCGAGGATATTGTCGATCAACCCGTCCATCCGCCCAAGTGCATCCCGGCATTTTTGGAAGTGTTCCGGGTCACCGGTTTCCTCGGCTAACTCAAGGAACCCGTGGACAACGTTGAGCGGATTTCGCAGATCGTGAGAGAGCGCGTTGGCAAAGTTCTCTAATTGGTCTCGCTGTTTCCGGAGCTGCTCTTTTGCTTGCTGTTGGAACAGTTCATAACTCACCCATTCTGCCATTAACTCGACGAATGTTTCTTCACCGTCTGTGAATGGTCGGCTTCGCGGTTCTTGATCTGCGAAACAAAATGTCCCGGATATCTCACCGTCAAGAACCACTTTTGATCCGATATAGGTTTCCAACCCGAATCTCTGGTAGGCAGCGTCATCTTCCCAACCGTCTTCTCCAGCGTGTTGGACAGTTAATGCGCTGTCTTGGTTGATGGTTCTTCGGCAATAACTTTCTTCCAACGGGCATGATGCGCCTGCTTGGATATCGTTGTTTTCGCTCTTTGCGGCTACAATGACTTGCGTGTCACTGGTGAGCTCGGTGAAGAACGCTGTCTCGACGTCAAGATGTTCCCGTCCTAATTGGAGTAGATCCTGGATTTTCTCCTCGAACGGGCGTCCGTAATCGGATGTGATGCGGTACATCCGTTGGAGCGCTTCTCCTTCAGATGAGAATTCATTCGAAGTAGGCGGTTCACTCCCCGGGACAGACATACAGTATGTCTTCTGATTACACTTATAAACCCTTGGATTGGTGGGGTTATTCCTCGGGACAGGCCACCAGAATTCCTCTGAATACGTTTCCCGCACACAAAGAGAGTGTTGCCAGTGTACGTGAAACACTGAGGGTTAAATACCAGTACAGGTTACGGTTCAGTACTTGTATGCCTGACTGCAACTATTGCACGAAGACATTTCCGGATACCGAGGAAGAAGAGTACCTTACACATCTCGTTGACAATCACGAATCGGAACTTGGTCGGATTGATCACCGTCGTATCGAAGACCACCCGGAAGTCACACTTCAGCCGACGTATCAGACAGCAAAACTCGTTCTACAAACACTCATCATCTTAGCTGTCATCGGGGTGTTGGTCGCCGTTGTCTACTTCATGGTGATGTCGGATGCGTACGGCGGTGCGATGATGATTGACGCTGCTATGCCGGTGCTACGGTAACGAGTTTTTCAACGCGATCCGATCGGACAAACCGACGAGCTCGGTTCGTTCGGTACTGGAATCTGCCGAACGGGTTCTGTCGTTGGATGACGTACACGTCCTCGTGGTCAGGCATGAATTCATCGTCAGTAATCGCGTCGATCGGGCCTTTTTCTGCAACCCGGCTTGTCTTCGATGTCGGCGTAATCACGGTTTCGCCGTCGACAAGGTAGTGCTGCCCAAGAGAAATCTCCTCGACGTCAGAGTCCGTTGTGTAGAACGCTCCTTCGTACTTGAACAGTTCAAGTATCTCTTCTCGAAGCGGGTCTGACCCCTCAATTGCGTTATGGACACTTGCGTCTTCACCAATGGAGAGTTTCCGAACACGACCGTCTGCCCGTACCAGGAACGCAGCTGTTGTCCCGATGAACAACTCTGCTCGGGAAGGGTACGCATCAATACCGTCTGTCCGGTACACGTCACACGAAAATTCACGCCGGGTAATCTGACTCATATGCTTGTATTCACTGTGGCGTGCAATCCAGGTATAAGCTTGCATACCTGTGCTTTCACAGTCGGTCAGTCAGAACACGTCGGAACTGGCGCGTTGAAGGATTTCGGGCGTTGGTCAATGACCACTCCGCAATCAGGGCACGCAGTAATTAACAACTTGTGGGTGCTAAGTCGCCTTCCTCAACGAACCGTTGTGAGTAGGGAGGTGATACAGCACCCCAATCCGTATCGTTGAATAAGTTGGTTTGCGAACGTTTATCCGTTGAAATCGAGT
>Ga0306867_1000350_pt1 | contig 27350 bp, 12 predicted proteins | sample AntRauTorckE6831_FD_190432 | JGI IMG/M metagenome (GOLD analysis project Ga0306867, IMG submission 190432) | Saline lake microbial communities from Rauer Islands, Antarctica - Metagenome Torckler E6 #831 (v2) (version 2) | ecosystem: Environmental > Aquatic > Non-marine Saline and Alkaline >...
TACTTGAGGGAAGGACTTTATCTTGATGATGGTACTTTTCTTGTTTTGAGGAATGATGTACTCAGGACGTCTTATGGAGTTTCCGATAACGGACGAATTAGAGAAACATTTGCAAACTCGGAACTGGGAGCATTGATAAATGGTGATACAGTAAGCTACAGATTTGAATCAGAATATGATGATGGTAATAATTTTTTCCCTATGATACAAACATGGGGTAGTCAGTTATCGTCAGAATTTAAAAGCCCTGTTTCTGATCACGAGCTTTTTGCTGGCTTTTTTGTTTCGAGAGGGCAGAATAATGGAAACTTCCCAAATGAATTTTACCAAAAAACTGGAATATATACTAAACAATGAAATACTTTGAGCCAAATGAAATATTAGAACCCGCTTATGGTAACAGCCTATACTGGAACAGAGTTGATTGATAACATTCGATTTTTAACGGATTAGATATGAAAGCACGTAAAAATATAGCATGGTATGAAGTAGTACCTAAACGAATATGGGAGAAGTATAAAAACTTTGAACGTGGAATGATGCGTTTGCTTGATGACCGTATTCTTAATTTTGGTCAATGGTTTATTGAACGTCACGGAACATGTTATTTAAATAACTGGTATTGGGGAGGCATCCATGATAGTAGAGGTTGGCGACCTACAGATGATCCTGATGGAAGTAAGCTTTCTCAACATAAATTTGGAAGAGCATTAGACTTGATTCCGAAATATAAAACCATCATTCAAATACATATTGACATTATACGCAATGAGGAAGAATATCTTAATGCAGGTATAACAACAGTTGAATGCATTTGGGATGCTACAAGTTGGATGCATTTCGATAATCGCTCTCATGATATGAATGGTATTATGTTTGTTGATTACAGTGGAAATGCGTACAATAAATCTGAATATGAAAAAGAACTAAGAAAACAAGGATACTTATGAAATTACTTGGAACTATAATGAATGTACTACCAATAGTTAGCAAGCTGTTTGGAAAAGAAGGAAAAGAAGCCGGTCAAAAACTTAAAAAAGCAGGTAATAAAATTACAGGTGTAACTAATGCAGTTACTATTCCTCCATTTTTGTATCTTATAAGCGACCCATCTATTCTTGAACACTTCTTTGCAACAAATGAGGCTCTTGGTTGGGTTATATTATCGTTTGCTGGAATTGGATTTGTTGCAGGAAATATAATTGGGTTATTCGCTATAAAAGAAGGAAAGAAAAAAGAACAGACTGGTGAATAATGAAGCGCCTCAAAGGTCTATTTACAGACTGTCATCCGAGAGATCAACCTGAAGGTACTTATCGTGATGCACGAAATACGGTAATAAATAACAAACTTGGTTCTCATACTAATGAAAAAGGAACCACTTCTTTATTTACAGTACCTGCTACAAATATTATTATTGGTTCTATTGCTGTCAAAGATAAAACTGTACTATTTAGTTATTCTCAAGTAGGATCTGATGAAATAGGTATTTGGGATGGTAATAATTACACGCAATTCATTACTTCCAACGCATTAAATTTTAGTAATAACTCTTATGTTACAGGAGAGTTTACTCAAAATAAATATGGTGAAACTGTTATAATATTTGTTGATGGTACAAATCCTATCCGTACTATTAATCTTTCTAAGTCTTACAGTATTGATTCAAACAATATTGGTTCTCTTAATCTTATTCCAAATATTGATAGCTATGTTACTGAATCCCATGTTATTACTGAGGGAGGATCATTAAAAACAGGAGCATATCAAATATTCATTGAATATGAAATAGAAGATGAATCAACTACAAACACTTATCAATTAACAGATTGGATTCCAATAAGTGATGCAGATGGTGATAACCCATTCAAGGTTACAGGATATAAAGGTTCTAAAGGTAACGACCCAACATCTAAACAGATTCGATTAGAGTTATCTAATTTTCCATCTCAAGGTGTTTATTTCAGATTGTATTGTGTTTTTAGAGCTGAAAATCAAATACAACGCGTTGTAAAATTTGATAGACAAATATGTGAAGATGGTGTAGTAAACATTTACTCTCTTGACGATGCTATAGATAGTTCTCTTGACGAGCTTTTAATAGATTCAAGCATTTACAATACAGCGAAAGCAATCACTAAAGTTGGTGATCAATTCTATTTTGGCAACGTAACAAAAAAAATAGATGTTGGTTATCAAAAATATGCTAACAACATTAAAGTAGAACTTGCAAAAAAATCATTAGCTGGTCCTGTAACAGAAGATTTTAAAACAAGTTTTCGCGATGAAGAGGTTATTCAAAACTTTAAATCATATCGCAGAGGCGGAGTATATGCGCTATATGTTTCACTTTTATTAAAAACAGGACAGGAAACAGTTGCTTATCATATTCCCGGAAGATCTTCTCAACAATTAAATGGTGAAATATCTGTTGATTTTGGCGCTCCTCTTGGTACAAACAATTACAGTCAAACAACAAGTAATCTTCATGTAGGTGATGTTATAGCAAATCAAACTATAACTTTTGCATTTGTTGATCACAATGGAAGTAGCTCAACATTTGATATTAATGTAACATCAGGAGAAACCTTTGATGTTGTTGCAGGATACATACAAAGTAATTTTTCCCATCCCTCTTTCACACTTGATGTAATTCCTCATGCGGGATATATGGAAATTCAAGTAAGAGCTACAAGTTACGGCTCTTTTTATGATGGAGCTTATCTTCAATGTATTACTAATTACGCTTCTATAAGCGGAGGTTCTGGAAATGCAGCTACTAATAATACTTCAAACGGATTACTTGATACAGATAATGTTTCAGATACATTTTCTATTGTTGGGGAAGATGATGTGACTGTTACTTTTCCTGCCGGCTCATCATCTACTGTTATTGCTCAAGCAATTAAAGATCAGTTGGATACAGATATTGCAGATTTTACGTTTACTATTAATGGATCAGTAGTATCTACTGAAGAAGAAGGTTTTGATCCATCTATTTCAGTAAATGGAAGCGGTGCATCATATAGTTTTGAAAATGCTGTTGATGAAACAGGAGAGTTTGAGCGAGGAAATTATGTTGTTGATTATGATGAAGAAATAACAGCTAAACGATTCCAATTTCTTACCGATCAAGATGAAACCTATCAAATGGGATATTGGGAAAATCAAAATGAACAATATCCGAATACAGATGACTTCCTTGTAATTAATATAGCTGATGATGGAACAGAATCTCAAGTTGCTTCTTTAAAACAATCTAATGTACGACATCATCATTTCCCTGATTACTTGAGTGAACGTCTTCATGATGGATCAAATGCTTTTAGTTTAGGGTTCAAGCTCAAAGATCTTAAAATACCTGATTCTCTTAAAGATGATGTAGTAGGAATCAAAGTATATCGAGCAGAACATAAAGGGAACAACCGCCTTATTCTTGGACAGGGTTCTCTTTACATGATGCGAAAAGTAGATAAATCAATAAATGGAACAACGCGTACATTTCATGAACCTGCTGCTAATGTATATAGTGGTTATCCTCTTCAAAAAGTATATCAAACGTTTGATCATCACTTAATTCGTACTAAAGAATCAATTGGTTCATTGAGTCACATTGTAACCCATGGTATTACAACGACACTTAATGAATATGAAGAATTAGGAGATATAACTGATGTAAAAGATGATGGAATATCTGATAGTGATAGTTCACCTGATATCTATACTCATATTGATGGTGTAAACAATCCAATTAATCAATTTAATGAAGCTATAGAGCGTGTTGAAGCAAAATCTTATATTGAACATGATTCATTTCCGGTTAATGTAACACCATTAGGTTTTGAATATGATATTAACAATCAAGATGGTAACTCATCATTAGTAATACGTCTTAATGATACTCTTTCTGATTCTCTCGGTGTTAGTATTGCTCATGGTTCTTTTAATGCTTTCCGAACAGATGTTTATCGTTCGTTTTACAATCAGCAATTAGTGTGGACTGGGTTTATTGATACAGATGTTGGTAAATATAAACCTTCTAACGAGTCTTCGTATGAAACAAGTGATATCTTTGGAGGAGACACATGTATTGTTAATCATTTCTATTTGATTTCTACTGAAAAAAATAATACCGCTCATCAAATGAATATGTTTCATGAGCTTGTAGAATCGTATGATAATATTGAAATGAAATACGAAGGTGATAATGTTACTGAAGTATTTTATCCAAAAACAAATGCTATAGATGTTATTAAACCACCTTCTCAAGATCTAAACTTTGATCTTGGAAGTGTTGATAACTGGCTTGGGTATAGTGAGGAATATGGTGCATCACTCCCCACCTCAAAACCTACCATAGCGTACAATCCTTACCAAAGTAGCATTGCATCTTTTCCTCGCAGAATCATTCGCACACTTGGTACAACGAAACAATACCGATCATTCAAAGAATTTGACTTTTCAGAACTTGATGGACCAAGCGGAGATATTACCAATCTTGAAAATCTAAACAATCTTCTCTTTATTCATACAGAAGACGGATTGTATCGCACGTATGGTCAAGAAGAACTGCAAGTAGCTGATGTACGAGCATTTCTTGGAACCGGTGATATATTTTCTCGCAAGCCACAAGAGATTTATCAAAACAATACCGGATATGCAGGAGTATTATCTGCTAAACACGGACTCATGACAAAATATGGATACGTATTTGTTTCATCTGAAGACAAAACTATCTACATGGTATCTGATGGACTTAAAGAAATATCCTCTCTTGGTATTCGCGAAGAAACACGAGATTTAATTGATCAGGAAAATGAAAATGGGTTTGATGTTAAACTTGGATACGACCCGGATAATGACCGTATTCTTATTACAATAGGTCAACAAACATATTCCTTTTTACCCAAGCAGAACATATGGGTTTCAAAACACGATTATGTTCCTAATAGCTATATCCCTCATCGAAACAAGTTTATTTCTGTAAAAGAAAATATCGCATACCAACATAATAAAGGAAACCCTAATATTTTTTATGGAACCAATTATAATTGGATGATTGAGTTTGTAGATAACACTCAACAAAATGTAAATAAAGAAGCTATACATATTGGATATGAGCATGTTATCAAAAACCCATCAGACAATTACTTGTTAGATGAGACACTAAGCTGGTTTCAAATTTACAACTCGTATCAAGATAGCGGTCAAACCGACATTGTTTACTTTAAAGGAGCAAACGCATTACCTAATGGAAATGCTCGACCTGTTAAAAACAAATGGACAATCAACCGGTTTAGAGACATGCTTGAGGGAGGAGTCTTAAAAGAAGATTTACCGTGGCATAAACAATCACGATTACGCGATACATACTTCATAGTAAGGCTTGGATACACTTCTAACATAAATTCGCTATATTTATTTGACACATATGTAGCAATGGCTAAATCAGAAATCTAATAAAAGATGAATAATCAACAAAAAGGACAAGCAGTAGGTACTGGTGTAGGAACTGGTGTAGGAGCTGGTATAGGATTAATGTTTGGCGCACCTCAAGTTGGTGCAGCTATTGGCGGACCTATAGGGGGTCTTGTAGGGGGGTTTTTTGATGATGAGCCTAAACCAGTTATTCCTCAATATGCTTCTTCAGGTTCTCTTGGATATAAATTTGGCGGTTTCCGTGAATTTAAAGGAGCATCTCATGAAAGCGGAGGACACAAAGTAGGTTCTGATGAAGTTGAAGGAGGAGAGACAGAAGTAATAATCAATGGTAAACCTTATGTATTTTCAAAAAGATTAATGGTTCCCGGTATGAACAAATCGTTTGCTCAAGTGAGTAAGCAACATAAAGGGAACAAGCGACAGTTATTTAAGCTTGCTATCAAGCAAGAAATAAGTTCAGGAAGGTCAGATGTGAAAAAGAATATCTATGCGTTTGAAGGAACACGAGGAAGATCAAATGAAGGTGTACAGACAGCGGATAGTGTACCTATTCATTTACGCAATAAATGGTTGGTAGCGCCTTTACCAAAAGGTCAAATGGATCAACAAGATCAAATTAGTCAGCGGTTTATTCCACCCCCAATCAATTATGGACCACAATCAAATAAATTACAAAACTCATTAATTGGTTTAAATACAAGAGGTTATGATAAAGCTACATCTGCTTATAATAACGCTCAAATACCTTCTCAAAATGTTAGAGCTATACCTAACAATAATCAACCGTGGTTAACACCTTTACCTCAAGGTCAGACAAACCCTCAAGATCGAATTTCGGAGCAGTTTATTCCTCAACTACGCAATCAACCGTCTAATAATCAATCCACATTTGTAGGAGCTGGCAACTATAATGGAGAAACTGGTACAGGTGGAACATTTCCTTTAGTATTAGATGCTAACGGTATAGATAGTTTAGGTATAAACACTGATGATGATCCTGATAGGCTTGCTAATTCCAAACTTTATCGTAAACATTTTGGAGATCCTGAAACTGAAAATAAATCAAGAACTTTTTCATTAGATAATAATCAACCTACTGCAACTTATACTCCTCAACATAAGGGTAAGACTTTTACTCAGAGAGATTCTTATTTTGATCAATTTGATCCCAATGCTCGCGTTAGTGTTACAAGTAATACTGTTCCTATGTCAAGAACTGTAAAAATAGGAGATGGTAAAACTACTGTAAATACAAAAGGAACACCTAATCCGCAAAAACTCAATATCCCAGCACAGCAAAATAAAGTAGGAATTCCAAAAGTAGGAACAGATGCTGGCTTATTTGGTGATACTGAAGCAGGTAAAAAAGCATTAGCTACTGATTATTCAAAAGGTCTTAATTCTAATCAGCAATCTCAGGGAGAATCATTTATTTCTGCTATGGCACCATATACCGGAGACATAATTAATATGGCTCGTGGGTTATTTGAAAAAGATTCAACTCCAAAACCACAAGTAGCTTCTCGCGCACCACTGCGTGATATGCCAACAGAATATAATGTAAATCCTCAATTGAATGCGAACAATAGAAACTATCGTTCGTCAATGGAAGGGTTTGCAAACAACCCAATAGCAATGCTTGCAGCGTTTAGTCAAAAATTAAATGCTGATAGTAGTGTTTATGGAAATAAGCAGAATGTTGAAAATCAAATGAAAGCTCGAAAAGCTGAATTTGCTGATCGTATTAACCAACGCAATGAAGGATATCAGAGAGAATATAAAGCAAGAAAATCTATGGTTCGTGATGCTCGTTCTAACATGCTTGCTCAGGGAAGCGCTGGACTTGCACGTACATACCGAAATGTAAACAATGAGAAAACAATGTTAAATCTCATGAGTCAAATGATTAGTGATCCTACTGTTAAGCAGAATTGGATGGAAATCATGAAACAAAATGGAATGATATAATGGGTCCAAGTTCACAATTAGTACAATCTACATACGTTCCTCAGCCAATTCAGCTTGCAGGTCAATTAGCTCAAAACTTTGAAGGACGCTACCAGCAAGCTCGTCAAGATATTGACATTGCTAAAGCAGGTCTTACTGAAATGGATGTTCCTGATCATCCTCTTGCTCAAGAGCTTGCTTCAAGCAAAGCAATGGAATATGAAGATAAGCTTGATAGTCTTGTCAAAGATGGGATGTTACATAAAAAGAATGTTGATATTCAATCTCTTGTACGTCAAATACAAAGTGATCCTGAACTGAGAAATTTAAAAGAACAAGCTCAGGGATACAGAAAGTATGTTGAGGAAATGAGAAACAAAAAACTTCCTTCAGATATCAAAAATCAAACAATAGCTGCAACTCGTAGTATGTATGATCCAGAAAACGGATTCTCTTATGTGTATGGTCCAGACAAATGGGAAGACGAAGGTGAGTTTGTAGCCGACATAATGAATGATATGGGATTTGATGAAACCACTTCTCATAAGCAAACAACGAAACAAACTGTTTTTGATCGTAACGGAAATGAAATTACTCAACGTGTTTCCAATACTACTAAAGATCTTGCTGTAGATCCTCAAACTGCTATTACTCAATTACAACGACGCATTCTTGAAGATGATCAAATAATGTCTCAACTCTCCCATGAGGCAATGCTGAATGGTGGCGGACAAGAGTACATTCAAGAGAGAGCATTTAATCTTGCTGATCAGGCATATCGTACCGAACGAAGTAAGTATGGTAATTTCTACGAAACAGAAGATGGAAAAGAAATATTCAAGAGTAAGATTTTTGACAGAGAAACATTACAGGATATACAACCTGTTGATCCAAATAGCGATAGCGGTAAAATCAATGAAGCTGCTCGTCGATCAATTAATGCAATGCAAGCCAGCGTACCGGTTCAAACAAGACAACCAATTGTTGATGGTACAGATAGCGCATTTGATACCTATGAAGAGTTTAATGAATCTCTTTTAAAAGCAAGCCAAGATTTTAATAGAAGATATGTAACTACTAAAAACGGCAAAATAAAAGATACATCTGATGGTACAATAATAGGTACAGCCGACGGCGAGCCTCTTGATGATGGTAATCGTACCAGTAGAAAATGGAAAGAGTATCAAATTGCAAAAGAAGATGTTGCTCAAAAACAAATGCGAGCAGCTCAATATTGGGAAGCTGTAGAAGCAACATTTGATAATGCTCAAGTTCCGCTTACTCTTGATGACAAAGGTAACATTACAACTACTGATGATTACACTGGTCAACTTGGTTTACTTGAAGACTCTAATTATGCTACAGATATAACAGGTATCAATTTTCCCGGTCAGGAAGGAGATTTTATAGAGTCGGAAAAAGAAACAGAAAGCGAGTATTACTATAGTGGTTATTCAGCATTCAGCGGAAGGCATTATAAAAAACTACCTAATCAATACAAAGGACTTACTGTTAGAGAAACTTTATTGTCAAGTAAGTTAGCACGAAATGATACTGAGGGTATGAGAATTTACTCATTTTGGGATGATAAAGGAAAAACTGCTTACGATGTAATAACTAAAAATTTAGATGAAGCTAAAGAAAAGCTTGATGAGAAATTTCAAGAATTTGGTGATGAACTTCTACAGGAAGCTGAAGGTTTATTTCGATTTAAAAAAGGATATGTTGCTAATAGGTATCTCATTCATGATGAAGAAATGAGAAAGAATACAAACAGCTATATTCAAAATGCTGATATGGGAATATTATCAGCTAAAAAGATCGACAGTGAAGGAAATGTTAGTGATATAAGTGATGAACTCAGAAATTTAAATATTGATAAAGCTGATATTCGTACAACTGATATTGTTACAAGCGGTGATGGTAAGATATTTTTGAAAGGAGATTACATCAGTGAAGGTAGAACAATCAATGATATTTACTTTTACTCTCCCGGTATAGAGAAATCTTTAAGATCAGATGGGTATGCTATGGAGAGTTCATTTAATGCTCAAGTATATGATAACATTCCATATGTTAACATTTCCGGTGAAGGCGCTAAAAACTTTAAAACTGTATTGAAAGAAAACCAACTTGCTCAATACGGAATTACTAACATGGATATTAACGGTCAAAAAATTAAAGCTATTGAAATAGAACGCGTTGGTCAAAGTGATGTTACTTATAAGTTTATCAACGCAAACGGAGAACCTATACAACTGAGTGAAAATTCCAGTATATTACCTTCAACCTCAAGTGATAGCCCATACGAGGTAATACATAGATTTCTTGCTAATTACTTGAGCATGAAACGAACTATTCATAGCAAATAATTTACGGTCATATGTCTGGACCAAAGAAGAAAAAATCTCTTTTCGATAACCCCATCGACGAAAATGGAATAACTAAACTTACCGACGACGGTAAGAAAGAAGGAATGGTTGCACCGATAGGACTCCGTGGTCAACCTAATCAACGATTTTCACAACACGAGTTGCGAGATACGTATGCTGTAGGAGAGCCTACTCAGAAAAATCTTGATTTTAAACGCTATCGAAATCAGGGAGCAATGAGTGTTGTACTAAATACTATTGGATCAGGTGTTGTTGGCGGTATTGGTACATTAATTGAAGATATTGGATATATTGGAGATGTTACTAATTATGAAGCTAACCTGTTAGGTACAAAAGAAGTTACTAAGAATATTGTTTCTGAAATAGGTAAAGATATAAATGAGTGGTCACGGGAAGTAATGCCTATTTATACTAAAGATCCATCTGCTGACTGGCAATGGGGATGGAGATCAGGAGCAAAAGCTGTACGTGAAATTATTGATATGGGTGTTGGCTTTGGTGTTCCCGGGCTTGGTATTGCTAAAGGTATTAGAATGCTAACTCGTGGAAAGCAATTTATGAAAGCTTTACGTGCTATAAGCAAAGGTTCTAAAACACAAGCTGCTGTCGAATCACTCTCTACGGCTGCCATCATGAATTATGGAGAAAGCTCTATGATGGCAGTACAGACGTATGATGAAACGATGGAATATCTTAAAGATAAAGTAGCCCAAGGAGTTATTTCTCGCGCTGAAGCTGAAGGTATTGCTAATCAGCGAGGAGCTAAAATGGCATTGTGGAACAAAGCCTTTCTTCCTATAAATATGCTTCAATTAAGAGGCATTATGAGTACAGCAAGCGGTGTCAGAAATCAATACAGTAAGAATAAAACACGGGATTTTATAAAAAACAGACTTTATGAAGGATTTTCAGAAGGATTTCTTGAAGAAGGTCCACAGGGGGTTATGCAACGAGAACTGATGTACCGAACTGAGAAGGAATTCGGAGATGCAAAAAAATCATCTTTTCAGTCACGACTTGCAAAATATATCAAAGAACCTGATCTGATATATGAAAGTCTTATTGGTATGTTTGGAGGAATGGTTGAGCTTGGAATCATTGCCGAACTCAAAGAGTTTAAATCTGATAAGCTTTATGAATCACAAAAAAAATACGTTGAATCGCTTACTAAACTTTCACAAGACGCAATTGCTCAAGAATTAGAACTACAGAAACTTGACGAAGATGCTTCTCAATTCAGTCAGAAATTTGTTGAAATGATCGGTGATCGTAAAACCGATAACATGATTATCGGTGCAATGAATACCGGAACACTTGATCATCTTGAGAATACTCTTGATGGTATCATGAGTGATGAAAACGAATCAGCAGAGAGTAAAGAAGTAGCTAAAAAAATACGTGAGAGACTTGGTAATCTTGAAAACAGATATTCTAAGTTACTTGCTTATGAGAATCCTGCTGAAATCATGAATAATGAGCTTACTCTTGAGCGACTTGAGAACTTCAAAGAAGCTTTTGAAAATTATCATGGTGAAAATAAAGCTAAACTTTCTGATATCGCCAATAAGTATCTCACTAAGCAAGATGGTAGTCCGTATAAAGGATTTGAGAATGCTACGGTGACTTCTGAAGATGTGATGAATGGTACAGTAGATGGAAAAGAAGCTACACCGAATCAAAAAGGTCAACTGACTAAAGCTCGTAATAAGTTCAAAAGAGATTATCCTCAGTTATTTGCTGATTATAGTGAAACAGTTAGGGTTCTCAATGAAGAAGTTAATCCGGCAATTGAAGAATACAAAGATGGTATTGCCATACTACGTTCAGAAAAACATCAAGAAAAAGTTATCAAAAAAAAAGCTGAACACAAACAGAAAATAAAAGACGAAGAGCGAAAAGAGAACAACGAGAAAGACAAAAAGAAAAAGACTGAAGAAAAACTCAATAATATCAACAGAGAAGCTGATTCTCATCCTAATAAGAATGATGGTCAATCACCTCAAGAGTTTGAAGGATCAGATGCAGAGGGAATTCTTTTTACTGAAAGCAAAGCAGACAATGTAAACAAAGATGATGCTACGCTTGACAATGAAGATAATACACCTGATGCAGACGCAACTCAAAATAAAACCCATCCTGATAGACAACCTGTAAATTTCGATGATGATTCTGATCCTTTTGAAGGTATATTTGATGATAATACGCCTGATGATGCTAAAAAAAGTACAAATAAGAAAACTCCTGATAAGCAAGTAGATGAGTCACCTGATAAAGAAGGTGATAGCAAAGATACATCACGACAAAAATGGCTTGTTAAAAAATATCTTGAAAAGTTTAAAACCGCAGCTAATGCGATAAGTAAAATAAATGAAAAACTTAAATCACCTTCAGTAGCTGATGATATTAAAGCAAAGTTTCAAGAAGCATACGATGCGTTTAAAAGATTCTATCCTGAAGTGTTTAGAGGACCTTCTCAGGAAACAACAACTCCTGATAAACCAAAGAAAACATTTGCTGAACGTGCGAATGAATTTGTTTATGGAGTTGCTTACAAACAATTAGAAAAGATCAGAGTTGATGGAAAAATCAAAGACAAAATCAATGAAAAATATGATGCTAATGCTGATCCTGATCGTGTAAAGTCCGGAAAATATGTAAAATTCAGAGTACCTAATCGTCAAGGGAATCCTGATAATATACCTATTGAAATATGGTTACAGGAAGACGAAGGCGAGACGCTTATAGGATATATTCCGGTTGTCAATAGTGTTGATCGTGAAGGGAAAAGCTTTAAAGAAACACAAAAAGGCTTACATCAAAAAAATCCTGATGTATATCCTATGCCTGATGATAGTGTATTCGAGGCAATGAAAGATGATATACGAAACATTCGTAAGCAGATTTTAGAAGACGATAATCTTGACAATCAGTTTTACGAGATCAAAGATGTATCTAATGGAAAACTCATCAAGCATTATGATGAGACTGGATATGTTAAAAAGCCAATAAAAGAGAGATTTGAAAACGAACAACTTGAATTAGGGTTTGCTCGTGAAAACAGATTGGTAAAATCTAATGGTGAAATCCTCCCTACTTCCCAACATTCTAATAAGCCTGAAGACATTGTTAATGGCGCAGCTTATGTTATGTTGCCAGTAAATAGAAGCGAAAATGGGGATTTAATTTATCACGCTATTCCTGTATATGGAGATAGAATTAGCGATCTTCCCGGAGAAGTATTTGATACAATCATGGAAGCTATTAATGTATGGCGTAATAACATCAACAATGATTTTTACAAAGCATGGATAAATACAAAAGATGGTAAAGGGAAGAATTACGATCTTCATACTACTGAAGGATTATCGAAATTCATGTCATTGTTCTTGCCTCAAATTAATCTTGAATCAGGTACATCATTATTTGAATATTTAAAAAGTAATCCAAAATCTTCAGAATCTTTTTCTATTGCTGTCCGTGGTGGTAAAACATCAGAAACAGGCTCTATTGAATTTTCTGATGGAATGGGTAATGGAATTGGTGGAACTGATAAGTCATTCATTGTTAAATCAAACGATCCGGCTACACAAAAACAAGCCGAGAATCGCATGGAAGATTTAATGTACGCTATTGAATCCAGTCGTTTAACATTTAAAATTGATTCAACAAAAGCTCCTAAATCAATACCTATTAATAAAAATGGAGAAATTGTTAGAGTTAATTATCTCAATGATTTTGTAAAACGGTATGGTAAAACTGATGTTAGAGAAATAAACATTGGTAGTAAATACGCATATGTTCATGACCGAAAGATCACTATTGATTACAAAAAAGGTGGTAGTCAGGATTCTAAAAATCTTAACGAAGAAGTTATTGATAACAAACCTGATAAATCAAAAGCGCAAGTACCTGATTTCTTTCCTGATTTAAACGTTGTTTCAGAATTTAAAGCTTCGCCTATTGTTGACACAACTACAGGTAAAGTCATCAAAGAAGGAAAAGAGGTTACTAAACAACTTCCGACAGTAGAAGGAATGAGTTTTGCGAACCTCAAAACCTTCATTGACAATGTGCTTGCCAAACATATTCAAAAAGTACTTGAATACGAAAAAGCAGAAGATAAATCTGAGCTTGAAAAACCATTACTCCGCGATCAAATAGATTCAATGCTTGACGAAGCGGTCACGTACATGGACGCTGTTGGTGATAATTATGAGAGTCAAGGTAATCCGGATGTTGTAAGAAGAGTATTTCAAAATATGAGAATGCTTGATGGTTCTCGTGATCAGATATATGAGCTTTCTAAGATATTTGCTCGACGGATTACAAAGTTTAGTGCCAATGAAGATTATGATATTGATAGCGAAGGTCTTGAAAAGACAAACTACGATGATGATTTTGCATTAACTGTCAATGATCTTGATAAAGCCTCAACTGAAGTTAAGACGCGATTCGCATTTATACGCGAAATGACAGCAGATAAAGATGGACATTACAAGCCAGTTCAAGCAGCTACCGGAACCAAGTTTGTAAACTTTCAGGATGCATACTATACAACTCACCATTTACTTGCTGATGTTAGCGAACATGCTGACTTTGATCGTTACGCTGAAGAACTTGAAAAACATATTGACAATCACCCGTGGCTTGTAGATTTACTGGATAGAAAGAATCCATATTCAATCTATAACATGAGTGAGAAAGCTAAGAATGAGTTTGCTTCCAACATGACTAAAAACTTGTTGAGAATGCATACTTTATCATGGTCACGAACTAAAAATGGGTTTTCGTGGAATCTTATTGACATCAATTCAACATCATCAAAAAATAACTTGTTACGAGATTGGAGAACTAATTTCTTAAATGAAAGTTGGGTTTCTCGTAATGGAGACGGAACATATACTCTTGATAAAACTTCTAAAAAGTTCTTAGAAAAAATTATCAAAGAGTACGATGAGATTACAACTCCTCAGCAAGCTTCAGAATGGTTGGATAATTTTGGAATTGAGATTGAATCAAAAGTATTTGAAAATCTTCATGTAACCCCATATACCTACTCTCAAAATAAAGTAACCAATGTTAAAGAGTTGTTCACCGGTAAACTGAAAGGTGGAGTACTTAAGCGCTTTGCTCAAGAGCTTTTACGAGCTTACGAACAAGGAAAAAATATTGATGAAGGAGACTTGTTTCGTGACAGTTCTGTGGTGGCGTTCGCTGAGCTGGCTTCACAATATAAAATGGTTGAGAATAATTCCACGCTGAGAGCTGGATCTAAAAGCATTTATACTTATACCATGCCTCGATACTTGTGGCAGCGCATGGTTGAACTCAATAACTCTGAGATTGTTAAAAACCGGATACGAACTAATTACTTTTCAAAACATAGCAAATGGTTAGAAGAAGCAGTTGTATCAGGTGAGAAAAAGCCTCTTATCGAGCAAGCTTTTATTGGAATGGTTTCACCTTCCGATCAAAGAGAGATTGGTAAAGCATACAGTTCGCGTACCGGTATAGCTAAACGCGAAAGACTTGAGCATGAGATGGTCAAAATTGTATCATACTTTGCCAATGAAAACAGACCGAGAATTATTCTTCCAACATTTTCTGATAAGAAACATTTGTTCTCATGGGATCTTAACCGTAATCATATTGCTGAAATAAACGTATTAGACTTAGGTGAAGACAAAAACTTTGTACTCGATGATGCTATTTTTGAAGAAATATTTGAAAGAATGTTACTTCCTGAAATGGTGCGTTATCTCAAAAAACAACCTGAGTTTGAAAAAAGACATCCGAGTTTCAAAGAAGCTAAGAAAATTATGTTTTCTTTTCCCGGAGTCAAAGAGCTTACCTATGATAATAGAAAGATATTCGATGATCGTAATAATGAAATCTATCTGACAGAAGAGAAAGACGGTGAATTAATATTTTCCGATGATGGTGTTAGACAAGAGCTTATTAATTACGTCAAAGAAACTTCAATGCAAATGATCAGAGATAAGGTTAAGGACTGGAATAATCTTAATGCATTTGAAATAATGGATGATCAGGTGAAAGATCGTTATGAATATCAGGAAGTATTTGAACCACTTGGAGAATTTAAACCAAGAGGTAAAACCGGTAAAGAATTAGCTCAAGCAAGAAAAGAACATAAGCGAAAAGCTGAAGAGCGAAACGAAATAATCAAAGAGCAAAAACGCAAGCAGAACAAAGCAAAACTCGCTATGGCTTCTGAATATGCAATCAATCAAATGCTTGCTATTCGTGAGTTTGAAAACTTTGTCGGTGGTGATCCTGCTCTGTATTTCAAAAAGAACTACGTTCAAACACTATCAAATATCGGTAAACGATATGCTGGTATTAACGGACCTACAAACAAAGGTAGAAACTTTCAATACCAATATGTGATTGCTGAAGATCCACAGCTTGATAGCGAAGTAGAAGAACTTCGTAAAATGGGATACAGCAATATTGATGTAGCTGATGCTCAGCAATTTATCACTCCTTTACATTATGCTGAAAGATTGTATAGTCATGGACAGATTGAAAAGTCTATGTTAGATGCTATAAGAGATAAGCAAGAAAAACAAGCTAAACGACTTAGAGAAAACAAAACAATAGGCTCAACAGCATTTACTGATGAACAGCTTAAAACATTACGTCAGCCGATTAAACCTATGCACTTCGGTCAGAACACTGAAGGACATCTTGAATATTTTAAATCATCAGCCGTTGCTCTTATCCCCCAACAAGCAACACCGGATCGTCGCAAGATGATAAGTGATATGTTTGAAAATGACATTCAATCATTTATGTTTAAAACAGCCAGTAAGCTTGAAAATGCACCGGCTCAAACCATGTTTGATGAAAACGGTCATTACACAGGAATGGCTACAGAAGCAGGAGAAGGTGATAATGCAGTAAGTTTAGTGGGTATAAGTGAATACAAATATGATGGTATTCAGCAAGAAGTGCCATTTAAAGAAAAAGAAACATCTATTGATGGTAGTCAGCACAGAATACTTGTGCATTCTCAAACATACAATAAAACGATACTTGATGGTAAGAAAGAAGTTAGCGGAAAAGAGCATAGAAATAATTACTATCGTACATACAGTGATTTGTATGATGCGCGATATGAAATGATGTTACTTGAGTTTGGAGCTGAGTATAATGAAGAGGGTGATATTGATTTCTCAACAATCAATAAATCTAAACTTCAAGCTCGTATTATTGAAGAAGCTATTGCGCGTAACTATCCTCAAAATCAAATTGATCAATTAATTGTTAGTGAAGACAGTTTTAAGATACCTCTTGTATTAAATAGCTCATCTTCAGCAGTTCAATCGCTGTTAATGTCGATGTTACACAATTCGATTACAAAGATTGAAAACAAAGGAATTGCTTATGTTCTTCAAACAGATATTGGAATCAAAGTCAAGGCTCAAGAAGACTTTGATTATGAATCTTATCCCGGATTTACCCCACTCGATAACTATGATCCTGAAAAAGGATTATTACCTATGCGAAGAAGTGAAGATGGAAAAGAGATATTACCGGGTCAGGTTATTGTACCATTCAGATTCAAAGATAAAAACGGGAATTGGCTTAAGCTTTCTGATTATACGATTAAAAAAGATGGCAAAACCCTTCTTGATACGAACAGAATTGACAAAGATGTTCTCAAGATGTTCGGTTTCCGTATTCCGACACAGCTTCATTCTTCAATGCACTATGTTGAAGTAGCAGGATTCTTACCTGAAACTCAGGGTACAACAATTATTGCTCCTAAAGAACTTATTTTTCAAATGGGTAGTGACTTTGATGTTGATAAGTTTTTTACTCATGGTTATAACTATTCTGTAACTAAAGATGGAAAAATATTACAAAAACGATACAGTATTTTTGACCCTAATACTGGTGAAGAACGTCATGTTAAAGACATAATAAACGAAGGTCTTATCTCATTTAGAACTGAGCGAAATAAGTCACCGGAATTGTTTGAAAAAACGTTTGGTGATGGGAGTGTAGAAGAGCAATATAGTAATGCATTGAAGATGTACAGCGAATATCTCATGGATGAAACACTTCGCATGAAGATTGATGTAGCGCGTTCTCCTGAGATGTATGAGATATTCATGAAACCATTACTCTTTGGTAAATTCCGAGAGAACTCTGAAGTAAATGAAGATCAGACTCTTGAAGAGTTATTTGAATCATTTCAAGAAGCAGAAAAAGAATATCAATCTCATTACTCTGATACATATCAACGTGAGAAATACTTATCAGCGAAAGCTGGTAAAGCAGGTATTGGAGCATTCTCTGCATTCAGTGTGTTTATGGCTTCTATTGAAAATAGCAATGTTATGATGAGTGGAGTAACTCGTCCATTACGTTCATTACATTTTGGAAAGAAAGACAATCGTAGTAACATTGTTAAAACCGAAAATGGATATGGATATCGTTACAACCTTTCTCCTATTTCTCATTCTAACAGAAGCATTATTGATGTTATAGCAGCTTATCAGTCTGCCAGTGTGGATAACGAAAAAGAACGCATTCTGGATACGCTTCATATTACTGAAGATAAATTCGGAGCCATTCAAGCACTCATTGCTATGGGATATGAGGAGACAGAGATCAGTCTATTCCTCCACCACCCGGCAATCGAATTATTTCTTGAAGAATTTCGTAGAGAAAAAAGCGAGTATAATTTTGGTAGTACTTCTATTGACAAAATGGTTGAAGAAATTCTTTCCCCATTAGTAAAAGATGTTTTTGGTGTCGATAGCTATAATGAACTAAAAGAAATGAGTGGTGATAGCGAGGATGGAAAGAACATTAACATACGTAAAAAACAGATGTATGAAGATTTCTTTGATGATGCTACTCCTAAAAACATGGCTCAATCTATTCGCAATGGAATACCTGATTTTATAAAAGGCGATCTTAAAAACCTTAGTGAAGATCAAAAGCTTGAAGCTATTGCAACAATCTCTACTTTTGCAGAACTTGAAATAAAAGGTCGTATTCTGCAAGAAGCAGGTTCTACATACAACAGTGATAGTAAGGGTCCGGGTAAATCATTTTCATCACTTTCAGCTAAATTACTTTCACAAAAAAATGTTGAGAAAACCCTTCCCGGTTTAACACAAGCATTAAAAGGTACAGTTAAAGATTCAGCATTAAGGAATCTTGAAAAAGGCATGATAGCTCTCTATCAGGATACTTATCCTACAGCAATGATAGATGAGCTTGCTGAGGTAATGACATCTATGCTTGGTAAAACTGAACCATGGGAAATTGAGCAAGTATATGATGAGATTCAAAGCAATATGAGAGGGTTTATTCTTGCCGGTGCTGTAACACAGGTATCAGAATTTCCAACAGTTAATCAATTACGAAAGTCTTTAGCTAAACCTTCACTTAAAGCTAAAAAACGAGTAACAGCTACACTTGCGGACATCATATATGATCTCAAAAAGAAAACTGATTATCGGTTTTTAAAAGCTCTGGATGTTGAATTTTCAGACAAGCCTTTTGATATAGACCTTATCAAATTCAGCAAAGGATATGATAAATCATTCGATATAGAGTTTCATTTAGAGATTCAGCAGTTATACAATGATGTAACAACCGAGCTTGGAACATATCGCATGAACATTAATGGAAAAACCCGTGATGTTATCATTACTCCAAGAAAACTTGTAGAGTATCTTGTGATGTACCAGTCAGCTATAAACAAGCAAGTATCTCCTCATTCATTAGCAGCAATGATTCCTGAGAATGTCATGGATAAAATGGGAGTTACGACTGAAATAAAAGAGCTTTACAGCAAGCTTAGTTATAATGATGGAGATATAATTTCTGAAAAACAAGATAACTACCTTCGTCAAATAGTTCAGGCTAATCCTCAACTTGCTGAATTCAATAAGGATATTCGTGTAAATCAAAAAATGAGCAGAGAGAAAGCAAAATCACGTTTTATTTTCAGATATGACAGCAACAACAAAGCCAAAAAATTCAAGTTATTTGAGCGTGAAAAAGTAGATGATCAATACGTTTATAAAGAGATTCCTGTAACATCAAGGTTTAATCAAATTGAATTTGATCCTTTTAATAATGTGTCAAATACTGTTCAGGGAGGATTTAAACTAAATAGCTCAACTCCGGTTAATAAATCAAGCAAACGTTCAATCAATACCGTTGGTGATGCTCTTTCAATACTTATTGCTCAACCTGAAACAAGAGCGCTTGGTAAATCACTCAAAGGAATTGTTGATGATGTCAAGGTACGATTTGAAGACAATCTCGGTAATATGCAAGCTGTATATAATACAAAAACCAATGAAATTATCATTAGTACTGATGTAGTTAATGAAAGAGGATTTAACGAAGTTCTTGCTGAAGAGATACTACATGCTGTATTTGTAAACGAGCTTAAAAAAGACTCAGAGCAATTCAAGCAACTTAATAAGCTTAGAGGATTCATACTTGCTGATTTTCTTAAAAAAGAAAACATGACGAGAGAAGAGCTTAGTCAAAAAGTAAGTTCAAAACTTGATGAGAAAGGACGACCTAATAGCACGTTTACTCCAAAAGAGCTACTCATGTACCGTTTAGATACTATGGATGAGTTTATTCCCGGCATGTTTCGTTCAGATCAAATGCTTTATGGAAAACTTAAAGCTAAAACATTTAAAAATAAATCAGGTCTTCAATGGGTAGTTGATCTTGTTAATGATGTACTCAAACGACTTGGGGTAATTGATTCAGACATATCTAACGGTTTAGAGTATGGGCAAGGATTGTACTATTCTATTCTTGAAGCGATATCAGATAAAGCTGAAACTAAAGATGTAGATGACTCACCTAATTTTAAAGGTGAGCAAAATCCAACAAATACAACTGAGTTTGATCCTAATATTTTTCCAAATAAAGGAGAGTCAAAAGAACGTAAATTTCCTGATAGAAGTGATGAAGTTCAAACAGATTTATTTCCTGATTCAGAATTCAAAGCTTCACCTGTTCCATACAATGCGTTTAAAGCAATGATTTATAGCAAGATTGAAGAGATTATTGAAAAGCCTCTCAATCGGTTTAAAACATTGAATGATCTTAATGACCGACCTAAAGTTGAAGGATATATCAAAGTTCTCAATGAATGGAGCATGGATAGAATCTATAGAAATGTTATTATGTTGGAAGGGGATAAGATTAAATTACTCGATGAGCCGATTGATATGATTGAAGGATCAACATGGTTTCATGGTAATGTGACTGATCAACCATCCCCAGCACAAAAAAGAATGTATAAAAGAACACGGAGAATCTGTTAATGAGTACATGTGATATTATCCCGGTATTAGAAAATGGTAACACATCAATCTTGTTTAAAGACTTGCTTGATTATCATAATAATGATCGCAGTAAAGTTATGAGTGATTATGAGTATGCACACTCAGATAGATTTATAGCAAAACATGGAGACTGGATAGAAAAAAAACTCAAAGGTACAGACGAGAATGGAGAGCCGGACATATCCTTGGTTGTAGCTCAGTATTCAGCTTCTCCAAAAACCATGAAGACAAAAGAAAAAGTTGAAAATGCGAAAAAACGAGTTATTGCTGTAAAGAAACGACAGGTTTCTCTCTTGCGTGATCTAAATGATAAACTCAAAGCATTTATTGCAGAAAATCCATCAAGCTCAAAGCGTAAAGATATTGAAGCTGTTATTTCTCGAAACAATACACGAATAAAAGATTTGAGAAAAAAACAAGGTACTATCAATGATAAAATACAACTTGATTTTGTTGTCAATGAATCACTTGAAGATCTTGATTATCTCAAAAATATAGCCGACAAAGGATTTTCAAGTAATTATTTGATGTTTGCTTATGATGTTATTCGATTCTGGAAAGCAGCTACGAATACATCAGAAGTAGAAAATCCGATATTTACAAAAAGTGATCTTGATGGAAACACACTTATCAAAGATATCCATCAGCAATATGAAGATTTGTATAGTGATCTTGAAGAACGTATTCGTGAAGAAGTTCTCAAAATTGTAAACAAGTATTCATCTCGTGAAGGAACCCTTACTGATAAAGAGATTCTTCAATCAATTAAAGACGTAGGATTCATGTCTCAGAACGCGCTGGATATCGCTCACGTTGACCATCCTATCACTCAAGCGGTCTATGCTATGGTTAAAACCATGAACAGTAATGCGCGTCGTGAGGGGAGCTTTATATTTGAAAACCTTGATAGTTTGATGAAAGGTGTTTCTTATTCTGATCAATTGATGATCTTTGAAAAAGATAGTAATGGAAATTATACAAGTAATTATGTTCGACCTTATACTCTTGAGTACTATGAAAAGTTAAAACAAGCTCGTCAAGATGGTACATGGAATGACTTTGCTAAAAATGATTTAGATATCATTGATATGCGATATATGGTTATTGACGATGATCCTGATATCGAAGATGAATTTAGATTTACAAATGCGACTAAAGAAGAAATTCAAAAGTATCGTGATCAATTAAAGTCTCGTATTGGAGATAGCTTATTTACTCAAATTGACAAAGAGGTAAAGCGAAAATACAATCAGTTTAAATCACTTCGCTATCAAAAATATGAAGAGTCTAAACTTGAGTCAGGAGAGTTGAGCAAATTTAAAATGCAACAATTCAATAAATATAATTCTCCATTTCAATTTGCTGAACGATATAGTTCTCCAAAGAAAACAGGAAAGTTCATTTCATATGATGTAGTTACATTCATTCCTAAAAATGAAAAGTATTTCAGTGATCAATATCGCAAAGTTCAAAATAACCCAAAAATAAGAGAGCTTTATAATAAAACGATTTCAATAATGAATGAAATGAACGCGATATTTCCCGGTAAGCAGGAAGAATTTGCTTCGCTTCCATTTGTTAAGAAAAAGCTTGTTGAAGAAATGTTTCAAAGTGAAGGAGGAATGTTATCCAATGTTCATTTAATGGATAGAATGCTTGATCAGTTTCGAGAAGGAGATGAAGCTCAGGACGTAGGTACAAATATTGATTTGCAAACTGGTGAAGAAATACGAAAGCTTAGTATCTCCAACACTCAAACAATCAAAGAGACAATAAATCGTCGATACGAAGAATTATTAAAAGGAGAACAGCGTAAACTTGATGATAGTATTCGTCAAGAATTAAAAGATCAGGCTCGTGAAGAAGTCATGAAAGATACTTCAATGGATCTTAACAAAATACTTAAGATGTATTCAATGGCAGCATTGATGTATAAGCATAAAGCAGGTATGGAAGATACTGTACGAATGATGCGTAACTTCTTTAGCGAGCAAATTAATATTGATCCGGTAACACCATCAGGTAAACAAAAAACATCTGAAGGTCAAGAATATGGCACAAAAGCAGCTAACAGTCGTATAGCTGAATCATTCGATTACTTTGTTAATAGTGTGTATTACGGAGATAATCGAAAGAAAGTAGAAATGCCTACGAAGGAAAAGAAACTGACAACGAAAGAAAAAGTTCGCGTAAAAAGACTGGAAGATAAACGCAATAAAATCAAATCTGTTGTTGATGAAATTGATGAAATTTCCAATAAGAATAGAAAATCAAACGAAGATAAAAACAGGTTGAGTGAGCTTAACACCGAGCTTAAAGAACTTGAGCTTACTAAAAAAGAAGCATATGATGAAATTGATGATCTCGATAAATCAATAAACTCAATTGGTAAATATGTAACAGCTTCAGCAACATTTGATGAAATACTGAAGTTTTTTCAGGTTAAAACAATGGGTTGGAACCTTCCTGCGGGTATTTCCAATATGGCGTTTGGATACATTGCTAATATTGTTGAATCAGATCCGAGAGATTATAGTGAAGAGTCTATTAGAAAAGCATACCACATGGTATTTATTTCTGAATTTAAACGACCCATCAATAACAAACTCAAAACTAAAATTGAAGCATTAATGCACCACTACGATGTTCTTAAAAAGTCATCTGAAGAAGTGTATAAACGTGGACAAAAAGGATGGTGGGGTGAGAAATTACGGCGACTTAATCCATTTTATATTCAAGATAAGACCGAATATTTTAACCAAGCACCGATCATGATTGCCATGATGATGGATAGAAAAATTGATCTTACTACAGGAGAGTTATCTGAAGATGGTGATGTAACAATTTGGGATTTATATGGAGAAAACGGACGTATAAAAGATGAATATCGTAATGATGCCATAATTGCCTCATGGGAATCATTACGAAGTGATGTGTTTTCTCAAGGTGATAAGTTCAAATTAAATATTGATAAAAAAGTATCGCGAAATCATGGTAACTACGATAGCGACAGACCGTTAAAAGGAAAAGAAGTAGCTGTTGGTCGAGCATTATTTCAGTTTAGAACATGGATGTTTGAAGGTTGGAATAGTCGTTGGGAAGAATATAAGTTTGATGATTCTCTTGGTCATGATGTGAAAGGTAGATATCGTACTGGGTTTTTAGCTTTTAATCGTGAATTAAAAACTGAAGACGGTAGTGAAATTGCTATGAGTAGATTACAGGGAACACTGTTTCAAATTAAACAGACTGCTATGAGACTTGTATTTTTACGCAATAAAGTAGAAGCTGGATACGCGGAACTTGCCGGTGATGGGGTAGGTGAGTTAGATATTATCAACATGCGACGTAACATGCTTGAAACACTTCAGTATCTTAAAATAATGTTAGCCATGACAGCTATCGGTATTGTATATGGAGACGATGATGATGAAGGAATTTCTAAAAATGTCATGATTGGAATGTACAATCAAACACTTCGTATTCGTCAAGATATTTTGTTTTACATTAATCCCGGTGAAGCATATCGAATCATTAATGATCCTGTTGCTATTCTTGGATTGTATGAAGATTACGGAAGATTAATTAGTGATGCTACTCGTACAATGACAGGAGCTGTTGAACCAACACTTCAAAGTGGTCCGTATGAAGGAATGGATAGGAATAAAAGAAACCTGATGAAAGTTGTGCCATTTTTAACACAACTCATCAGGCTTAAATCTGTGACGCATAAAGCGTACGATGGATATTAATTCATTCGCGTTAATCTGCTTTTTGCCATTTCTCTTAATTTTTTGAGATCCCATGATTGATTACCGAGTTCTCCTTTGACTTTATTCATTGCTTTTTGAATGACTTGTTCATCAAAGTAATCTTCTCGAATATCATGACGTTCATATGTTGATACAAATTTAGCTTCAACACTTGTATTGATAGTAATACCATCAAGTTTAGAATCAATAATATCTAATATGTCCTGCGCCACTTCTGAAGTGATTTCAACAGGATGCGTTTTACCGTCTGATGGGTTTCCTATACATACATAAACAGGTGTAGGACCTGATAGTTTGAATTCTTCTTTCTCACTCATAATCAGCTTGGTATAGTTAATAAGTACCAAACGTTACGAATTAGATTACTGGTTTGCAAAATCAATAAATATTTATGTTAGGTTAGTTGTTTTTCTATTTCTTTAACCAGTTCTTCAATTGTTCCATTATTCCGGATTACAATATCCCAACCAGTATAATCATCGAGTGTTGTTTCTGATGGATGTTGTGATAATTTATCAGAAGTTACTTGTTTACTTCTTTCAACTCGAATAAGAGTTCCACCACGTTCTTTTATAGCTTCAACTTCATTTAAAAATCGAACATCTGTGATTATCCATTTTGGATACTTAAACGGTTGTTTTAGATCTTCTTCAGAAAAAGATGGAGAACGATAAGTGTGCCATTTCCAGTCAACAAATAAACTGTTTACCCATATATTTGGATGAATTATTTCTCTACCACACTCAGTACCAAGCAATTGAAGTAGTTTACGAGGTGTTAATTCTTTTTTTACAATCTCTGTATCAAACCACACATGGGTATTTCTTAATATTTTAGAAACATTATTAGCTTGTTGAAGAGTTGCCATTGGTTTTTCTAAATATTCAAATACAGTTTCTTTTACTTTAACTCTTCTTGAACCCCATTCCGTTTTGTCAACGATTTTTTCATTAAAGCCAGAAACTCCATATTGTGTCCATTCTTCACCAAGAGATTTTTCTTTAAATTCTTGATCTTCAAGCTGTTGTCTTGTACAACCAATTAATAAACAGGCGATATCTTTTAGTTTATCTGCAAACTTCTTGATCTTATAATCAGTTACAAAACTAATATCATTATTGAGAAAATCTTCAATGGTATAATGAAGAGATTTTGATTCTCCTTTTTCAACACTCTTTTTCCAGTCTATATACTGAATGATTTTACCAATTGTGTCTTTACCACTTTGTGATTTTCCTGAAATGCTATATAAGTTATTCATACTTCATTATCCTCTCGTTCAAGATTAAAATCATCTTCTGCAATATCATCAATTAAATGATCTATCTCATCTATTACATCATTGTGATTAGCTACTTTTTCAAGTATTTGAAATGCAGTTTCACGATCACATTTGAATCTTTTTTGAACTCTGTTAATATGAAGCAAACCGGTCATATTATAACCAGCATTAGTAAGTATTTGTTTTGCTTTTTCTCTGTCAGGTATCATTTTTGTTCAAGTGTTATAGCTTGTTGAATTAGTGAAAGAGCTATATCATTATTAATAAATGTCCAATGGTGTTTCTTAGTGAAATTGAGAATTTCTTTTGATCCCTCTCCTTGGACTATTTTTTCAAGCACTTCAGTTTTTATTTGAAGAACATTACCGGTTGTCATCCCAGTATCTTTATCAGCCCCCACCAACCATGCAAACCCATCTTTAGCTTTATGCTCTTTACACAAAGCAAATCCTGTAGGCTTGTCTGTTTCTTCTTTGAATTTTCCTCCTCCTTTTAATCCTGTATCAATGAATATTGCTGCATTTTCATGATCAGTATGGTTTTTAAAACATATTGGGCATGTTTTCTTTTCCATAGCTACATAATCGTTTGACATAATTCGTTATTTTAAAGTTGAATAAGTTTCTACTAAATGTTCACAAAGAGTTGAGCTAATATCTGTTGTGGTTGTTGTTAATGATTTATGATATATTTTTATACGAAGCAACTCATATCCTTCCGAAGGAGCTTGCGCCATTCCTGCCGCAATACCTTCGGGTATATTTTTGTATGCTACTACCTGTCCATTGTTGATGTAGACTCTAAGTGTATCATTTGACCAGCTTATTTTTTCTACGTTTGCTGAATTAATGTATTTTTCCATAATAAAACTGCGCACAACGTTGGCTAAAAAGCATAGCCATGCGACTTTTTCGTTTTAATGAAGCGTGATTAAGGCTACGCTTCTTAGCCAAGCTTTAGCGTTCATTTGCCAACGCTCGTTCATTCTCTTGATTCACAACTAAACAAGCTGTTTCAAAATCTATACCATAATCCATTAACTCTTTTCTTCTTGCTCTGTTTTGCGAAGCTCTTTCGGCAGCCTCGCTTCTTTTACCTAAATTCATAGAAGCAATGGCATACAATCTTTCATATCCAGTGTCTTCCATTTTTT
>Ga0306867_1000353_pt1 | contig 27273 bp, 25 predicted proteins | sample AntRauTorckE6831_FD_190432 | JGI IMG/M metagenome (GOLD analysis project Ga0306867, IMG submission 190432) | Saline lake microbial communities from Rauer Islands, Antarctica - Metagenome Torckler E6 #831 (v2) (version 2) | ecosystem: Environmental > Aquatic > Non-marine Saline and Alkaline >...
CGAGCCCGACACTGTAACCAGCCGTGGGTTTCTGCCCGAGCGTTACAAACACCAGCCTTTCCCGGCTCAGGTCAACCTTCCGGACCATACTGGTCACCATATTCTGCCCGGCCAGATCCAGCAGCTTTTCGCGTTTCTTATCAGTTTCCACCCAGGCCATTCCGGGGCCGGTCAAACCACAATGGGCTGACTGGGTAACCTGACGCACAGCTGGCGCCGGTGCTTCTGGTTTTTCGGAGCCGGTGGAACTGCAGCCGGCCAGGGCAACAACTGTGACCAAGGCCAGTTGTCTGAAAGAGATAATGGTCATTGTTCGCCTTTTCTTTGCGGGATCTGTTCGGTGCCGACTACACCTGCGAGTCAAAATGCGCAGGCAAGTCTAACACGGGCTGTCCCTGCCGGGCGCTGATGAATCTTCCAGCCATTTCCGTTATGCTTCGCGCTGGATTTTCTCAGCCGCACACCGTTACGACCGACTCCCGGATCCGCCCATGTTCGATATTATCTACCTGCTTGAAATGATTGGCGTTGTCGCGTTTGCCATTTCAGGCATGATCGTCGCCCGTTCGAAGAACATGGACCCGGTGGGCATATTCACCATCGGCTTTATTACGGCGCTGGGCGGGGGCACCCTGCGGGACCTGATCATGGACAATCACCCGCTGTACTGGATCAAGCATCAGGAACAGCCAATCCTGATTCTGGCCATGGCCATTGTATTCAGCTACTGGAGCCGCGCGCACAGCCTCAAAGAATCGCGAATCGTGTTCCCCGATGCCATCGGGCTGGGCATTTTTTCCATCCTTGGTGCCCAACTTGCGCTGGACCTGGGTCATTCATGGTTTATCGCCTCCATGCTTGGTGTGATAACCGGCTGTTTCGGTGGAGCTCTGAGAGACACGCTGAGCAACGAAGTGCCGTTTATATTCCGCAAGGACCAGATCTACGCCTCTATCGCCTTCGCCGGTTGCTGGCTCTACTTTATCTGCCAGTGGTTACTGGAAAGCGAATCCATCGCTCTGACCATCGGCCTGTCATTTATTGTGATTGTGCGCCTGGCCGCGGTACGTTTTGATATCCGGCTGCAGCGCGATCACTGAGCGCTTCCCCGGCGCTATTCAGAAGCTTCTGGACGATCATCTCTTGGCCTGAGCCGCATCAAGCGGTAAGATTGCCGTTTTTTCGCGCAGTTTAAAATTTTCCCGGCTTAACCACCCCACACCCCAACTTCCAGCACCCTGCGAGGCAGACATCCGTCATGCTTGAACGACTGTTCCAACTCCAGGCCCATGGCACCACTGTTCGTAAAGAAATAGTGGCGGGCATTACCACCTTCCTGACCATGGCCTACATTATTGTGGTCAACCCGAGCATCCTGTCCTCGACTGGCATGGATTTCGGCGCGATCTTCGTGGCTACCTGTATTGCCGCCGCTATCGGTACCCTGATCATGGGCCTTTGGGCCAACTACCCCATTGCGCTGGCACCGGGCATGGGGCTGAACGCCTTTTTCTCCTTTACCGTGGTCGGCAGCATGGGTTACAGCTGGCAGGTAGCCTTGGGCGCCGTCTTCCTGTCTGGCCTTATTTTCTTCATCCTGAGCGTGGTGAAGGTGCGGGAATGGCTTATCAACAGCATTCCCATGTCGTTGCGTTTCGGCATTTCGGCCGGCATTGGCTTCTTTCTGGCTCTCATCGCCCTGAAAAACGCCGGCATTGTGGTGGATAATCCCGCCACGCTGGTGGGCATGGGTGATATAAAAACCCCGGAAAGCCTGCTGTTCTTCGGCGGGTTTGTGCTGATTTGCGCCCTGTCCTTCCGTCGCATCACTGGCGCCGTGATGATTGGCATTCTGGCCATTACCGGGGCGGCCATGGTGATGGGCATGGTGGAATACGACGGCCTGGTGTCGACCCCGCCGAGCATTGCGCCCACGTTCATGCAACTGGATATCGCCGGCGCCCTGAATGTAGGCATGATCAGCGTGGTCTTTGCGTTCCTGTTTGTCGATCTGTTTGACACCTCCGGCACACTGATCGGCGCCGCCCAGCGTGGCGGCCTGCTGGACAAAGACGGCAAGCTGCCCCGCCTGGGTCGCGCCCTGATGTCTGATTCCGTGGCTACCATGTCTGGCGCGGCACTGGGCACGTCTACCACCACCAGTTACATTGAATCCACTGCGGGCATTTCCGCCGGCGGGCGTACCGGCCTGACCGCCGTCGTCGTCGCCCTGCTGTTCCTGGCCTGCCTACTGCTGTCGCCCATTGCCAGCATCATCCCGCCCTATGCCACGGCCCCGGCCTTGCTCTATGTGGCAGTGCTGATGGCCAGCGGCCTGAAACTGGTCGATTGGGATGACATCACCGATGCGGCACCGGCGATTGTCACCGCGCTGACCATGCCGCTGACTTTCTCCATCGCCAATGGCATTGCGCTGGGCTTTATTACCTATGCTGTCATCAAGGCACTGGCCGGCCGCTGGTCAGACCTGAACCCCAGCGTCGTCACCATTGCCGTGGTTTTTGTTCTGAAATTCATGTTCCTGGATGTCGCCTGAGCGGCGTCCGGCGTTATCGACAGGTCTTGTCATGGACTATTTTTCCGAAAGCATCAAACAAGCCATCCGTACCGTACCCGACTGGCCCAAGCCGGGCGTGTCGTTCCGTGACATCACTACGGTGCTGCAGGATAAAACCGCTTTCCGCAAATTGATTGATGCCTTTGTGCACCGATACCACGGTCATCACATTGATGCCGTGGCGGCGGTAGACGCCCGCGGTTTTATTATCGGTTCGGCCCTGGCTTATGAGCTCAACGCCTCATTGGTGTTGATACGCAAAAAAGGCAAATTGCCGTTCGACACTCTGGTGGAAGACTACGAGCTGGAATACGGCACGGCCTCGGTCGAACTGCATGAAGATGCCTTCAAGTCCGGTGACAAGGTGGTTCTGGTAGACGACCTGATCGCCACCGGTGGCACCATGCTGGCCGCGTCACGGCTGATCCGCCGCATTGGCGCAGAGATCGTGGAAGTGGCCGCCATGATTGACCTGCCTGACCTGGGCGGCTCGGCCAAGCTGCAAGAGGAAGGGTTGCCGGTCTATACTGTGTGTTCGTTCCAGGACGACTGAACCAGGCCCGCACATAGGAGGCGACTATGCCCGATTATCAGCACCACTGGAAAGATGGCACGCCGCTGCACCTGCCACCGGGGAAAATTGTGTGCGTGGGCCGCAATTACGCCGAACACGCCAGGGAACTGAATAATCCCGTTCCCGATGAACCGCTGCTGTTCATCAAACCGGCCTCCTCGGCTGTGCACCTGACCCGCCCACTGGATTTTCCACGCAACCAGGGCGAGGTGCATTTTGAAGCCGAACTGGCGGTACTGATCGGCCGTCCGCTGACCAAAGCTTCCGCCAGCGAGGTAGAAAGTGCCATTCTTGGTTATGGCCTCGCACTGGACCTCACCCTTCGCGACCTTCAAAGCAAGCTCAAGGAAAAAGGCCAGCCCTGGGAGCGCGCCAAAGGCTTCGACGGTGCCTGCCCGCTCTCGCCGTTTGTCTCCGCAGAGAAACTCCCCAAAGACAACATCCACTTCACTCTGGATATCGACGGTCAGCGCCAGCAAACCGGCGACACCGAAGACATGCTCAACCCCATCGTGCCCCTGATTGCCCACATGAGCAGCCAGTTCACCCTGGAGCCAGGTGACGTGATACTTACCGGCACGCCCAAAGGCGTCGGCCCGCTGGTGTCAGGCCAGACGCTGTCGCTGGAGTTGGAGGATGTGCTGTTTGTGGAAACCCACGTGGTCTGAATGTCCGGTTGGTTCGCATAACTCTCTGAACGATTACTGACAAGTACGTCAGCAAGCGGAGTTATGACAACCATGAGCCACAAACCGACCACCACCCGCGCGGGCCGTTTCTTCAAACTCGCCGGCATGACCGCATCAATAGCCGGCCAGTACGCCAGCCAGAAGGCCCGCCGCGCTCTCAATCGCGACGATGAAGAGGGCATTCGCGCCGACAGCTACACCCGGATGGCCAACCAGATTGCTGACACCCTGGGCGAGATGAAAGGTGCGGTGATGAAAGTCGGCCAGATTGCCTCGCAAACCCAGGACTTCCTGCCACCGGAGTTTTCCCAGGCACTGGAGCGCCTACAGAAAGACGCCCCACCCATGCCCTACGAAATGATCCGTCGGCAAGTGGAGCAGCAACTGGGCAAGAAACTTTCCGAACTCTTCGCCTGGTTCCAGGAAATGCCCTACGCCTCCGCCTCCATCGGCCAGGTACACCGGGCCCGACTACACGACGGCACCGAAGTCATCGTCAAGGTCCAGTACCCCGGCGTGGACGAATCCTGCGACTCCGACCTGAAACAACTCCGGCTCACCCTGCGGCTCGGCGGCCTGCTGAAAATGCCCGAAGCAACCGTCGACCAGCTGTTCGAAGAAATACGGGTGCGCCTGAGAGAAGAGCTGGATTACGAAAACGAAGCCAACAATCTGCGCCTGTTCCGGGAGCTGCACCAGGATCACCCCTGGGTGGTCATTCCCGGCCTGGTGGAAAGCCACTCGAACCACCGCATCCTGACCCTGGAACTGGAAGAAGGCGACCACGTCAACCAGATCACTCAGGACCGCTACAGCCAGGAAACCATCAACCTCATCGGCCACCGCATTTTCACCACCATGGCCGATCAGCTATTCCGCTTTGAATGCATCCACGGCGACCCCCATGCCGGCAACTTCGCCTTCCGCCCCGACGGCACACTGGTGATCTACGATTTCGGCTGTGTGAAGAAACTCAAACCAGAGATCGTTGCCGCTTACCGCAACGCTATCACCTCGGCCCTGAACGAGGACTACCAGGCGCTGGACCGCTATCTGATCGACCTGGGCGCCCGCATCGAGGGCCAGCCGGCGGTGGATGAGGCTTATTATGCGATGTGGCGGGACATGCTGATTACGCCGTTCGAAAGCCATGAGCCCTTTGACTTCGGGGCGGCGGATATTCACCAGCGGGTAGCAGCACAAACCAAGACGGTCTTCGAGTATCTGGATTACTTCCAGCCGCCGGTGGAGACAATCTTTATCGACCGGATGATCGCGGGGCACTATTGGATGCTCAAGCGTTTGGGGGTGCAGGCGGCTTTTCGGGGTGAGCTCGGGGGTTATCTCAAGCCTTGAGGCTCAGTTCTGGCTTTTCGACTTTGGAGTTGCCTTGAATTGCTGGAGTGGCACCGCCGGGAGAGCCCCTTCCAAAAAGCGCTCCTGCGGCACATCCATGTGGCGCTTATGCTCCGCCATCCATGGCTCCGCAAATTTTTGGAAGGGGCTCTCCCGTCGGCGCTACCAAACTCCGAGTTGGCTAGCCCCATGCCGGCTAACTCTTAATAACGCCTTGATGGCCATACCGCCCCATTCTCCAAGAGTCCTGACTAGGCTCTTCTTGGGTAAGCCTTTCCAAAAATTTTGAGGGCCAGGGATGGCCTGAGAGAAGCGCACATGGATGTGCTCGTAGCGGTTTTTGGGAAGCCCTACCCACAAAGAGCCGTACTCCAAAACAATAGGCAAGAAGAGCAAGAGGCCAAACTCAAAGCAACGAGGAAACAAACTCCCGAAGCCCCTCGGAGGCGCCCTTTCGGATCACCTCGGCACCAGTCACAGACGCCGGTTCCCCGGGGTCGATGACGGTAATGGGCACACCAGGATTCACCTCGTGGACCAGCCCGGCGGCCGGATACACTTGCAGAGAAGTTCCAACGATCAACAGCCGGTCAGCAGTGGCCACCACATCGGCGGCCGCCGCCAGCATGGGCACTTCCTCGCCGAACCACACCACATGCGGCCTCAGCTGGGTGCCACGGTCACACAGATCGCCGATGTGGAGTTCACCGTAACCAATGTCATAGAGGGATTCCCGGTAGACAGAGCTGCGAGCCTTCGTCAACTCACCGTGCAGGTGCAGCACATTGGTAGAACCGCCGCGCTCGTGCAGGTCGTCCACGTTCTGGGTGACAACCGTCACCCGAAAACGGTCTTCCAGCTGCGCCAGCAGTCGGTGGGCATCGTTCGGCTGCGCGTCTTTCAACTGACTGCGGCGCATGTTGTAGAAGCGCAGCACCAGCGCCGGTCAGGACGACAAGGTGCTCTTGCGAACGATCAGACATTAATCAAAGATTTTGCCTGGATTCATGATGCCATTGGGGTCGAACACCTGCTTGATGCCACGCAGGTAGGCAATTTCTGCCTCGCTGCGGGTGTACTGCAGGTAGTCTTTCTTGGTCATGCCCACACCGTGCTCGGCGGAGACACTGCCCTCGTATTTCTCGACAATCTCGAACACCCACTTGTTCACCTGCTGACACTTCTCGAAGAATTCCTCCTTCGGCATGTCTTCCGGCTTGAGGATGTTCAGGTGCAGGTTGCCATCGCCAATGTGGCCAAACCAGATGATCTCGAAATCCGGGTAGTGTTCGGTCACCACGCTTTCGATTTCCTGCAGGAAACCGGGCACGCGGGAAACCACGACAGAGATGTCGTTCTTGTAGGGCGTACGCGGGGCGATGGACTCGGAGATGCCTTCGCGCAGCATCCACAGGCTCTGGGCCTGGGTTTCGCTCTGGCTGATCACGCCGTCCAGTACCCAGCCTTCTTCCATGCAGTGCTCGAACACTTCCATGGCGTCATCCATCACCTGGTCAGACACGGCTTCAAATTCCAGCAGCGCGTAGTAAGGTGCTTCAGTCTCGAACGGCGCCTGCACCTGGCCGTGGGCCAGCACATGCTGCATGGCCTGGTGGGAGAAGAACTCGTAGGCGGTCAGGTCCATCCTGTTCTGGAACGACTTCAGAACGTCCATGGTATTGGTGAGGTCGTTCACGCCCAGCACCAGCACGGTCAGATCATTGGGCTTGCGGGTCAGTTTCATGGTGGCTTCGGTGATGAAGCCCAGAGTGCCCTCGGCACCGATGAACAGGTGGCGCAGATCGTAGCCGGTGTTGTTCTTTTCCAGATCCTTGTTCAGGTCCAGGACATCGCCCTTGCCGGTCACCACTTTCAGGCCGGCAACCCAGTCACGGCTCATGCCGTAACGAATCACTTTGATGCCACCGGCGTTGGTGGACAGATTGCCACCGAGCTGGCTGGAGCCGGCGGAGGCGAAATCCACCGGGTAGTACAGATCATTTTCCTCAGCGAAGTTCTGCAGCTGCTCAGTCACTACGCCGGCCTGGCAGCGAACGGTGCGGTCGCTGGCGTTGAAGTCGACAACCTTGTTCATGTTGTCGAACGCCACAACCACCTCACCATTAGCGGCTACCGCGCCCGCGCTCAGGCCGGTGCGGCCGCCGGAAGGCACCAGGGCCACCTGGTTTTCATTGGCGAATTTCACCAGAGCCTGCACCTGCTCGGTGGTCTTTGGCAGCACGATGGCCAGCGGCGCGGGGGTATGAATTTTGGTCCAGTCTGTGCCGTAAGTCTGCAGGTCGGCCGGATCGGTCAGAACCTTGCCGGGGGTGTCGCCAGCGGAAACCAGTTCTTCGAGGGAAGCAATGATCTGTTCGGAATTCATGGATGCGTCAGTCTCGTCTGGGTTGGGCCGGCCCTGCCTGGCGGCATCACCTTATAAATTCAGGTACACCGGCACACTGTGAAAGTCTGCGTTTATGGTATCATACCGCCCCTGTTCTGTGAGCCAGCCTGACGATCTCTGGCCACGGGTCATTTCATGTGACGAAAGGTTCGGAAGCAAGCCCATGTCAAATACGTCTCTCGAAAAGAGCAAAATCCGGATCCTGCTGCTGGAAGGCGTGCATCAATCTGCCGTTGATACCCTGAATGCTGCGGGCTACACCAACATCGAGTACCTGACCCACTCTTTGGGTGAGGAAGAGCTGGTCGAAAAGATTGCCGATGCGCACTTTATCGGTATTCGCTCGCGCACCCAGCTCACTGAGAAAGTATTTGCTGCCGCCCAGAAGCTGGTGGCAGTGGGCTGTTTCTGTATCGGTACCAATCAGGTGGACCTTCAGGCGGCAACCCGCCGGGGCATTGCGGTGTTCAACGCACCCTTCTCCAACACCCGCTCGGTGGCTGAGCTGGTGCTGGCTCAGGCCATTCTTCTACTGCGAGGCGTTCCCGAGAAAAGCGCGAAGGCACACCGCGGTGAATGGCAAAAGTCTGCCAAGAACAGTTTCGAGATCCGAGGCAAGAAACTCGGCATCATCGGTTATGGCAACATCGGCACCCAGTTCAGTGTGTTAGCTGAAAGCCTGGGCATGGATGTGTACTTTTACGATGTGGTGTCCAAGCTGTCGATCGGTAACGCCACCCAGGTAGGCACTCTGCAGGAACTGCTGAACATTGCCGATGTGGTGTCTCTGCATGTACCGGAAACCCCGGCCACCAAGTACATGTTCAAGGCCGAGCAGTTCGCCCAGATGAAGCCTGGCTCCATCCTGATGAACGCTTCCCGCGGTACCGTAGTCGATATCGATGCCCTGGCTGAAGCTCTGGGTTCCGGCAAGTTGCTGGGTGCAGCCGTTGACGTCTTCCCGGTTGAGCCAAAGTCCAACGACGAAGAATTCGTCTCGCCGCTGCGTGAGTTCGATAACTGCATCCTGACCCCGCACGTGGGCGGTTCCACCATGGAAGCGCAGGAGAATATCGGTCGTGAAGTGGCGGAAAAGCTGATCATGTACAGCGACAACGGCACGTCGGTGTCTTCCGTCAACTTCCCGGAAGTGGCACTGCCATCACACCCGAACCAGCACCGCCTGCTGCATATTCACGAGAACATCCCGGGCGTCATGTCCGAGATGAACCAGGTGTTCTCGGAAAACCACATCAACGTGTGTGGCCAGTACCTGCAAACCAAGGAAGACATTGGCTATGTGGTGGTTGATGTCGACAAATCCTATGGTGAGCTGGCACTGGAGAAGCTGAGCCAGGTCAAAGGCACCATTCGCTGTCGCGTTCTGTTCTGAGGCCCCGGCAGCCCATAAAAACCCCCGCAGGCTATCACGCCTCCGGGGTTTTTCTTTTGCCTGGCAAACCGACCGCTTACTGCTGCATTGGCACCAGTGTCAGCTCTACCCGACGGTTCTGTTCCCGGCCGGAAGCTGTGTCATTGGAGGCAATCGGATAACGCTCACCATAACCGACGGCGCGGGTACGGCGGGACTCGATGCCCTGATTGAGCAGAAAATCACGAACCGAAGACGCCCGGCTTTCGCTGAGCAGCTGGTTGTAGCTGTCGGAGCCCGTACTGTCGGTGTGACCCTCGATCTGGATGATGGTCTTGTTGAATTCCTTGAGCACCAGAGCCACCGACTCCAGCGTGTCGTTGAAACCAGGCCGTATACTGGACTGATCCGTGTTGAACGTAATGTTTCCGGGCATGATCAGGTCAATCTCGTTGCCGTTACGAACCACCCGGACACCGCTGCCTTCCAGCTTCTGCCGCAACTGCGCTTCCTGCCGGTCCATGTAGTACCCGATACCACCTCCCACAGCTGCGCCACTGGCGGCGCCAATCAGGGCACCTTTGCCCCGGTCACTGCTGCTGGAGGTTGCGGCACCCACAGCGGCACCGCCGATAGCACCAATCACACTGCCCTTGGTGGCACTGGATACTTTCTCTTCACCGGTGTAAGGGTCGTAGGTCATGCACCCTCCGAGACCTACGGTGGCAACGGCAAAAGCCAGAATCGTTTTTCTCATCGCAAATCTCCTGTTGAGAACGCCTCAATGATCGTACTGAATACTGTTGACTGCAAACTGGTGGCTTCGTTCACCAGATGGTGTCGCCCCTCAGGCAGCCGCTGTTCTTTTACTTGCGAAAATTTGTTTCTGATAATCCTCAGATTATGCTGCCAGTCGACTGTCTGATCCTTTTCCCCCTGGACCACGGTAACCGGAAAGTCCACAGGACGCGATGATTCAATATGCGGCACCCACTTGCGCAATGCTGTGACCCAGTCCACACGTATCGCCCGGGCCTGCAGCGGATCATGTTCCCGCAGAAAACTCAGAAACCGGGCATTGCCACTGTTCTCGGCAAATACCCGCCGCCACCGTTTCAGAAAGGGTCTCATCAACGTGTGCAACCCTCTCACTTTCAGCCAGCCGGCTGGTCGGATCAATGGCGCCAGCAAGACCACATTACGGAATTCAGACGTTTCCTGACTGTGATGATTGGACAACAGATAATCAATCAGAATAGCGCCGCCTGTGCTCTGCCCCACGGCAAACCAGGGTCCACGCACTTTATCTCGAGCCTGCGCCATAACCTCAGTCAACACCGCCTGATATTCAAGAAAACTGCCAATAGCCGCCGGAGTTCCGCTGGACAGCCCGTGCCCGGGCTGGTCATAGGCAAGGACATCAAATCCTGCCCCCAGGCAGCGATCAATCAGTTGGGTATACAGGCCGACGTGGTCAAAGTAGCCGTGCAGGATAAACACGGTCCCCTTTGGCCGGGCAGATTGCGCTGAAGACTCAGGTAGCCGGAAGTAATGCACCATCACTTCGTGTTCGTCGACCTCCACGTAGCCCTGATGATAACGAACCTCCGCATGCTCTTCCCACAGATCCAGGCCGTAGAACCGGCAATAAGCTGCCATTTCATCACTCAGTTCATGGGGATGGTCAGGCGTAAAAGGCTCCAGGTGTTCCCGCAATGAATATCTGCCCCATTCCGGGCTTTCGATGGTATCGGTTTTCCAGTACACGTAACGCACACACCTGTTTGCAGCGAAAAACAGTGATCATACTAACTTACTCCGTGGCGGCAAGGCAGAGCTCACCGCGCACCAGTGCTTCCTTGCGGGCCCGAGTCCAGCGTTTGATTTGCCACTCCAGGCTTGAGGCCCGGCTGCGATCACCGGCCGGAGCGGAAAACACAAGAACAAGCGGCCCTTTGCCACGCAGACTTCTGGCGCCTTTCGGTGCACCGGCCTGGTGCTCGGCGAACCGACGTTCCACATCGGTGGTGATGCCGGTGTAGAGGCTGCCGGAGGCCGTTCGTACCAGATACAGATACCAGTGCTCAGCCTTCATCCAGAGCCTGCTCCCGCCGCCGGACTTTTTGCTGTTGCAACCAGAGACCGCCAATTATCAGCACCAACCCGATATAAGTGGAAGGAAGTATTTGCTCGCCCAGAATGAAATAGATAAACACCAGCGACAAAAACGGTGAAATAAAGATCAGATTGCTCACTTTAGAAGTGTTTTCCGCTTTCTTCATGGCCTGTGACCAGAGCACAAAAGCAATTCCCATCTCGAACACACCGACATATACGGCTGCCGCCAGCGAACCGTTCAACGAGAAATCCAGACCCGCCGTCTGCCAGCAGACCAGGGCAATCACCGGCAGCCCGAACAGGAAATTGAGAAACAACCCGACCACCGGATCTCGCGAATCCCGGGTGGCGATAATCCAGTAGCTGGCCCACACCAGCGTACTGCCTAGTGCGAGCGACACCCCCAGCGGATCGGAAAAGGTCAGCGAGGTTACCTGCCCTCGGGTGGCAATCACGACCACTCCGGCGTAGCACACCAGCCCGGCCAGAATATCCGTGCGCCGCAGTTTCTGCCCCAGAAAAGGCACTGACAAATAGGCCAACACCAGCGCCCAGGTGTAATTCAACGGCTGGGCTTCCTGAGCCGGCAAACGGTCGAAGGCGCCAAACAGCAGAAAATAATACAGACAGGGGTTAACAAGCCCCATGCCAATGGATTGCAGGTACTGGCTCCGGCGCAACCGGAAGACCAGATGCCAGCGCCCCTGAATCATCAGAATGACCGCCATCACCAGCACCGAGGCGGAGCATGCCACCAACAGCATCTGCACCGGCGCCAGGTCCGCCAGTGCCAGCTTGAACGCGGTTGCCACCGTAGACCAGAGCAGCACCGTGCCCAGGCCATACATCATAGCCTGTTTCTGGTCAGTCATTGCCCTGCTCCGTTTCTGATTCCAGCCAGCGGTAGAGGGTTCGGCGATTGATACCCAGAACCTGGGCAGCGCGACGCTTGTTGCCGTCCACGGCAGCCATCACCCGGTCAACATAGTCTTTCTGCAGGGTTTCCAGAGTTGGCCATTCCGAGACATTGCCCGTACCAGGCAACGATGCCGGCCGGCCCACACTGCCCTGGCGCTTGCGAATTCTCTCCGGCAGATTCTCCGGCTGAATGGTGTCACCCTCGCAGAAGGTCACCGCCCGCTCGATGGCGCTGGACAATTCACGGACATTACCGGGAAACGGGTAATCACGCAGCACCCGAAGGGCCACATCACTGAACTTGATAAAGCCCCGGTTGTGGCGCCAACAGGCTTCCTTGAGAAAATGCATGGCCAGCCATTCGACGTCTTCACCCCGTTCCCGTAGTGGCGGCACCCTCAACGACAAGGTCTCCAGGCGATAGTAGAGATCTTCACGAAACGCACCCCCTGCCACCGCTTTTACCAAATCCATATGCGTGGCTGCCAGGATGCGCACATCCACCGCTTCCTCATGGTCCGCCCCCACCGGCTTGATTGCGCCTTCCTGCAGCACACGCAACAGCTTGGCTTGCAGGGCCAGAGGCATTTCCCCGATTTCATCGAGCAACAAGGTGCCCCCGCTGGCCTCGGCGAACAGACCTTTGCGGGGCTGCCTGGCACCGGTGAAAGCACCGGCTTCATGACCGAAAAACTCACTTTCCATCAGATCCGGTGGAATGCCGGCACAGTTGACTGCCACAAACGCCTCACCGGAACGATCGCTCTGTTGATGGATGGCCCTCGCCACGAGTTCCTTGCCAGTGCCGCTTTCACCATTGATCAACACCGCGGCATGACTGCGCGTCACCTGCCGAATTTCTGCGCGCAGTCGCTCCATGACCGCACTGTCGCCAACCAGCCCAAGATTTTCGCCCCCCGGCTGGCTGGATTGATATTCGGCCAACTGCCGGCTCATGTCTGCCTGAGCCAGCAGGCGCTTTATTTTCAGCCGCAAATGATCCGTAGACAAGGGCTTGGTAAGGAAGTCATCAGCCCCTGCCATCAGGGCTTCCACCGCCTGGTCCACAGTCCCGAAGGCGGTAATGACAATAAACGGAATACCCGGGTACTCCGCCTGCTGAAACGCCAGCACCTGCATGCCGTCGCCGTCCGGCAACCGGAGATCCGAGACAATCAATGCCGGCCTCTGCTCCTGCAGCGCAGCACGAGCCTGGTCCAGCCCTGCGGCCTGACACACCTGATAGCCATCCATTTCCAGCTCTTCGGCCAGCAACTGGCTCAGGCTCTGGTCGTCTTCCACCAGCAAAATCGGAGTATGTCTGGTTGTCACGCCTCGCCCTCCTTTGGCAGATACAAACTCATGCAGCATCCGCCAAGTTCACTGTCACCGATCTCGATTCGGCCACCATGTTCTTTCATGACACTGCTTACCACCGCAAGCCCCAGCCCGGTACCCTCGCCTGCCGGGCGGGTACTGAAGAAAGGCTCGAAAATGCGCCGGCGCTCATCTTCCGGTATCCCCGGACCATCGTCTTCAAACCGTGTCTCCCAGCATGTACCGGCACTGCGCGCACTCACCCTCAAGCGGGCATGGGCGGCCTGGCAACCGTTACGGATGACGTTCAGGCAGGCGAGTCCCACGCGCAGGGGTTCCGCCCTTACCCACATTCCGGCTTCCAGGCCTTCGGATTCAATATCGCAGCGACTACAACGGTCATCCTCCGCTGCTCGCTCCAGAACATCCCGGAGTACACTCGACAGATCCAGGGAACGCCTGGAATCGGGCACGTGCCGGAAACAGTCAAGCAGTTGCTGGATGATCGTGGTCATGCGGGCAACCTGATGTTCGATGTCCTCAAGATGACGAGTCTGATCGTCAGGTAACCCGGCCCTGGCCAGTATTTGCGCCCGCCCCTGTATAACATTCAAGGGTGCTCCAAGCTCATGAGCAACACCGCCAGCCACGCGACCAATAGCTGCTACTTTTTCCTGATATTCCAGTTGCTCGGCCAGAGCCCGCTCCCGTGCAATACGATCATCAATCTCGGATTCGGCTTCCGCCATACGCTGGCCAAGGTTGCGCACCCCCATGTGGATCTGTCGCAGTTCCCTGGGGCCGGAAGGTGGAACCTGCAACAGCCAGTGACCCGGAGCCAGTTTTTCCATTTGTTCAAGCAAACGACTGACGTGCCGGCCTACGGTGCCGTAATGCCCCAGCACCACGACCAGAATGATGGTCACCGCCAGGGTGGACCAGATTGCTACCGCCCACCAACGGCTCGACGCCAACAGATCATGAAAGTCGCTGCGCTGGCGGGTAACCTGCAACAGGCCCCGAATACGTCCATCTTCCGCGACAAGCGGGGTAAACTGGGAGAACACCGATTCTCCGTCCACCTGGCGGAAGGCGCCCCCATGCTCACCGCTGGCAATGACCTGTTCAGCACTGGCGCTGTTGGTGACATCAGAATCGGCCACCCCGAGACTGGCCACCCGGTTGCCCTGCTCATCGAAAACCGACGCCCCGGAAATCCGCCCAATCTGGAAAATGGACTTCAACGACTCGCCCAGAACCAGTTCATCGTTTTCAGCCAGGGCACTGGCCACCGGACCACTGACCGCCCGGGCGACCAGCTCCAGATCTTCCTGAAGCCTTTCGTTGAGGCTTCTTTCAACTGCTCCCAGACCGATGTAAATGGCGATACCGCTGAACAACAGCAACGGAATCACAATGCTCAGCACCAGGGTCAGCTGCAGAGAACGGAAAAGATCACGTATTCTAATGCCAATGCGGGCCATGGGATTTTTCTCCGACAGTGTGCCACACCATTTCTGCCACATGTGGCATTTAGCCACAACATGCATTACCACCGTGTAACCACAGAGCACTGCCAAGCCTCTGTTTTAAAATATTTTTTTTATTTAAACAGAATTGGCACGGTGATTGAATACTCATCAGTACGTTCAATTAAAACCGGGAAGAGAAATACTTCCGACCCACTGCAAACTGGAGATTATTGATTATGAACCTGAACAAACTTTTCGTCTCAGCAACCGCATCCATCGCGCTTCTGGCGGCAGCACCGGTTATGGCCCAGGAAAGCAACCAGCAGTCCGGACAGGGCTCAGGATATTCTGACCCGGCTTCAGCGGGTACTCAGAACACCAATTTCAGTGACAACGAGCTGAAGCAGTTCATTGAAGCTCAGGAAGGCGTCATGGAAGTGCGCGAGGACTACATCGAACAGATTGAAGCGGCCGACTCTCAGGAGAAAGCACAAGAGCTGCAGATGGAAGCCAATGACGAAATGGTTTCTGTCATCGAGGACATCGGCATGGACATCCCAACCTACAACTCCATTGCCACTGCCTACAGCAGCGAGCCGAAGGTACGCGATCGCATTGATTCAATGATGTAATCTGTACCAGATTTCAGAACGTCACGAAGCCCCGCTCATGCGGGGCTTTTTTGTTTATTTCTGTCTTCTCCGGGCCTGAAGTCCATGCCCACCGCGTTGAGTTGTGATACCTTTGCCGTCAGAAATCTGACCTGTTTTATGATCGGAGCACTGACTGTCATGCCCAACCTTCAACGCCTGCTCTGGCCCGTGCTCGCCACTCTTGCTCTGACACTTTCCGGCTGTTCAGACAACCCCGGGAGCAAGACTGAAAACGGCAACGAAACCGCCCCCCCTGAATATCCGGTTACCTGGCGTTTTGCGTTGGAGGAAATTGAAGGCAGTGTTCAGCACGCCTACGCGGAAGCATTCCGAAAAAACATCGAACAGGTCTCCGACGGCAAGATTGTGGTTGACGTATTCCCTTATGGCTCTCTGGGCACCTCCACCCAGCTGACCGAACTGACCCGCAACGGTTCCGTTGACCTGGCCTTTGCATCACCCGGACACCTGGCAGACCAGGTGCCGGAAACCGGACTGTTCAACCTGCACTACCTGTTGCCCGACGATGCCGAGCGCACCCGGCAGCTGCTACGCGGCCCTGAGTTGCTGGAAGAGCTTCAGCCATCCTATGAGAGCGCAGGATTGCAGCTACTGGGACTGGTATCCGAAGGCTGGATGGCATGGACCGCCAACAAACCACTGCAAGCACCCGACGATTTCCAGGATTTGCGGATACGCACCATGACCTCGGAGATGGCGGCGGAAGCTTTCCGGAACTATGGCGCGGCTCCCGTTCAGACACCCTATGCCCAGGTATACAGTGACCTCCAGTTGCACAAGATTGACGGCCAGGCCAACCCCGTTTTTGCCATTGAAGAGATGGGATTTCACGAAGTCCAGTCCACGATGACATTGCCCCGTGCCTCCCGCTTTATCTCATCGGTGATTGCCAATCCGGAGTGGTTTGCGGACCTGACCCCACAAGAAAAAGAATGGCTGACAACGGCCATCCGTAATCTGTCGGAACAGGCGTGGGAGATCGAGAAAGAGCTCAATCAGGAACGGCTGGAGTTGATGGTGGAACGCGGTGACCTTGAGGTCGTCCGGTTAACCGAAGCCCAGAGGGATGCTTTCCGCGAGATCAGCCAGACAGGGCGGGATACGTATCTGGAAGCCACCGGCAACAAAGGCAAAGCTCTGCTGAAGCTGGTGTTAACCGGGCGAGAGCCAAACAACGGTGAACAGTAACAAGCAGGATTACTCAGGAACCAGCCAGTCTACGGTGTGAGCCAGCGCCAACCGCTGCGGGCCCTTTAATTCGCTCATCATCGTATCCAGGCGCTGATCAAACCCCCAGGGCGGATTCACCACCAGCATGCCCGACCCCACCATGCCCCGCTCTGGCGGCTGGTCGAGCATGACCTCGCTGCGCAGCACCTTGCGCACCGCGCCGGTTTCCAGTGCCTCCAGCAACCGGCGTTCAAGCCCACTGGCCAGTATCGGGTACCAGACGAGATAGACACCATGGCGACACTTCTTCCAGGCCCCGGTCAGCGTTGAGGCAACGGACTCATAATCAGTCTTGATTTCGTAGGAAGGGTCAATCAGTGTCAGCAGTCTTGGCTGAGCTGGCGGCAACTTCTGCAAAAGCCCTTTCAGACCATCTTGTTGATGCACCCGAACCCCGTGTTGCCGGGCCCAGGTATCCAGTTGGTCGCCTTCCGAAGGGTGAAGTTCAAAAGCTGTTACCGAATCCATGTCACGGCGAAGCTCCGCCAGCCAGGCAGGAGAGCCGGGGTAACGGGTGAGGCACTGCTGCCCTGGCCGGTTGTAGCCAGCCAAAACTTCCAGCATGGGTTGCCAGTCGGGGGAAACCAGTTGCTCACGCTGTTCCCACAGTTTCTGTACGCCGCCGTCAGCTTCGGCCGTTTTTCTCGCTCTTTCACCGGCAAGGTCATACACCGCACTACCTGCGTGGGTATCAAAGCAGGCGATGGGTGTTTTCTTGGCCTGCATCATGGTCAATGCCAGCGTGAGTGCAGCGTGTTTCTGAACGTCGGCGAAATTGCCGGCGTGGAAGGCGTGAAGGTAACTCAGCATATCGGGCTCCTGCTTTCAGGCACCCATTAAGCCGAAGTCCCTCTACTTGCGCAAGACCAGCCGGCAATGACACGCAACCTCCGGTGAAACCGCGAAAAGTCACAACTTCAACGGTTCTCCGGCCCCGCACTTCCCTGTTGCGTATAATGCTTACGACCTTGCGTTTCCGGCGTTTTATCCGTTACCGAACGACTAAGTGACTGCCAGGCCACAAACACACTTTTCGTAGAACCCGCCAAATGAACCACCGATCCACTCATGATTTTCCTCTCCATTGATTGCCACGAACGATCAAAATCTAGCACGCCAGAAAGTCTTTGCAAATGGTTCTCATTGATATTTATAATTTAGGCTCCTGGATTGAGGCAGGTCAAAACCACTTGATTCATAGGGTTTATCCAACCACAATATGAATGCTAATATTTCTTATTTACAAACGCGCATCAAAAACATGGAGTTTGCAATGAACAAGCTGTTACGCCCCGCCCCCCCTGGCGGCAATGATTGCTGCGGCCTTTACTGTCGGCTGTACCACATCCTCCGATTCAGCAACCACTGTTGAGCCGGCCACCAAAGCTTCTGTGGTTAATCATTACGCGGATCTGGCCCATGCCAACTATAAGGATGCGCTGATCACTGCCCGTAAACTCGACAAAGCAACGGACCAACTGATTGCCGCCCCCACCGAAGCCAACCTGGAAGCCGCAAAAGAAGCCTGGCTGGCATCCCGCGTGCCCTACCAACAAAGCGAAGTGTTCCGTTTTGGCAACGCCATCGTTGATGACTGGGAAGGTCAGTTGAATGCCTGGCCTCTGGATGAAGGGCTGATCGACTACGTGGAGCGGGACGAATACCAGCACGAACTGGGTAATGCCGGCGCCACAGCAAACATCATTGCCAGTAACGAAGTGACCGTGGGCGGCGAAACGCTCGACGTTACCAACCTGACACCACAGTTGCTGGCTGACCTGAACGAAATCGGCGGTTCTGAAGCCAACGTGGCAACCGGCTATCATGCCGTGGAATTCCTGCTATGGGGCCAGGATCTGAACGGGTTTGACACCGGTGCCGGTGAACGCCCGGTAACCGATTATGCCAAAGGTGAAGACTGCACCAACGGCAACTGCGAACGTCGCGGACAGTACCTGGACGCAGTGACCGATCTGCTGGTCTCTGATCTTGAATGGATGGTGGCCCAGTGGGCGCCAGGCAGCGATGACAACTATCGCGCTCAGCTGACCACTGCCGAAGCCAACGAAGGCGTGCAGAAGATGCTGTTCGGCATGGGTTCCCTGTCACTGGGGGAACTGGCCGGCGAGCGGATGAAAGTAGCGCTGGAAGCCAACTCCTATGAAGACGAGCACGACTGCTTCAGCGACAACACCCACAACTCCCATTACTACAACGGACAAGGCATCCAGAACATCTACACCGGCACTTACCGCCGTGTAGACGGCACGCTGGTAACCGGCCCGTCACTGTCTGACCTGGTAGAACAGAGCAATCCGGAACTGGATGCCCGCCTTAACGCCCAGTTGGACACCTCCATGGAAGCTCTGCAAGACATGAAGGCCCACGCGGAAAGCAGCCAGAACCCGATGGCATTTGACGAAATGATCGGCCCGGGCAATGCTCAGGGCGAACAGATCATCACCAACGCCATCATGGCGCTGGTAGACCAGACCGGCTCTATCGAGCAGGCCGCCCGCGAACTGGGTATCGACACCCTGTCTCCGGACGATGCCGGGCACGCATTCTGATAGCGACGCCAGCAACATATGGATACCGGGGATTCTGGATTCCCGGTATTCTCTGTTCCCGAGCAAGCCATGGAAAACCAGCCTCACCAGACCCAAGGTTGTTTTTCCCTGGTTTATTCAGTTCCAATGCGAGTTCCTATGACATCACGTTTTCTTGTTTCCATACTGTTCCTGTGCGTGGCACCTGGCCTCATTCATGCCGAATCCCACGCTGGCTATCCGCTGCAGACCACACCGAAAACCGGTGGTAAAGGCACCGTCGAGCAGTCAGACACCAACGCTTTTTCCCTGCCTCAGGGCAACCTGCCCATGACCAAGCGTCTGGACTTCAGCGTAGGCAACAGCTTCTTCCGCAACCCCTGGGTTGAGGCGCCGGCCAGCACCGATGCCCGCGATGGTCTGGGGCCGCTGTTTAACACCAACTCCTGTCAGGGCTGCCACATCAAGGACGGCCGCGGGCACCCGCCAGGTATTGATCAGCCACCGGTTTCACTGTTCCTGCGCCTGGCAGTGCCGGCAGACCCGGAGGAAGACGCTGACATACTGCGAACTCACGGCTTCAAGCCAGCGCCGGTCTACGGCAGCCAGTTACAGACGGCGGCGCTGCCTGCGGCCCAGCCGGAAGCCGATCTGGTTACCGAATGGCAACCCATTACAGAAACGCTTGCCGATGGCACCGAAGTGGAACTGCGCAAGCCTGTTTATCACATAGAAAACCCGAACTACGGTCCGCTGCCGGACGATCTGCTGACCTCACCGAGGGTAGCTCCGCCGGTTATCGGCATGGGCTTGCTTGAAGCCATCCCCAATGAGGATCTGGAAGCAAAAGCCGATACGGAAGACGTCGATGGCGATGGCATTTCCGGCAGACAGAATCAGGTCTGGGATCTGGCCAGAGAGCAGACCGTACCCGGGCGTTTTGGCTGGAAAGCCGCCGAACCCAACGTGAATCAGCAGAATATGGGCGCGTTCGCTGGCGACATGGGGCTGACCTCCTCACTCAAGCCCGCCACCGATTGTACGCCTGAACAGAATTGCGAACGCTTCACCCACGGCGGTGATCCGGAAGTAAGCGACAAGGTAGCGGGTTTTGTCACCTTCTACGCCAAAACCCTGGCCGTACCCGGTCGCCGGAACATGGGCGCAAAATCAGTCAGACAGGGCGCCCGCCTGTTCAACGAAACCGGTTGTGCGGCCTGCCACACTCCCAGACACCAGACCGGAGAAGTGGCCGATCGGCCAGACCTGAGCAACCAGACCATCTGGCCCTATACCGACCTGTTGTTGCACGACATGGGACCAGGACTGGCCGACGGCCGTGATGAGTTCCTCGCCAGTGGCAATGAGTGGCGAACCCAGCCGCTATGGGGCATCGGACTGGCCCAGGTGGTGAACCCACAGGCAGGATTCCTCCATGACGGCCGCGCCCGCACTCTGGAAGAAGCCATACTCTGGCACGGCGGTGAGGCACAGCCAGCAGCCGATCGCTACCGCCAGATGCCGGCGAGTGAACGCAAGGCATTGCTCGACTTTCTCAATTCGCTATAGGGAATCCCGATGAAGCCACTGTTCCGAACTCTTGGCATCTCAGTCGCGGCCCTGACCATCAGTACCGCAGCCGCCGCCAAAACCGATATAAACCAGCAGGTCAGAGCTGTGTGGCACCAGGATATTGAAGCCGGCTACCAGAATCTGGCCAAGCAAACCCGGGCGCTTGCTGAGCAGGCGGACAGCTGGTGCCAGGAACCTGATGCCTTGAACCGCGATAGCGTGGATCAGCTCTGGCTGGACAGTTTCCGCGCCTGGCAGGCAGTTCGTTTTGTTAATTTCGGCCCGATCGAAACCGACAACCGCGCCTGGCAATTCCAGTTCTGGCCAGACCCGAAAAACCTGATTGCCCGCAAGGCCCGCTATCTGCTGACCAGTGACCAGGCACCAACAGCCGAAACCATTGCTGACTCCGGCGTAGCGGTACAGGGTTTTCCCATGGCCGAGTACCTGCTGTTTGATGAACAACTGAACAGCACTGACCGGGCCCTGCCGGCCCAACGCACGTGCCGGGCATTGGTACTTGTCGCCGGGCATATTGCAGATAACAGCGCGCAGCAACTGCAAGACTGGCAGTCTTTTGAAGACAATTACGTGGCCAACGAGCAATACCGGGACACCACCATCAAAGCGGGAATGGCGGCGCTGGAAATCCTGGAAGAACGGCGGCTGGCTCAACCCATGGGTCTTCGTGGAACAGGCAAGCGCTCGGTATACACGGCAGATGCGTGGCGCAGTGGTCAAAGCCTGGCCGCCGTCGAAGCCACGGTTCGGGGCCTGCAAGAACACTTCCTGCCGGCCCTGGTTTTGCTGCTGGAAGGCAGTGATCAGCCGGAACTGGCCGGGCGTATCGAGCAACAGTTCGCCGAGGTTCTGGAAAACTTTCCGGCAATGCGAACCCCCATGGCGCCACTTCTGGCTAGCGATGAGGCGTTTGCCCGCCTGCAGGGGCTGTATGTCGATATTTCCCAGCTGACCACCCTGGTTAATGATCAGGCCACCGTGGCGCTGGGTGTTGTTCGCGGATTCAACTCTTCTGACGGTGATTGAGGCAACACCCATGATGCGCCTGAACCGCCGACAATTGCTGAAAACCGGCGCTGCCTGTGGCCTGACCGCCACTCTCAGTGGCTGCAGCCTGCTGCCTCGCAGGGCTGGCGACAGGCCGGAGCAATATACCGGAGCTGTGGGACTGCCGGATGGCAGTTTCGGCGTCAGCGCCATTGACCGGACCGGGCAGCCACTCTGGCAATCACCCATCGCCACGCGCGGCCATAGTGGCTGCAATCGTCCAGGCGGCCAGGAAGTGCTGTTTTTCGAACGGCGCCCGGGCTGGCACTTCTATGTGTTCGACAGCATTACCGGCGCCCGACGGCACACCATCAAGGCCGACGCCGGTGAACATTTCGTGGGACACGGCGTCTTTTCACCGGATGGCCGATGGCTCTATGCCACTGCCAGCCGTTACGAACAGGGCGAAGGTATTATCACCGTCTACGATGCCGGCGATAATTACCGACGGGCAGATACGTTCGAGCTCAAGGGCATTGGCCCGCACCAGTTAACGCTACACCCTGACGGTGACACCCTGGTGATCGGGCTCGGAGGCATTCTTACCCACCCGGACTATGACCGAATCAAACTGAACCTCGACACCATGGATCCGGCACTGATTCTGCTGAACCGTCGCACCGGGAAAATCATGGGTCGTTTTCGCCCGACCCATCGCCAGCAAAGTATTCGCCATGTGGATGTCAGTGCCAGCGGCAAAATCCATGTGGCCTATCAATATCAGGGACCTTTGCATGAAACACCGCCTCTGCTGGCGACGCTGGAAAGCGGTCAGCTAAGAGAATACCGATTTGATAACGATATCCAGACCAGCCTGGCAAATTACATCGCCAGCGTGATCGCGCACCCGGAAAATGACCTGGTGGCCGCGGCTTCACCCGTTGGCGGTACCGCGATTGTATTTGATGGCAACACCGGCGAGCTGCTTGCCCGTGCGGCGATAACTGACTGCGCCGGGGTCCAGGCGCTGGCTGGTGGTGACTTTCTGATATCTTCGGGGAAAGGTCAGTTGGTGCGTCTGGGGGCAGACAACCAACCTCATGAGCTGGCGTCGCTTCCGGTTTACTGGGATCATCACCTGGTCTGATCGGTCCCGGGTGCCTTGCCATCATTAAGCGCCAGCGCGCCCACAACCACCCGGTAAATCACCCAGATGGCGATACCCACGAGGATGAACCAGCCCACGATCAGCATGGTGGTTACAAAGCCGATCACCGTCCATAGCAGACCAATCCAGAAGGTCCGGATCTGCCAGCGGAAGTGAGGCTCCAGCCAGGTGCCCCGAATCTCATCCAGTTTGACGTAATTGACAATCACGCCCACCAATGCGGTTACGCCTCCCAAAAAGAATGAAAGGGCCTGGAGGATATAGACAACAATCGCCAGGTTGCGCGCATTTCGCGGCTCCCGGGGCATATGCGGGCGGTTGTCGGCTGGAATATAATCAGGTTCTGGCACAGTGTTACTCCTTCAAAGCTGGAGTCCAGTCTAACACACAGCTTTTCCACCAGAAGCCCGGTTACCGCGGCTCAGTTCCCGGCCGGGCTGTAGCCAACCCGGAAGCCGCCCCAGTGCTTTCCGTTCACGTAAATCGGCACCGAAACATCGTGCATGATCTCGCCGGTATCACGGCGATAAGTCTGTAAAAGCATGTCTTCAGTGTGGCTGCCGCAGCGAATGCCGGTACGGTCATTGAACAATCGCTTGCTGCGGCTTTTAACCAGATCCACCTCATGATCACCGGTCGGCGGATTCGCAAACTCCCGGTTATGGGTAGGCACGTAGCCATCCGGTGCGCAGGAAATGGCAAACACAATAGCATCTTTGGAATTCTTGATGGCTTCCTGAATAGCCGGAAATGCCTGGTCAGTGTACTGGTCGAAGCTGCTGGAATACTGTTGCGGGTCGGTCTTCGCAATGGGCTCACGCTTTTTGTCGAACAGAGCAGACTCGCTGAGCTTACCTTGCTCGATTGCCTGCTCAAAGACCTTGCCAACCTGCTCCGCGCCGGATTTTGCCTGCTCATAAAACGGCCGGTGATAACTCTGCTTGCTGTTCAGGGCAAACGCAGCATTGGCCTTTTCCGCCAGGACCATCAATTTGGCCGCCTGATCCGCCAGCGAAGCCACACTGCTGTCACTCTCGGAAATATGGTCTTTCACCGTTTCAATGGCGCTAAACACCTGCCCGAGACTCTGTTCGTTCGATTGGTCAATTTCAGCAATACGGGAGACCTGCTGCTGAACCCGATCAGACTGATCGCGAATCTGATCCAACTGGCCACCGACGCTTTCTACCGAGGCCAGCCCCTCCTCAACACTCTGGGCCAGGTTCTCGATACGGGACACAATCAGCGTGGTATCACTCTGAATTTCTTCGAGGGTTTCTGCCACTTCGCCGGTAGCCTGGGCGGTACGACCCGCCAGTTGCCGGACTTCATCGGCCACTACCGCAAAGCCCCGACCCTGCTCACCGGCACGGGCGGCTTCAATCGCAGCGTTCAGAGCCAGCAGATTGGTCTGCTCGGCGATACCCTGGATGGTAGAGGTTACGCCCTGAATCTTGGTGGACTTGGCGTTCAGCTCCTGAATCAGACGCAGGTTCTCACCCGACTGCTGATGCACAACGCGCACGCTTTCAATGGCAGACGTGAGTGCCTGACGGCCCTGCACACTGACTTCACGGTTCTGAAGGGCCATGGTGGCCGCATTGGTCGCCTGTTCAGAGGACTCGTGCACGGATTCGGTAATGCGACCGGCGTGGTCTGCCATCTGGGCGGTTTCTTCCACCTGCTGGTCCAGGCGCTTTTTCACCTGATCCGCAGCATAGGACACTTCCGCGGCAGAAATGGCATTCTGGTCCGCACTGTCTGACAGGGTATCGATCAGTGCCCGGCCAGCCCTTGCGTCAGCCAGCAGACCTTCACACTGCTCATAAAGAGGATGATCTTCCGATAAGGAGCGTTCGTTAAGATCGGCAATTCCCTGCTGGACCGGCCCAAGCACGCGGACGATCAGGTAACCAGCCGCGGCCACCAACCCGACAACCACGCCGACCAGAATGGAGACTGAATCCAGACCAACCAACGGTGCCACCAGTACACAGACAATAGCGAGAATAATGGCAGCAATCAGTCCGAACACCGTTGCAGCACGATTGACTAAACCCATGACGCCCTCTTCGTTGTTATCTTTGCGTAATGCAAGTATTTATTATTTCAGGCCAAAAGCAGATTAATGAAATGGCGGCCGTTAATAACTCATACTTTAGTGGGCTACAGCCAGCCATTTCGGCCACTATTGCCAGTAACGGCCGCTTGAGAGATTTCTTGAACCGTTCAAAACCAGTCCGGCTGCATATTCAGGCAGGTATCATCCTGATTTCGCAATAACACCAGATCCTGCGCCACTGTTGGCAGCTCCCAGTGAAAGAAGTACTGAGCAGCCTGCAATTTCCCCTGATAGAAGTGGCGCTCCGGGTCACTGCTGGCAGAAGCCAGCGCGCTGGCAGCAACATTGGCCTGACGCAACCACATCCAGGCCACCATGATATGACCAAACAGCCGTAGATAACCTTGAGCATTCGCAAGCACGGATTCGGAGCCGCCTTCCATCAGGGACTTGCCCAGACCCTGCGTGACCCTGACAGCCTGCTGCAAGGTTTCGCTGAGCGACAAAGCCCATTGCTGGCATGGATCAGAGGTTGCTGCCTGCAGGTCAACCTGCATACGCTGAATCAGCAACTGCAAACCATGGCTCTGATCCTTCCAGACCTGCCGGCCAAGCAGATCCAGTGCCGATGCTCCGGCGCGTTGTGCAGCTTCCCTGTTCGCCGCTGCTTTCTGTGCCGGCCATCCGGAAATAATCGGGGCCAGGAGCGAAAACAGCTTTTCGGCCTGTTCTCGCTCGCCGGCGTCCGGATGTTCATTTTTCCGGGTCACCAACTCGGCTCCGTACAGACATAACGCCAGACCGCCCTCGCAGCCGGCCTTCCGGGATAGCAACTGACGGCGGACATCCGCCTGGGCAATCATTGGCTCCAGATCCTGCTCTGTCTCAGCGTCCTGAGCCCCGGTCGGCTGAAAATGTTCGGTCGCCCAGGCCAGATCGGTCACATAATCCCGGTACTCGGTCATCACCATGCTGAACCCCCGGGCCAGAGGCTGGCTGGCCATCCGGTCGGCTGCCGCTAAAACATCCTCGAGTACGGCATCTGACTGCCGACTCCGAACCAGTAGGCTGTCGCTAAGCACATCCCGCAACTGAAATTCAAGATCGCGGCGGTCGATAGCGGTTATGGTCATGATTCCTCTCCTGTTTCAGGACGACAAAGCCTCTCACAGCCTGTAGCCCGATGAAAGCGGTAGTTTTGGTCGAAAACGCAACGAAACCCGCAACATTACTTGACCTCGCTGACCGGCTACGTATTATCAACGACCAGGTTTTACTGACGGAGCAACCATGACCGCAAGGTCCGCCGGCTGCATGACTAATACCAGACCACTACTGACCGCTGACATAGTACGCCAGCGGGGTAGCCTGCCATACTTTCCTGATCCGCCCTTTATGGCCTGATCTTCCGGACAGTTTCTGCCCGATCTGCTGTTCATACCAGCAGGCACAAAGGTAAACTCTGTCTGCGCTGTATTGTCTGATAAACCACGTCAAAGAACACCGATAACGAGGTTGCGATGTCGCTACCGCTGGTTGTATTTCTGCCTTTTCTGGGCGCTCTTGCTGCACCTCTGTTCGCTCAGGGCGGGCGCACGGCAATTGCCATTGCCTCGTCTGTGCCGGCACTCATTGGTCTGGTGGCGCTGTTTCCGCACTGGGAGACGGTCGCCGCCGGTGGCACTGTCCTGCATAGCTATGAATGGCTGCCGGCCATCGGGCTCTCATTCAGCTTCCGCCTGGACGGCCTGGCTCTGCTGTTTGCGTTGCTGATTCTGATCATCGGTCTGCTGATTATTCTCTACGCCCGCTATTACCTGAAAAAATACGAGAATATCGGCAAGTTCTACGCGCTATTGCTGTGCTTCAAAGGTTCCATGCTGGGCATTGTCCTGTCCGGCAACCTTTTGCTGATGATGATTTTCTGGGAACTGACCAGCCTGACTTCGTTCCTGCTGATCAGCTTCTGGAACCACAAACAGGGTGCGCGCCGTGGTGCGCGGATGGCACTGGCCGTTACCGGCGGTGGTGGTCTGGCGCTGCTTGCCGGCATTCTGATCATCGGCAACATTGTTGGCAGCTTCGAACTGGATACTGTTCTGGCCGCCGGCGACCAGATCAAAGCCCATGCCATGTACCCGGTGGCGCTCACTCTTGTCCTGCTTGGCGCGTTCACCAAATCGGCCCAGTTTCCGTTCCACTTCTGGCT
>Ga0306867_1000356_pt1 | contig 27206 bp, 36 predicted proteins | sample AntRauTorckE6831_FD_190432 | JGI IMG/M metagenome (GOLD analysis project Ga0306867, IMG submission 190432) | Saline lake microbial communities from Rauer Islands, Antarctica - Metagenome Torckler E6 #831 (v2) (version 2) | ecosystem: Environmental > Aquatic > Non-marine Saline and Alkaline >...
TGAAATTGTGGGGGCTTCGATTCGGATACTCCCTCCAGAACACCCGTCTGGACTATATGGTCGTGCCATCAGTCGCGTCTTTCTTCTCCGAGATGTACTGCTGCTGCCACCATTCTCGGTGCTCTAAGGCGTATTTTTCCCGCAAGTCCTGCGCTTCATTGCTTTCCGTCGTGTTCAGCCCGGGATGCGCCTTCTTCCGGCGAAGATCGTCCAGCCGCCGCATATCCCGTTCGAATTCTGCAATCGTCACATCGTGGTCAGGCCGGCTTTTCAACTTCTCATCGAACAACGATTCACCTACACCGGGCCCGGTCCGCGACGACACCGGTCGTTCATCTTCCGGGTCGACAATTTCAGTGGAAACGCTGTGCCGGTCTGAGTCAACGTGAACGTCTACACCGTCTTCGTTCTCAGCGATGAACAACCATGCCTGCGCGAGGCCTTCCAGTATCTCAGGCTTGATCGACTGGTTCACGTCCGCTCGCCGGTCAATGTCGTTCATGAGGACCGCGAACAGCGTGTGTATCGCCCGCGTATCATCCGGGACTGAACTAATGTTAAGCTCGGATCGAAGGTCGGACAAACGGTACTCTCGGGGGAGGGAAGGTCTACTGTGATTCATGGATTGTAAGGTGGTGAGTGCTGTGCCGATGCGTGTTGCTGACATCGGTCTGTGTGTGTCTCAGGCTGGTTTGCCTGTGACGCGCTTCACTACTCATGTTAAGCGCACACTGCTACTGCAGGAGGGAATCCAACGATGCAAGGTAGTCGCTCTCTTCAAGCAGGTCGGTACGGGGCTTGATGGGAAGCCCGTAATCGAAGACTTCGAGCGCCCCATCGCGCCGCCCGACAACGTTCACGTCTAACTCCACAGCATACCAGTCCTCTCGATGCACGGCTTCCAGGGTTTCCTCAACGAACGCTTCGGCCTCATCGTATGGTATCTCATCCGGGTCTGTCTCGACGATCGGCATCACGAGGAGCCGGCCATCACCCAACACGTTACAGACGGGTGTCAGCCGGTCACGAAACGAGTCAGGGGCGTGATCCCACGTCCAGGCTTCTGTCGTATTCTGCGTCACACCGTCAAGAGAGAACCCTTGCTTCTCCCGTGGAGAATACGTAGCGATTTTCACAACAAACCCGTCGAAAGACGGGTGTGTCACGACGACTCTCCCGGCACCGTTCCCAAGAAGCGTGAAGTCAGTATCGTCGTTAGTGAGGTCATCAATCGCAGCGGACTGCAACTCCAAGATATCGGTGGTGTTCGCACTCGTTGACCGCGTCATCTTCTTCGCTTCATCAAACGCACCGCGAGCTGCGTTCCGCATGTGCTGCTCAACAGCGTTAGGGATATCCACCGTCATTATCCAATCACGCGAGAACGACCACAAATCACGCATTGCTGATTCTGGCTTCCCGACGGTCGCGTTGAGCTCGACAGGTCATCGCTATCGGACTCATCACAGTACGGGCACCCGTACCGTGAATCCGGCTTGGCAGGGTCTTCGTTCGGGTTCCAGGCGTCGTCAGCGTCACGGGCAAGGCTGATTACTTGCGCGAAGTTCCCGAATTGCCATTCATCAGTTGGGATACGGAGCCCTTCCCCGAGTTGCCGATTCCACATGTAGACGTCGTCAGGGTATCCGAACAGCATGTTCTGGAACACCATCCACACGCTGTTTTCAGCGATCATATTCACCCCGTCATCGTGTAGTTCTTCAGGGTGGATGTAGGTGTCATCGTCTAATTCCGGGTGATTCTCAACGTATTCGCGTACCTCATCTTCGTCTTGTGGGATCGGGAAGTCCTTAACTGGCGTGAAGGACGTGAATAACCGGGCGAGTGAAGCAGTGCTGGTGTCGTCGTCAGGGGATGAGTTGGATGACATTGTTGTGTGGTAAGATGCCGAGTGAGGGGGCGTACTCACGTACCTATTGAGTACGCCCACCCATGCCTTAATATCATATCATTATGGAGATCGGGATGCGGGATTCATCGTCAGCGAGCAAGTCTTGTTTCTGGTTCCGTGTGAGCGATTTGATCTCGTATTCACGGGATTGAGCGTTGCTCTGCGAGGTGTGGTACTCGACATACTGGAGTGTAACCGGTGTTCGGCCACGTGTGTACAACAATCAGGGAATCCTCGGTGTTCTGGTCGATCGGCGGGAGGTCGTTAGCCAGCACGATTTCGGACTGCTCGATGTTATTGAAGTCGAAGATTTCGCGGGTATCTCGTCCCATAAGTGGTATGAAAAGTATATGCGGTGTTGGTATTGTGAAAGTTCGGAATCCCGAGTGCTACTGGTCCCGAGTCAGTAACGGAATGAACGCGTCTACAGCTACGTCCAACTTCCCGTCAGAGTTCTCGATGACTGCAACTGGCGTGCGGCCCGCAGCCGCGAACGCGGTTGTCATGTGCAGCGCCATGTCTTGTTGTTCCGTAAGCGCGGCTGCAGATTCCATGTCCCGATCACGCGAAGCATCATTGAGGCGTCGGTCCTGGATTTCCGCTGGCGTTGCTTTGATGAACGCGAATTGGTCAGGTTGTATCGTCTCGATATCATCGTCAGAGAACCCGGGACGATACCCGTACGGTGTCTGCAACGTGGCGTGCGTATCTAAAATGTACACCGTTTCGGAGTCCTCTTCGCCATCGTTGAGAATCGATGCGATACGGTCAGCCGTGTACGACTGTGAACTACCCCGCCCTGCTCGGCCTATCGGCCTCGCTGAGGACGGGGCTTCCTGTTTCTAAGACGCGCTTTGCAGGAACCGAATCGATTCCCGTAGGGAGCGCAGTCTCCGCAGGCATTGAATCGGGGTGAACCACCCCTACTTCGGTGAGTCCGCGAGAAAGGATGTTGTAGGCGGCGTTGAGGTCGCGGTCCGACTCGAATCCGCATGAGGGACACGAGTGTTCGCGTACCCACAGCGGCTTGTCGGTCGCAACGCCACAGTTGGAACACTCTTTGGTCGTTCCAGCCGGATCGACGGCCACGAAGTGCGTGCCTTCGCGGTCGCACTTGTATTCGAGCATCCGAAGGAACGTTCCCCACGCCGCTCCGGCGCGGTTGCGGCTGTTCGAGGGGAGTTCCATCAACCCTTTCGCGTCGAGGTCTTCGACCGCTACGAGGTCGTATTCCCGGGTGTAGTAGTTCGAGAGCTTGTGCAGGAAGTCCCGACGCTTCCGCTTCAGGTCGGCGTGGCGTCGGGCGACGATGCGCTGTTGCGTGCGGTAGTTGGCCGAGCCGTGTTCCTTCCGCGAGAGCTTGCGTTGTTCGCGTTCTAACCGTTCGCGTTCGTCGGTTAGGTCGGGGCCTTCGACGGCGGTCCCGTCGCTGTCGTGAGCGTACTTCAGGATACCCACGTCGATTCCGATGCATTTCTCGGGATTCTCGGGCTTCGGTGACGCGTCGTTCTCGGTTTCGATTCCGAGGACGGCGAACCACTCGCCGGTCGGTTCCTGCTTGATGACGACCTCCTTGATCGTGGCGTCGTCCGGGACCTCGCGGTGGTAGACCATCGGAACGTCGCCGATCTTGGAAAGAGAGAGTACAGGCCGACCGCTCGTGTTGTTGAGCTTGAAGCCGGTTTGACTGTACTTGATCGAACGGTATTCCTGCGGGGCTTTCCACCGAAGCTCTCCGACGCGGTAGCCGTTGTCCTTCCGCCCCTTCAGTGTCGACAGGTTGTCGTACAGACGTTGTACGACTTTCTGAAGCACCTTCGAGTGGACGTCCTGCAGGTCTGTCCACTCGCGTTTGAGGTCCGGGAGGAGCTTCTGCTCGGAGTAGGCAGAGGTTCCGTCCACTCTGTTGAGTCGGTGAAGGAAGTGGTTATAGACCTGCCGGCAGGTATCGACGGTCCACGCTAACCGCTCGTGGAGTTCGTCGGTCGGTTTGAGCCTGTACCGGTAGTTGTAGCGCATGGTCTACTCGTCGGATGGATCGGTGACGCGGACGACTTTGACGGTCGCGCCGGCCCACGTTTTCGGAACGTAAACGTGCGCTCCGTTGCCGGATCGTTTGGCTTGTGCTTCGAGAACTTCGTGTCCTTCGACCTCGTACCGATCCATTGAGCGTATATACGAGGTAGATGCCCATAAAGCTACCGATAGCGTGGGCCTGCGGGCCGGCAGTATCGTATTGATGAAAGATGATGACGGCGCTGTATCCCCTCCCTACTCGTTCCCTCCGGTCGCTCGTTGAGGAAGGGGCCTTAGCGCCTGCGATTAGGTAAGGCGTCGTACTGGTCAGGGTCCAGTTCCGTGATTTCGTCACGGTCGTAAACGAGGTCCTGTCGTCGGCCTTCTTCTAAGAGAAGGGTCCCGTAGGAGAGGTATTCGACTGGCCGGTCAACTTGTTCAACGGCACGATCGGTGATGCTGGTCTTTCCAACGCCGGTCATGCCGACAACGATAACGAGAGGATTCCGTGTCATGAAACGCTTGGTGGTCTGTCTGTGACGTATCGGTAACGCGTAGTGGTTAACGAGCGATGCAATGAAGTCTTAGGTATCGAGTTACAGCGGTGCAGTACCGTTCGCTTCTGCGCCTTCGATAGCCTCGACGAGGTCGTTCTTCTGCGTGAAACCGCTGAACACGGTCACGATGTCACCGTCGTTCAGAACGACGATGGTGGGGACCGACCGAACGTTGAACTTGTTCGCCAGGTCCTGTTCTTCGTCGACGTCGTGACGTTCAACCGTGAGGTCATCGCGTTCCTCTTCGAGGTCGTTGACGATTGGTTTCTGTTGTTTGCACGGTCCGCACCAGTCTGCGCTGAAGTACTTGAGTTCTACCATGTATGTAGGTTTGAGTGTATGAGGTTAAAGAATCGCATTCACCGTTCGCGGTGGTGACCCGCGATCAAAGGCGTGTTCAGAAGTCAGTTACTCGCTTTGGATACGGGGAGCGAGCATGTACGTTGCGTTACCGGTGCCGTCTGCGTAGTCGAAGTGAAGCTTGACGGGGAACTCCTCTCCGAGTTCGAGGGTGACGGCGACGTCCTTGGGCATGGCCTTCACCATGTCCTGAAGATAGTCGAGGCTGAACAGGGAGTCAGAATCACCGGGGACGAGGTCGATGAGGTCCTCACGCGTAAGCGTCAGGTTCGTGTCGTCCGTGTCGCCTTCGGCGCTGATGTAGAACTCCTCGCTGTCATGCTCGGATCGAAGTCGGATGTGGTCGCTGACCATGTCAGCGGCCTTGATACCGCGCTGGAGCTCGCTCGCCTCGATGACGATTTCCGTGGGGAGATCCAGGTCGGGGATATCCGGCTCCTGCCGGATGCTGTCCGGATCGATGAGCGCGAGAGTGTACTCCAGCCCGTCGATCTTGATGTGGAGCTTCCGGGTTTCCTCGTCCAGTTCCATGTTGATGAGCTGTCCGGAGTCAGCCATCCCGGCGATGTCGTTCAGCCGGTCGAGGTTCACACCGATAACGCCGCCGTTACCGTTGTAGTGTTCGAGCGCGGACGCATCGAGGGTAACGTCTACCATCCCGACGTTCGCCGGGTCAACCGCACGGATGCGGATGCCGTCTTCGTCCAGGTGAATCTTACACTCATCGACGAGTGCACCGGCCGTGTCGAGCGTCTCCTGGAGGGTCGTTGCGTTGATGATCATTCCAACACCGATGTCAGGATCGGTGTCGTTAGCGTCGTTACTGTCGTCTTCTGCGGTTTCGTTTTGTGCTGCCATGATTGTTCTAAGGTTAGGAAGGGGTTTTTAAATTTGGTTTTCTCCCGCGCCGGTTCATACCGACGAGGGGCCTTTCCGTGTAACGCGGCGAACGGCAGTATCAGTGCCTGTGCTTTCGGTACTGCGTAGGGAACAGTGCGTGCCTACGCCGCGCTTCAGTCTCTTTATACGAGCGCGGCTACAGCTGAACTGCGTGGAGTGCAGAACCAGTGTGGAAAGTCATTCGTGACCCCAATACGATTCATCGTCGTATGTGGTGGTCTCCTCAAGGAGTTCATCAACGGACGGCATCACATCGGAGTCGTACGTCGGTGCATCATACAGGATACGACCACCGTAGATACTATCTTCTTTCACTTCACCGGTATCCGGGTCCTCGTACACTATCTTCGTGGAGTGATGTTTCCGGTTATTATCTTCGCGCCAGACGCCAATCGCGGTTTCGTAGCAGTGACGTTCATGACCGGTGTCGATAACAACGACTGTGCGGAGTTCGTGTGACATGAGAATTACCGTGACGGGGTTTCTGACTGGCGGCGAGTTCGGTTACTGGTTCGAATCATCAGTGTCTGTGGAATACGTCCGAAGGGAGGTTTCTGATTTACGGATCGGTGGGTTATGCTCGTACTCGTCTTCACGCCCCATATGAACGAAGACGTCGTACCGTTTCGGATTCGGGCGAAGAATCCCGAACGGATTCTGCTGTTCGAGCTGGTGCCATATCCAAGAGAGAACCGGGAGCGTAACGATAGCAGACCCGAGTAACGAAAGTCCGAATTCAAGGGATTCTGCCGGCGGGGTAATCAGAGATGCCGTTGCGACAGGCACCCAAAAGAGAGCGAAGACGTGGACTCCAACGAGAATCTCATTAATCGTTCGTGGTTCGTGCCGTGGGCCTCGCGTCGTGGAGTCGTAACGACTAACGAGTAGAGTCCCTCCAAGTACGAGGAAGAGTATCCCCGCGTATATCAGGAGTTGCCAGGCTATCGTTTCCACCATGATACTCTCGTGTGTATGTTGTTACTCGCGGTTATTTCAAGGTGCGGGGACTGCCGTGTCTCCAGCGGGACTAGCGACAGCGTCGTGCTCATCGGGAGACTTCGGCGGTTCATCGTTCGGGAATCGAATCGGCAGACGTTCGTAGTGTCGCTGCGTGAACCATTCACTCCAATTTCGAGCGGTTCCACGCCAGTTCGACCCGTCTCCAGCGAGCGTTTCACCGTCATCGCTGAGGTCGTAGTCGTGGACGAAGCGGTGGACACACTCCCACTCACCGAGACGGTAGTTGTACATCCATTCTTCGTCAGTCTCTCGAACGAATTCGGTGTGGTTCTGGTACTTCCGAATCACGATCGCGTTCCCGATTTCGTTCTGGTACGACAGGCGAAGCGACGAATCATCGGTTTCGTCGAAGTCAGTATCAGCAGGGGATTCAGGAGTGGGGCTGTTCGACTGGTCAAGCGTGGATTGCTTTGATTGCATGGGTAATCAACGGGAGTGTACCGTCATGATTGCTGGTAAACCAGATCAGTTGCTGTGAACAACTGACCGGCGGGACCGGAGTGACGCTGTCCCTTTCCTCATCTGCATAGGAAAGGGACGCGTGGCAACCCACCGGTTCGGTGTGTCGTTCAGAAACCAGTCAGACGAATCTGGTCTTCGTACTCACCGGTTTCTTCATTCAGGCGACGGTCCGCTTCAGCAATGATTTCTTGCCGGTGTTCATCACCAATCGCTTCCGCATCTTCACGGAGTTCTTCCTGCGCATCACTGATGATCTCCAGCAACTTGTCGTGAGAAAGAGCTTCGTGCGACTCATCGTGCCGGATGCATCGGCGATTGATTTCTTTCGTATCGTACTCGTTGATGCGCTCGCTCACAGGCTTCAACGGGGTGAGCGAGAGGTAAATGTACGTTCCGTACACGTGATCCGGTTCGGTCGTGATCGAATCCGGCGCTTCATGGTTGAACGTGACTATCAACTGCCCGCAATACCAGTTATTGGAATCATTGCTCGCCATGAACTCGTACCTGGATGTCGGCACGTACGATCCATAGGAACTCAGAGTACTGTTCGGGTCATCGACCTTCTTCGTATCCGGGCTGTAACTGAAATACCACGCATCGGAAACCGTTGGTCGTTCACCCGGCGGGTGCGGATTCGGCTCGCCAAGCGCTTCAATGTCTGCTTGGATAGGGAATCGGTCACTAACCGAGTGCCGCGCCCACTCCCATAGTTGTGTTTCAATCGCATCAGTCGCGTCGGTGATGTCACGGTCCGTGTACGGGCCGTGGTTAATCGTTCGCGTCTGTAGTTTGTTACCGTCAGCATCGTGGAGCGTCAGCGTGTACGACCGTCGACGGCCATGCGCACCAGCCTTCGAATGTGAGATGGAGACTTGATTGCCTTCATCGTCTTCGTAGGTCAGGTTCCAAGAGTTCGTGGACTCGATGGAGAAGTCATTGACAGTCTCCGGTATCTGTCCAGTCGTCGTGCCGACGCTGCCGAGTGTAACGTGATTCGTGTTTGAGCTCATAATTGAGTACGGGATTGTTGGTGAGGGTTCAGCTGGTAATGGGGCGGGAAATGGAGGACCGCTGGCGCACTACCATTCTCCGCCAGCGTGACGCGCAGAGGCGATACGTTTCACAGAAAGCGTTCATTCGGAAGGTGTGAACGATGAAAGCGAGGATTGATCAGTCAGCGTTTTCGATTCGTTCTCATACGGTGCAAGGCGGTTCCGAGCGGTTTCTGCTGCGTCACTCCCAATTTCGAATCCAAGGTAATCGTGCCCGGCTTCAGCAGCGGCTTCAAGCACTGTTCCGGATCCAGCGAACGGGTCGAGAACAACACCGGATTCTCCATCCGGGAATGTGCTTTGAATAACGGTTTCCGGGAGGGATTTCGGCATCGGTGCGCTATGATCGGTTCCACCAGAGGCCGTGTTAAGGTTCAGAACGTCAGTATCAGTTTGACTTGTTGCGTCAGTGTAGTCCTGAGATATCACGAACCGGTAGACGTGTTCCCATGCTGGTGTTCGACGATCGTGTGCCGGGTCAGGTGTTGGTGACGGTTTCGTCCATGCACACCGCTCACGCGGAATCCACCCGTCATCACGCATCGCTAACTCGAATTTCGGCGGGATACCAGCGAGGGCTTTCGCTGGCGCATCACGATACTCACCATCCTCGGTTCGGTGCCCGTCAGCGTAACTATCTGCGATATTCACCCACAAGGACCCGGACGGCTTCAACACGCGTTTCGCGTGCTCGAATAACGCTGTCAGGTGTGAGATGAACTCGTCGAGTGTGGGCTCCAGACCGAGTTGCCCGTTCCATGCACCGCAGTCCGTGCACGTTGTGGATTCACGCCACCTGTCACGGCGAAGGTCTGCCGGGTCATCACTACTGTTGAATCCAGCCCCGCCTTCACGACGAATCGGCGTGTCCGTGTAAATCTCTTCAGTCGTCCAGGTATGCTCGCAATCAGGGGTACCGCCCCATATGGCGTTCGCATCCGGGTAGTTCCGCTGCAACCGGTACGGCGGGCTCGTGATGATGACGTCCACACTATCTGCCGGGAGGTGCGCAAGACCGTCACGCGCATCCATCTCGACGACCGTGTTCGCTGTAACGGAAATGTCTTGCCCGCCGTCAGCTGGAATCGGTGTAACTGGTGCCGGCGTTCCGAACGGCCACGTGTCTGTAGTGACCCGCCACGGAGGAACCGTACTGGCCGTGACTGTTGAGAGCGCGTGAGCGCCGTTTTCAGCGAGTTCGTACGCAGCCGGTCGCTCGCCCGGGACGTCTATTGGAACGACGAGTGGGCGGTGCATGGCGGTGTCCTCCGGTGCGCCAGTGACTTGCGGAGGGATGCTCACGTCAAGGAAGAACTGGTTACCCGTCCCGGATGCAGTCACCTCCAACCACGTATGCTTAGTCTCGGATTCCACCCATTCTGGAACGGGAACCTCTCCTGCAGCAATCATCGGAGTTTCCTCAATAGCCATGCGAGCCGACGCTGTTGGCGCAACCGTACCAGTACAGACGGTAACGTCAACCGGCGTATCAAAGACACGACACCGGCGTTCAATCTCAATCCCGGTTCCAACAGCAAGTTCGGATGGGTCCGCACCCCGGGTTTCCGATGTTTCCGAACGAGCTTTCCACTGCGCTGCCTGCATTGCAGTGACAAGTGCATGCTCGAATGGTGATGAGACAGTCCGACGAAGCCCTTGCAGGACAGTATCAGAAGGCGGTGTCTCCGACGGGCTGGTGCTGCACGAAGCTGTTGTTGCGGTCATAGATTTTCTTGCTCCCACTGGTCGTGGTATCCGTACTGAATCGGTTCGGGACTATCATCCTCTGGTGGTTCACGGAATATAGTGATACCGTTCCCGAGAAGTTCCATCCCAACAGCGCCTGAGAGGACATGCGTAAAGGCTGGTGAGAGTGGAACGCTTTCAAAAACCGTTGTACCGGTCAGAAAAAACGAAATCGTTACTCCAAGAAAACACGCGCCAAGAATAGCGCTCAGAACGCCAGTCGGCGTCGTAACCACGGTGTACTTATCGAAAACCATGCGTATCTCTTCCTAGAACAGCAGGTACGTTGCTCGTTCCCGGGTGTCCTTATTCTCGTATGAGATCGCGTGGACGGTGTAGGACTCATCCTGCCGTTCAGGGTCATCGTGCCCGGATAGCGCACGGATCTCGAAGTCTTTCTCAGATTCCGCTTGAATCTCTTCAAGAACAGTTCTCGTTTCCTCGGGAAGCGGTTCACCACCAGTGAAGATGATGTACCGTTCAGCGTCAGTTGACGTATCTCGTGGAATAACCGCCGTGATGACGGGAGACGAGTTTTCGATGCGGTTGCTAGTGCTGTTCGACCAGGGGTTAACGCGAGTGATTCCGTGAGGCATGAGTATGAGTTTCTACTGTTGTCTCGATGGTTGTGAGTGACAGCGGTAGCGACGGTGAACGTCGCAGTCTCACACGAATGTACTTGACTGCGACACTAAACCGTGCGCATATCGACTACGGGAGGTCTTCAGGGACGCTGATCGAAATATCAATTGCAGTGTAGGGACAGTCAATGCGTTTCGCACGACCGTTAGACTCAACGGAAATGATTTCTCGACTTGCGAGGAGTTGAACATCTCGACTGACTTCCGACTTATTCCGCTCAACACGTTCTGCGAGGAGTGACAGGCTTTCCGCAGGCTCAGCAATGAGTTCCTCAATCAATTCTAACCGGCGCGGTGAGAACAGGCGAAACAACGCCTGGACGTCACCGAACGAATACGTGTCCTCTCCGGTGAGGTTTTCAGTTTCACCGGTGTCTACTGCAGTATCAAATTCGTCCGCACTTTCGAGACTACTGGTTTTGAAGTCTTCCCAACTCTCAACCCCGACTTCGAGTGTCCCCGTCATATGAGTGGATTCATTGTCTATATACATGATTGTTTTTGGCTTTCACCCCAAACGTCACTCGGTAAGGTTCTGAAGAATCTCACCAATGGATTCTTCGTAATTCGTTAACGAACTGGTGTTCTCGATCGTGAAGTCCGGGGTATCCGCAGCGACCAACTCACCGAGCCCCCATCCAACAAGCTCCCGTGAATCACGGTCATGCAGGTCTTCCGGGGTGAAATCACCCTCTCCGTCCCGGTCGCGGTCTTGGAGGCGTTGGAGGCGAGCGGAGAACGGTGCATCAATGCGGAGCGTCCGCGTCGTGAACGTCTCCTCGAACACGGCAATCTCATCCGGGCTGCGTGTGCCCTCGACGATAACAAGCGGGGCAGTAACGCCCGAGATTTCTTCCAACGTGTATTCAGCCATGACGGTTGGGCCGTGGTCTTTTCGTTGCTGTGTTGCCCACTGCCCGAGCGCAGAACTATCGAAGTCTTCGCCGAGTGTTTCGGCTGCACGTTTCCGAACGACTTCCCCCATCGTGATTGAGGGAATGTCGTACTCGTCAGCAATGGATAGTACGGTGCTTTTCCCGGCTCCCGGGAGCCCGTAGATGAACAGGGCAACGCGGTCAGCGGGTGGAACTCCAATCGATTCTTGCGTGGTTTCTGAATGATTCATTGTTTTTGGATGGGTGCGGTGATATTCGCTATGGCATCTAATGCGAATTCAGTGATGGTCTGATTAGTCAGCGAGTCCGCTGGATGGATGTGACTTGCCGGGTAGATGGTTTCCTGCGGATGCATAACGAGCGCTTCTGCTTCATACTGATTGAGCGCGAACGTGGTTGCGGACGTGGCGAGGATCTGGCTCGTGTGAACGTCCCGGGCAAGCAAGACACCGGATTCACCGTCTGGTGCTCGGCCTCTTGCATATCGGGCTGCGTATCCGGGGTCGAATGTCCATGATTCAATCGGACGGTGGTGATGGAGGAATTCTGTCGTGTCCTCACAGGCAGTCACAAAGTCATCGCTGATGCGTGTTGGTTTCGAAGCGGACGGGTTCCTGGTGCTCGGAGATATCCCGCGGAATACCGGGACTGTATCGCCGTACACTTTACGGAGGATTTCGACGGTATAATCGTGATTCCGGGAGATGATTCCAAGCTCTTCTTCATCCGGTTCTGCGTTAAACGGATTCTGAATCCAGTCTTCTTCGTCGTTGATATCTCCGATGTACTGGTTCGAGACGTTATCGGCAGCGTAGTGGAATAACGAGGTAGTTGCGGTGGTGAACATATCACCGGTCCATCCTTCCGGTCGGCCAAAGATAGATTCAAGCGGGTCAGTCAAGTCTCCTCTGATACCCGGTGTTTCGTCCACGAGTGTTCGATGCATCTCGTTCAACCAGAGGCTGGTTGGCCACGGTGACGGTTTGAACTCAAAGGCGTGCTCGTACTCCGGGATTTCCACTTCCAGGTGTTTGAACAGTTCAGATGCCGGGTTGTCTAAATCGACGTACGCGAGATCATCCGGGTCGAGGTTCCGATCGTACGTTTCCAACAGTGCATCCGCAACGTGTTCTGTTTGCTCGGATGTGTTCTTGATGAGTTCCGCTGCTTCTTGGTATTGACTCTCGGCTTCACTAATCGTGTCGACGAGCGTTCGCGGTTCAGCGGACATCGTTATTCACCCTCCTTTGAATCGGGTGTTTCGAAGGGATGCTGGTTGTCTAACGCTGGTGAATCGAATTCTGCGTCGTTGCTCTCCAGCGATGTGGAGGTGAATCCGTCGGCGTCAGCAGGAATCGTGACGAGGGTATCGTTGGTTTCAATCGCTGCGACGAAATCCCACGGTGCGTAGTATAACCATCCGTCGTCCTCCAAGTCACCGAGTGGTTCATCGTCCACGACTATGAACGTAATATCGGTATCGGGGAACGCTTCTTCATAGAGCGTCCGAACAAGTGCAAGTCCGTTTCGCCGGTACGGCTTGTAGGTTTCTGGAGCTGGTCGTGGGAATTCATCGTAAACGTCGGATTCGTAATGTGTGTTCCATATCCCAATGGCGTTGCGAAGGCCGGGGATGCCGGCTTCTGCTCGGAGGTGCTGATTACCAGTTGCCCACACGTCAATATCCTTCGTGTCATCGTGATGGGCGAGGTATTGCACCCATGCGAGAGGGACCGCGTCGTTGTCTTCGGGCGGGTGAACATCGATTGTTCGATCACGGTCAAAGCACACCACTACTTGTGGTGCGGCACTATCATCTGTGCGAAGGGAGTCAGGTGAGGTCATTGGTGAGTGGGTTAACTACGGTTACTTGAGAACAATCGTGAAGAGAAACGGGAGCATGGCGATGATGCCGACACCGGCCATCCACCAGGGGAAGAATAACACCATGATTGTCATCAGGATGAGGCAGGTAATGGAAACAAGGAGTTTCTGCCTGAGTGTGAACATGGGAGGTGAGGTGGTGAATCGGGTACTGTGATGTGTTGGTGTGCCTGTGACGCGGGTTGCTTACCCGCGTGGTGTGTGCATACTTGTTCTCCGCACACCACGCGGTGTGGATGGACTCGCAGGGAATCGAACCCCGGGCTTCCTCCTTGCAAAGGAGGCGCTCTCCCGCTGAGCTACGAGCCCACATCTTCGGCACTGGTACCGTCAGTACAGTCGAATATATTTTGATGAGCCTCTTGAATCTTTGTACTGTGAACCGGTAGGGTTTACCTGTGCGCATGGTTTAGAATCAAGTATACACATGACTACTGAGAGCGAGTACGGAACTCGTCGTGATTTTCTCCGCGGGTTAGTCGCTGTTGGCGGGGCAACAGCACTTTCAGCGTGCCTTGATTTCACCGAAGGCCCTGATAGTGATGGTCCGCCGTCCGGAACCACGGACCGGTCCGAGTTCCCTGACCGGCAACACGCATGGGATGAGTTCTCTCAAACCGATGATCACGGGAACGTCAGACCGCCCCGTCATCATGTCCTTCTCTTAGCGAATATTGATTCCACCGGTCCAATTACCGATGCCGACCGGGCTGAAACTGAGAACGCATTCCGGCTATTAGAAGAAGCGTACGAGTGGTCACCTGACGGGTTACTGTTCACCGTTGCATACTCACCAACGTATTTCGACCGGTACGAGACCACGCTCACGGATTCCGTTGATGTTCCAGGTCCGAAAGCACTTGCAGGGTCTGAAGACCCTGAGTTAGATACACCGGACGTCGTGATTCACCTTGCCAGCGATCGTCCATCGGTTGTCCTGGAATCAAAGCAAGCGCTCACCGGAGAGATTGAGACGGCGAACGGCGTCGACATGTCGAGTGACGTCGGGGATATCATGACGGTCGTCGAACGCCGTACGGGGTTCATCGGAGCCGGACTACCAGCTGAGAACGACACAGTGACGGGGATCCCTGAAGGAGCAGTCCCGGAGGAAGCACCGTTGTTCATGGGGTTCGCCAGCGGCTTCACCGGCAACCAAGCAACCGAGGACGCCGTGACGATCACGGACGGGCCGTTCGAAGGCGGGACAACACAGCAGATCTCAACGCTCCAGATGAGTTTAGACCAGTGGTACAATCAGGACTCACGGGAGCAACGTGTCTCGAAGATGTTCTCCCCACGCCATACGGAACAGAATCTCGTCGAGGGGATTGGAGATAATCTTGGTGCGTCGTCTAAGATAATGCAGGTTGATGCGCCGGATAACACGCAGAACGATGCGTTCGAGAAAGGTGTTGTCGGGCACGCACAGAAAACCGCGCGAGCTCGTGATGAGAACGGACAGCCCGTGATTCTTCGCCGGGATTTCGACACAACTGACGGCGGTCATGCCGGGCTGTACTTCCTGAGTTTGCAGGAAACGATCGCGGACTTCGTGGTGACACGCGAGGAAATGTTCGGGGAAGACGTAGCGAATGTCGGCGGTGTTGGGACAACAAACAACAACGGTATTCTGCAGTACATCACCACGCGAACTCGCGGGAACTACCTCATGCCGCCTCGTGCCAAACGGTCGTTCCCTCGCCCGCAGTAAACTGGACACGAACCCTTTTACCCGCCTACCGGGTACAGTACACTATTCAGAGGGATACAGGTATGGATGATAACCCACGGTTCAACCGTCGTGCGTTCCTGGCTGCGACTGGTGTGAGTCTCACCAGTGCGACAGCAGGATGTCTCAACTTCGGACCAGACGACAACACGCCAACGGAGACGAACACGGAGACTAAGACCGACTCTCCGACAGAAACTCCTGGAGAGCCTGCGCGGCAACTCCCGTCAGTTGCTGCCCCGGACGAACCTGCTGTGTACATCCCATCACACTTTGATGGGCGAGAAATGCTTGGAATGCAGGAATCCGGGCCGTACATGATGTCGCTCATGTACACGCTCGTTCACGACTTTTGGGTGTTTGCCGGGCAAGAGCCAGAGCACGTACCAGTTCAGGAAGGGCAGACGATGCATATCATGTCGTCCGTATGGGACCCTGAGTTCGGAAACCTTCTCCCGACAGGCAATCCAGACATCACAATCACGACCGGTGACGGTGAGGAAGTCGATCAACGGTCGCTGTGGTCGATGCTGGCACAACAGATGGGACCGCACTTCGGTGACAACGTGACACTCCCGGAATCCGGCGAGTATAACGTGACGATTGATGTTGACCCGGTATCCGCGCGACAACTCGGCGCGTATGTAGACCGGTTCAACTCGGCAGAATCCGCGACGTTCACCTTCGACTTCCAGTTCGAGGATTTGACCGACATTCGGACAGAACTCTTGAACGATGCCGGTCAAAATGGTGCACTCCCACCTGCAAGCATGGGGGACCGTCCAAGCGGATCGCTTCCCGATGTGGAGGAACTACCTGGTTTCAACGTTGGTGTTGAAACAAGCGGACAAGCTGAGTTCGCGGTTCAACGATTACACCCATCACCGGATGGTCTCGATAGTTCAGACCCGTACATCGCAGTGTCACCGAGAACACCGTACAACAAGTACCCGCTTCCATTCATGGGGGTTCGAGGAACGGTAACTGCACCTGACGAGACGGAGTTATTCAAGGACATCCTTCAGCCAGCGTTACACCCTGAACTCGGGTACCATTACGGTGCAGTGGTTCGAGGTTTAGCGTCTGAAGACACGCTTGAGTTAGAAATCGGGTCACCGCCGCAAATCTCCCGGCACCGTGGATATCAAACCGCGTTCAGAGAGTTCGAAGACCTGCAATTCACGATCTAACGGTCGTCTGTAACTGCGATAACCGGGCATGGTGACTGTCGAATCGTATCTTCTGTAGTACTCCCAAGCGCAAGCCGGCGAAATCCTGTTCGACCGTATGTTGCCATGACAATCGCTTCAATATCGTGCTCATCGGCATATGAACAGATTTCTTCAGCCGCAGTTCCATGAGCAGTAGTTGCCGTGACAGTCACGTCCCGATCGGCGAGGAGTGCCTCTAACTCCTCAAGTGGCTTCGGTTGCTCGTGCCCTGATGCAGTTTCTGGTTCCGGGGCACCAGCAGGATAGACGAATAGCGCGTGAATCACTCCACCGCTTTCTTCAGCAATCCCGGCAGCTTCCTCGATGGCAACCGAGTTACTTTCTAGGCCCCGATCCACCGGGACGAGCAAGTCACTGTACATACAGGATAGTACTCGCACCAGGAGGTTAACGGTTTCCGTGCAAACCGGCGTTCGTTGAAACCTTTTTACTCGTTCACCTGCAAAGTTCACGTAGAACCACCACAATGGATTTTGAACGCCGACGTTTCCTCCTCGCAGCCGGGTCTGCTGGTGCAGCAGGAATAGCTGGTTGTGCGTATCTTGCAAGCAGGATGGGAGACGACACGCCAGACGGGGACGGAGAGACAGAAACAGACCCCCCGACACCGGATGAGACAGGAACACCACCGGAAACAGAAACGGAAACGGAAACACCGGAAGAGACAACGCCAGAAGACCCGCCAGAAGGCGGGCTCGTGGAAGAACTGGACGGCAACCCGACGATGCCAGAAGAAGGCACCGCTGAAAACATGGGGTACCTTCCGGCGCGAAACGGTGACCCTCGACACCCACCGTTGTACGAAGGGGGGAGCGTATTCGATGAGGAAACTGAGCTCATCATTTCTTCGGTTGAAGACATGCGGGATGAAATGGCAGAAGGAGACTTCAACACGAAAATCGCGTTTTACGAGCCGCGTGAATACCTGAACTTCGCTGCGGCGTATTGGGAGAAATCATTCGATAATCTCACGGTACGCGTTGAAATCCCACGGATTGGCGAAGACGCTCATCCAGAGGCAGATATCGTGGCGCATTGGATGGACATACAGACGTTCCATAAAGGGTACGACTTCGATCACGGGGAGATATCAAGAAAGCACCAACCGATCGCGTATCATGACACCGGGGTTGTTGGGGAGTCAGAAGACCCGGCACACGTGAATGTAGATTGCATGATCGGGCCGGAGATGTACAAGCACGGACTCATCACCGCACTCGGTCACGCGTTGGGGCTCAGTTATGAGGACTCCGGTGTGATGCAGGAGGAGCTCCTATACAATCCCAAAAAATCACAGGACATCGAAACGATGTGGCGGGACGACTGCCGGGATGAGGTGAAAGGAATCATGGATACTGCATTAAATGGTCGTCAGTTATTGCTTCGAGAAAAATTCGATGAGGCAATCGCTGGCGCTGAAGATGGTCTCTCACGGATTAACGCACTACCCGAGTTAGTGAATCCGATCCTCAGAGAACTGGATGCAGCGAATGCGAACTACGGGATGCTAGCCGTGTATGAACTCGTCTACTTCTATGACACGGACTTACGGCGTGTCTTCGAGCATCTGAAATCACAAGCCGAGAACGAGGATCCCTCGTACAAAGAAGTAGATGGTGGTGATGCTCCCGTTCTACACGCGTTCCGACATAAAGAAAGTAGTTCAATCTCGGTTAAACGTTCAATCGAGGCAAGTCTGTACGAAGAGTGGACTGGTCTTGACCTGGATCTCCGTGTTGGGAAACTATTCGATCCAGCCGATTACGATTACTACTCATCATATAGCGGCGACGGCGACGCGTAATCTCGGAACTACTCGTCAGGATTCGTTTCGTACCGATCGAGCTCGTGGAACCGGCTTTCTGTTTTCGAGAATCCGTTCGCGTTCACAAGTGCATGACCAGCAGGATTCGATTCATGCACCCGGCAGGCAACATCACCGTGAATCGCTTTGATCCGCCGAAGAAGCGCTGAAGCAACGCCTTGCTGACGAGCATCTTCTTTCACGGCCACTCGCCGAATGAACTTCTCGCTCGGTATCGTATCAACAACAGCCATCCCGACAACATCACCGTCAATCTTCGCTTCCCATGCTTCCATTTGCTCTTCGGCCGGGTCTAAATCCGTCACGTCGAGAATCCGGTCAAAGAATAACCAGACATCACCCGACTGCTTCCGGGATTTCGTTACAGTAATCTCGGGTTCCGGATCTGGCGTTGCTTGCGAAGGCATTAGCAGATGTACGACGTGCCGTTACCGTACGGCTCAATCGCGGGTCTGTAGTTACTTGAGAGTCGCTGAAGCGTGTCAATCGAGACGTCCTCCCACTCAACACTATCAGCGGAGACACTACACTTGATGATGTTCTTGTTCTCCGGGTTCTGGCACAGCACGACCCATGCGTCAGTATCCGGGTCAACTAACGTCACCGTATCCCACTCGCGCGGGGTCTGTGTCAGCCGTTCCGTTGCTGGCTCACCTGCTTCTACCCGGGCGTGAATGCTTTCAGGAACGTTACGCGGGAATCCCATTGTTCGCGTATCGAATTCGATGTACATCCGGTCACCGATGCACAGGTCGTACAGGTCGATTGTTCCTTGGGGGACAGCTGGTGCGGCACGGGACAAGTCACGAATAGTCTGTCCACGTGACTCTGCAGGATTCATCCCGGGAGCGGGTGCCATCTGCCCTGCATCCACTGTCGAGATACCACCGTCCGCTTCGATGAGTTCATCGAGCCGGGACTGGCGACTGGCTTCTTCAATCTCCGTACGAGTGTACGTCGCTCCGAGATCGTTCAACGTCTCCAGAACAGAATCAGACGGGTCACCGAAGACAACGACCATGCTGGCGAACGGCGCGTTCTGATCCGTTCCGTTGAACGTCAGTCGGCCTTCAATGAGACACAGGTAGTCTGCCTTCGCAGCGTATTTCTGAAACCACTGCGTTGATGTGTTCACCGGGAGAAGCGACATGATGAGATCCGGAGAATCAGGAGAGTCACGCGTTGCTTCTCGAACGACTTTCTTCAACCATTTCTTTAGCTCAGAGTACGGCGGGTTCACGTACACGGTGTCGTGCCCGGCCCAACTCTGCGCGAGACCGTTATCTTCCTTGGTGAACCGGTTTTTCGCGTACGCCTGCGGTTCCGCACCGCTGCACGGGTCTAAATCGAAGAGCCCGCCAATAGCGGCCATGAGAAGCCGCATGAATTCCACTGGCGTTCCGCGTTCATCGTTCCCGTCTTGCGACGTGACTTGCACGGCAGCTGCACTCATCTCGTCGGTATCCAGGTCATCGTTCCCGGTCGTGTTGGGAGCGGTATCTGGTTCTTCGTCGGTGTGAGTCGTTTGTTTCGTGTTGGGTGTCATGAGTCTCGGTAAAGTGCGTCAGTTGTGTGCACCATGAATGGGTGAGGTGCTGTTGCCGGGATTCCGGAGTTGTCTCCCCCGGAAGAGCGCGTCAGGCCTGATACCCCCGCGCTCACCGGCAGTACTGCGGTGTCTGCGCCTCTCTCGTGTGTAGAAGGTATTCGTGAACAATCCCGGTTAAGTTTCGCATTTTGGTGCACCCTCAAGGTTTATGCACCGTGGGTAAAGAGAAAGGGTAACGTCCAATGGTAAGCGTTCGCAAAGCAACGTGGGCTATCATCCACCAAACGGTGCTGTTCGTATCACTCGTGCTGTTTCCGCCTATGATGGCGGCTCACCGCCTCGGAATCCCAACCGGAGGGGTTGTCGAGCGGGTCGTTTCAGGAGTTGGTCATCGCTACCAGAACGCGTAGTTAACTCAACATTCAATCGAACGCTTCCGCAGGATACGTGTAGTCCGTTCCGAGCTCGGCAGACTCAGAGTCATCGTGGAACGGATTATCTTTCTCACCGTTTTCATCCTCGAACAGGTCCGTTCGCTTTTCAGGCTTGACGAGAAGCGGGTGCGTTCTATCTGAACGGTACCAGTATCCACTGTACGGCAACTGGTTGCATCACTACGGTTAATCAGCTGTGACTGGTTCACGCCGATCGGCGAGGAGATCTGCGAGCGCTCCTCGAATCGCTTCACTTCGGTTTTCGAACTCACCGTTTTCCTCGACCTGTTGTTCAACGCCTTCGATTTGTTCTTCCGGCATACGAAGCGTCACACGTTCCATCCGATCATCTGCACTAGAGACACGACGTCGGAGACTTTTGAAGTCACCCATGACTTACAGTATTGATTAGTGCACCCTTGGTTAAACCCTTGGTTGCAAAGATACAGGGCACTACGGCGTCGGAACAGGAGCGTTCACTGAATTATCCGCGTACAGGTGCCCGTATCCGAGTTTATCAGAAACGGTCGAGAGGAGGTGATCGGAAACGTGAGCAGCGAGCAACGGTGGGACAGCGTTCCCGACCTGTCGGTACTGTTCAAGTCGCGTTCCAGCGAAGCACCACGAATCCGGAAACGTCTGGATGCGAGCGATTTCTCTGACAGTCAATCGGCGGACTTCCTCAACCGGCTCATCATTCCCTGGAGCCTTCCCAACGTAGTGCACCGGTGGCGTCCCGTTACTCACCGTAATCGTGGGCGACGGTTCATCCGGGTGAAGTCGTCGTGACGTCGTTCGACCGCCACAGAACCCTAACTCCCACTCCGCGTATTTCTCTTTCGTAGAGTAATCGTGATCTGCAGCGACGTGATTCGGCGGCATGCACACATCCCCGGTCACACCACCGTAACTGTACTCACCGTTCTCATCGACGTCGAGCCACGTCGGGCACGTATCAGGAAGCACACGGTTTTCATCCTGATGCGGGGTTGCGTGAACCGGGTCATCACCGGGTTTCTGCGATCGGAGTGGTCGAGGGAGATCGTCAATTGCACCGCCAGCCGTGTAGTACCCGTCTATCGGGATGTTCGACGAGCCAAGCGTGGTTTGTCCCTGATGCGGTGTTCGCGTGTGCTCAGGTTCCCACTGCGTTGGCGGTTCGAAGTCCTCACGAACACCGAGGATGAACACGCGTTCCCGGGTCTGCGGGACACCGTAATCAGCTGCGTTCAGCGTAATTGGACTGACGGTGTACCCGGCGTCACGAAGCGTTCCGAGAAGAAGCGACATGACGTTCTTATGGTTGCGTTTTAATCCACCGACGTTCTCGATAGCGAACACCGCGGGTTGGAGGGTTTCGACCCATTCTGCAACGGTGAACGCGACCGTGTCTTCAGGGTCACCATCGAACGGATCACCCTGCGCATCACTGAACGGCTGGCACGGTGGTCCAGCGAAGACAGCGTCAATGTTTTCGCTGGCATGCTTCGGGTCGAGTGTCGTGATGTCCCGAGCGACGAGCGCCATGTCATCGTGGTCAGCGATGTGCGTCTTGTACGTGTAGTAGGCTGCCGGGTTGATTTCAAGCGCGGTACGAACGTTGAACCCGACGTTCTGTGCACCGAGTGAGAACCCGCCGCAGCCAGAGCACAGGTCAGCGGCTGTCGGGTGTCCGGATTTGTGTGGAGACATGAGTGGCAGTGTTTACTTGGTGGTGTCGTAGCTCTCGTTCGGTTCTGTCCGGATCACGTACGAGTTATCCGGATGATCACGTTTCAGGAGTGCTTTCCAACCGACTGCGTTGTTCCGCGTGTGGAACTGCAGAACGATGCGGCCGTCTTCGTGGTTGTCGAGGTGGGAGGGCCGGTCTTCGTCGGTTCTGACGACGAAATACGTGTATGGGCGGTTCCACGTAGCAGCACTGACAGTGTCTGGAAGTGACGTTCCGAGGACATCGTCCGCGTCACGTGCAGCAGGGTTTGTTGGGGAATGGGACATTGTGCGAGTTACCCGTATTTTACCTCGCACACGGATAGCGGTCCGGGTTTCTGTGTAGAGGGTAAACTGCTGTTGCTGTACTGTGTTGAAACGGAAAGGAGGCGGTTCGATAGGGTAGCAGGGTGGGTGGGTGTGGTGGTGGGTGGTGCTACCCTATCGAGGCGCAGGTCCGGAATGGACCAGTGGGATTGGCCATTGAACCCGAGACGCTCACGTCAGGGTGTGACGCAAGCATACAATGAAAGGGGGTGGGTGCTTATAAACATCTGCCTCGGAATGAAACTGTGAATGTAACGCGTTACACCAGAACAGTTTTACCAATGGATTATGTAAAATCGAGTGCAGCGGGATAGGATAGCTTGGCCGATTCCACCAGGCTCATAACCTGGAGAGCGCTGGTTCGAATCCGGCTCCCGTTATCGAACCATTCTGCAGAAGACGTCGGTCGTGTTGTTACGCGAACGCAGTCGGCGTTCCCGCTGCCGCTGTCGAGTCTGCGCCACCGTCACGTGCGTCCTGAAGCTTTTCGTACGCGTTCTCGAAGTCTTCAGCAGTAACTTCAGTCCGCTCATTCCGAATGGCGAACATCCCGGCTTCCGTGCAGATCGCATCGATATCTGCACCGGTAACGCCGTCTTCCACCAGGTCAGCGAGGTCTTCAGCGTCCACCGAGTCTGCAAGCTTCATGTCCCGCGTGTGAATCTGGAAGATCTGCTCCCGGCCAGCAGCGTCCGGTTCATCAACCTCGATAAGACGGTCGAACCGGCCAGGGCGCAGAATCGCATCGTCCAGCATGTCGACGCGGTTCGTCGCAGCGATGATCGAGACCTGTCCACGGTCATCGAACCCGTCCATCTCGTTCAGGAGCTGCATGAGCGTGCGCTGAACTTCAGCGTCACCGCTCGTCTTGGAGTTGTTACGAGTGCCGCCGATCGCGTCAATCTCGTCGATGAAGATGACAGCCGGTTCGTTTTCCCGAGCAAGCTTGAAGAGATCACGGACAAGCTTTGCGCCTTCCCCGATGAACTTCTGTGCGAGGTCACTACCGGCGAGCTGGATGAACGTCGCATCGGTCTTCTGTGCGACGGCCTTGGCGATCAGCGTCTTCCCGGTACCGGGCGGGCCGTGGAGAAGAATCCCGTTCGGCGGGTCAATGCCAAGGCTATCGAACATCTCAGGCTCAGTGATGGGCTTCTCAACTGTCTCACGGACTTCGAGGAGTTGTTCATTCAACCCGCCAATGTCACTGTACGCGACGTCAGGGCTGCCCGTAACTTCCATGACACGGGCCCGCGAGTCAGTCTCGTCGGTGAGTGCCTTCACGACATTCAACGAGTTGTCAACCGCAACACGATCGTGCGGTTCGATGTCTTCGTGGAGTTCGTTCGTGAGCTCGGTCACTGCTTCCTGGTTGTTCCCGTGCTGGCGAATCACAACTTCCTGATTTTCGAGGGTCTCCTCGACCGTCGCTACGAAGAGCGGTGACTGCTTGAGCTTCTCATTTTCGCGCTTGATCCGGTCAAGGCGTTGGGCGAACTTCTTCTTCTCAGCTTCGGCAGAGGCTACCTTTTGCTGGAGCTCTTCGTTTTGTTCTTCAACGTTGGTGAGGCGGTTCTGTAGTTCTTCAACTTCGTCATCATCGGTGCTTGGCCGGGACTGACTGTCCGGGGTAGCACTGTCAGCAGTATCAGTCATTATTGAGTAGTAAGGGTCCTGGTAGTAATAGGATTTGGAATCTCAGACGTTTGCCCTGGTGCACATTCAAACCCGTTCGCGGGTGTGACTAGCCAGTACAACGCCTGTTTCTTGGTTTTCTGCTCCGAGTCTCTCCGTGATGCGTGTCTTTCGGTGAATACGGACGGGATTCGGCAGCAGTTACACGAGTTATCCTTCGCTTCGTGTTTGTGTTGGGTCTACAGACGGAGGATACGTCCGTCTCTACCCGATATTTTTCAGACGGACACCGAAGCGGTACACTGCGAACACGCACATTGTTGCAGAAAGGTGAATGGCCAGCGACTATGGTGCGTCAGGACCGGTTGCTTCCTTGTCCGACCCCTGTTCTGGAGACGGGTCCGGGTCCGGGATTTCACCATTCATCTCTTTGTCCCACAGTAGTGCCGCGATGATAACCGCGTGCTTTGTGAGGAAAACCATTGCAATGAACGTCAGGCACGCACTGATAATGGCGGCAGGGAACATGACGATGACTGGAATCGGTGACGGTGAGCTGAAGGCATGCACACCGAACGCGATCGCGCCACCACCGATACCGAATACCCCGTACTTGTACGGGATAAGGTGTGTAAGACCGACAGCAACGAGGATCCATACGAGTAACGGGACTTCGAACCCGGTAGTGGTGACAGTGTTCCCGATGATGAACAACGCGAAAGCAATCGTAGCGGTCGAGGTAGTGAGCAGGCTCTGATAGGCGATTTTGAGAGTCCGATTCCCCATCATGATTTGCGAGACGGTTTCCGGGAACTGTGTCATTCCACGGAATCCTTTCCGAAGTCGTGAGTCGTTCGGTGAATGCATTGTTATGCGTTCTTCTGGTTGCTGAGCCGCCAGGCTTCGTACCAGACGCTACCGAACCCGTACGCTAACTCTAGCATTACAATCCCGATGGTGACGGCGATGAGCATACCGTATCCGAGGTCGAAGTGGATAGTGGCGAATCCGCCAAGGATGAATCCCATGGCTACGCGAACCGTATCATCGATGCCGTGGATGTTACTGCCATTCTCGTCGGTGTCGTCAGTGTCTGAACTCATTCGTCTTGTATAGTATAATGCCGGTTGTGTTTTGAAGGCTTGTGTTCACACTACCATCTGACGTTCACTGTGTCAGTACGCACGGAGCCTGTACGGAGGTATCCGGAGCGACACGTCCGTTACCCCGTTGAACAACGCCGACGCGCTCACGGCAGTCTTGACGGCGCGTATAGCGTCGTCAGTCTCTGCTTCAACGTCCCCGGCTGCAAAATGCGTTTTGAGAGTGAACTCGCCAGTCACGTGAAGCTCAGAACTCGTTTCAGTCACATCCGAGTGATCTACAGAATTCACGTCACGGATCCAGTCACGAGAGACCAGTACAGATGCGACTGCATCCGTCAGTGACGACTCTTGCTCCTTCGGGATGCAAACAGTCCCTGTCACGATCGGTTTCACCTCCGTCACTGCATCATCGAACGTATCAGCAGTAATCGGAACAAGATCAGAAACAGTTCGCGTCTCATCGATTGAACGCCGGTCAAACGGTGTGGTTTCTTGGGATGCCATGCGTGCAGTCCTACGTACGCCTCATCTCCACAGGACAACCTGCGGTTAGCCTACGAGTACATGAACGTAAACCCGACCAACGTATAACGATTCGTCTATCGGAACTGCGTCACGGTAACCGGAGGAACAAGCAGTCAACCGACCCGCCGGACTTCTGGAATTCCGATGTATCAACCGTCACAACCGATACGCCGTGTTCTTCGAGCATCCGTGCAGTTTCCGTGTTCTGCTCATCGATAGCGATGGTACTAGGCCGAATACGCGCACAGTTCCCGGCCATCGTTCCAGTTTCTCTCTCAGGAACACACAGAACCGTCGAGAACAACGAGTTAATCGCGTCAAGCCCGGTTTCTGTGAATGCATCTTCGACGATAAGCACTGTATCCTGGTCGATCGGGGTGAAACACACGTCAAGATGATAGAACTCATCAGAAACTAATTCCAGCGGGATAACAACCGCATCCAGCAACTCGTTAATTTCCACGACAGCTGCTTCTTCAGTCCGTTTCCCGTACCCTAACCACAGGATTTCGTTACCTGGATGCCACTTCCCGTCACCAGCTCCTTCAAAGTCAAGCCCATCACTCAACTCAACCGTCTCGTACCCGTTGTCCTCAGCCCACTGCTTGAAATACGGGATCTCACCAGCGCGTTCCTCGTGCGTCATTTGCGAAAGCACGAACGTGTTCTCCCCCGGAACCGGTAGTGCGTGATTTGCAACGAACACGGCATCGGGAAGCTCACTAAGCGATACGCCACCAGGGACAGAGATATTTGAATAATCTACAGTAGAGACATCCGCGTGTGCCGCAACAGATTCAACCATACCTTCCCACTGCGATAACGCAGCTGCTGAATCAACTCCGTCCTGCATGTACGGGTTGATCTTGTAATCAACGCGGAAATCATGCGGTCGTGCATACAACAATGGTCCAATTTTAGTTTGACGACTCTGGCTCGACATTCTCATTGAACCGTACGTCCCTGCCGATAATCAAGTATTGCATCTCACGACCGCGTGAACCAACTCACCACTCCCGACGCAGAAAGCGTCTTCTCACCGATGTTACCCGTAACGCCCTCCCCTGGTTCATCATCCAAAGACGGTTCAGTTGATTCTACTGTAGAGTCAGTCTCAGAATCGCCGCCTCCGTTTCCCACTTCTTCAGACTGTTCGGATTCGCGTTTACAGAACCCCTCATTGACGAGATGTTCTTCCACTTCATCGTTGTGAACTGCAGACATATCCACACCGAATTCAGCATCCTCAGTTTTCAACCGGTACTCGCTGGCACCAATGTCAATGTCTTCTATCGGAATCAGTTCTTCATCATCGCTATCGGCATACTCCAGTATTGTTGCCGTTGATGGAGTGACAGAGTGGATACCGACGAATCCAGTTGTTTCGACGCGCACCCCATAATCGGTTACCTCAATTGAGAGCGGGTTCTGGCTTGTTACCGCGCCTTTAGCGAGTGACTCTGCGTGCTGTTTATTTCCTCCACCGATTAACGGTAAGGGTGGGTGCTAAGTCGCCTTCCTCAACGAACCGTTGTGAGTAGGGAGGTGATACAGCACCCAATCCGTATCGTTGAATAAGTTGGTTTGCGAACGTTTATCCGTTGAAATCGAGTATTTGGCGGTACAGTATGTGGGCGTACAGGGTACCGCTTGATCCGGGTGACTCTCACGAAGAGTCGATG
>Ga0306867_1000359_pt1 | contig 27100 bp, 39 predicted proteins | sample AntRauTorckE6831_FD_190432 | JGI IMG/M metagenome (GOLD analysis project Ga0306867, IMG submission 190432) | Saline lake microbial communities from Rauer Islands, Antarctica - Metagenome Torckler E6 #831 (v2) (version 2) | ecosystem: Environmental > Aquatic > Non-marine Saline and Alkaline >...
CCGCGTTTGAGCACGTTCGCGGCTGCGTTCAAATCACGATCCGATTCGAACCCGCACGAGCGACGTCGACGCGCTTCCGGCCCCGCTCCCCTCCCTTCCAAAACTCCTCACACCCCTCCAAAGTCGAGGTGTTCCTCGTTTCGTCGGGCTGCGCCACCTCTCAACAACAATCCGTCATGGCAGTTCAGGCGTTATCTGAATGAGGGGGGCACGAGGATGTGAGGTGTAACGACGGGGTTCTGTAGACCGGGTCACGGAGAATCGAGTACCCATGACTTGTATGTAGGACGTCGCAGTCTGATGATGTAACCATATTGTCCTTGTCCCGTTCCGGGTGTTTTCTCATGCCACCGGGCATGTCTCGCACTGTTATTAGATCCCCGTTCAAGATGTCAACAAAGGATTTTATTGTTGTTTCTGGACGCATCCTTTCGGGGATTTTGAACTCACGAGTATGGGATGAATCTCCCGTGAGCCCCTCTATCAGTGCATGTTGAGCTGCCTCTTCATCAATCATCACGTGTGGCTTCATTGGGTTTACTTCGGAAACTGTCTCTTCGACCATTTCCGGGTGTGCTTCCTTGACAGAATCGGGAAAGATGCTTTTGAACTGATTCAGTGTTGTGACTGGCACTTTTCTTGAATCAGGGTGCCGTGCATGCTGGATTGCCTCACCGATACCAGCCCAATCACTCCCGACTAACGGGATGTCAAAACTTACTGTTTCCCATGCTGCGTAGGAATTTGTTTCTGATTTCTTCACTGCAGGCAGGTACATCAGACGTGTTTTCTGAACCGTATCAAACAATTCGGGGTACCGCATGTGGCCATGATATTCCACATCAATGTTATCATAGTGTGATGATTCAACTAACTCAATGAACAATTTCGGGTATGCTGTCTCGTGAATTGGATTACTGCCGGCAATCCACACATCAAGCGTTTCTCCTAACTCTTCTGCTACAGCGTTTGCTGTCTCCAACACTCGGTGCGGGCGTTTCTTCCGTGTAATTACTGAGAAGAACCCAATATCATGCGTCTTGTTTGGTTCTTTCTTGAAGTTCTGTGGAAGTCTCGCTTCTTCCCTACATGACCGCCCCATGATCGGTGCGACCACAATTTGCAGATTCTCATACCCCGCGACGTAAAATGACCGGGCTGCTCGAATTGAACCAGTGAAAAGATACACCTGACGTCCAGAATCCAGGACTTCCCGCAAAACTTCGAGCTGCTTGACTCCAAGTGCAGTATGACCAGCGATAAATAGTGAAGCATCCTCATAGAGCCCCATGTCAACGATCTCCCTCGCTGCGTTCACTTTATGTACAAGAACCGCGTCAATATCTTGCTCTGGATATGTTTCCACTACACGGTCGAACTCCTCTGTAGTGAACTCAGAAACTAAAAACGATTCAGGAACTATACCAGCTTCCTCAAACAATTTCGGGGAGTCGAAGTACTGTTTACCCCAAAATGACTCGCCTCTCCCGATAGACAACAGCGTGTACACACCACCTGTTTCTCCTATATCGATTTAAACCATCGGCTGCCTGGCATCACTTTACAGAGGGTGATGAACGCACGGTGAAATCGGTTTCAGTACCCCCCCGGGGCGTACTGTTTTACCTGACCGGGTAGTATATTTGCACACAGTGAGTGAACAGTCTACTACCCCACCTGTGTGTGGTGCAATTCCACGGGTGGAATACCAAGAATCCCACTACCGGTTCCTGTGGGCTGTTCGACCGCCGACAGTAATGGTTGGCCTGATCCATGCCGGCCGCATCGCTATGCACGACGCGGATTTCTTCCCACCGGAAACGAACGTTATCCTCACGTCAACGGTTTCCGACGGGAAACTCGCACAGTACTCTTTCGGAGATGAACTCCGCATCATCCGCGCGATTCAACCGAAGTGGGTGCTACCATTCGACTTCCCGGTGTACGGAGACATGGACCCGGACCGGCGCGAATCCCACATCGAGCAAGTCGCTGCCGGAACGCGAGATATGGCGTACATCCTTGGGAACCTGACCGACGACGAAGTGCAGCGGGTCTGCGATGTGAAAGACCTGCCACACGATCTCGTCGAGCCAGTGCAGAACACGACTGTTCTCCCGTTACTGAAAGGCACGACGCCCGAGGAACGCGAGAAACTCGTGACGGAAGCCGATCAACCAGCAGCACCTGTTCTCGCCAAGTACGGCGCGCAGTACATGACCGTTGGTGGGAGCGGGAATTACCCGGCTCTCGTTGAGGATCTCGAAGCCATTAACGACGAGACTGACGGGCACCCGTTGCTCGTTGTTGGGCTTCTATCTCCGGACGGCCGGTACTCGCTGGAAGGCGTTCCAGATAACGTCGTTGCAGCTGCCGGGATGAACCAGTGGCTGAAGCGCGTTGAACCGAATTCCAGTACACCGGACGAGATGCGTGACGCGTTCGAGGACCTGTACACGCGTGTCGCTGAGACGCTTGATGTGCCGAACACGTACTATCCGAGCATCGCCGCTGCCACACCGGACGACCCGCCGGTCGAATTCCAGTCATCTCCCGGGAACTCTGTTGGAAAGGACCTCTCCCCGAGTTACACCGGGGCAGCCGGTGACAGTGACTACGGATTCGGTCAGCGGAAACGACCAACGGATGCAACTGACGCTGCGACAGCCGGGCGGAAAGGCGGACAGCAATCGCCTGACGCGTCAGAAGCCGTGAACGGAGGTGACGACTGATGGGAGGCGGAAACTCCGCACCAAGCGGTAGCGGGGACAGTGGTGGATTCGACGGGAAAGCATCTCCAGCAGCAACATCAGCATCCAGTAGTAGTTCATCTTCATCTTCATCGTCCAGTTCCAGCGGGTCATCGAGTTCCAGTAACGTGACTGACGGTGACCTGTCCGAGTTGAACGAAGTCTCAGATCAACTCACGGAAGTCCTGGATATCAACAACCCGCACGGCGGCCCGTCACCTGCAGAGTTCGCAGAGCAAACGTTCGCTGACGGTGTGCAAGCCCGGCACGTTGAAGCCGGGTTCGACGGGCACCAAGGCAACATTGACGACATGAACGCGGAAACGGTCGGGACCTGGAACTCGTTCGACCGTGGTGACATCGTTGACCGGGAACCATTGAAAGACGCCGTCGACGTGGAAGGACGGACTGCAGACCAGATGGAAGAAGTCACGCTGGCTGATAGTGACGGTCGCGCCGCGAACAAAGCGTACGTCACGAACTACGACCACAACTCCGGGCACCCGAACGCTCCGTCCAAACAGAACGCGCACAGCCAGATGGCGGTTTCATCAGCGCTTGACGCGATGGGCGTTGAAGCCCCGCGCCACCACTACGACAGTGAGACGAACCAAGTGTTCGTTGAAAGTGTTTCCCGGCCAGGGTACGACACGGAAATCGCGGAAGACGTCAGTACCGAATACGCTGATCGCGTCGACCCGGACCAGATGAAAGACATGATGGCTGCGAACATTGTGGCCGGGAACGTTGACGTCAAAGCAGACAACCTGATGGTTGGTGAAGACGGGAACGTTGTTGCGTTCGACTTTGACTACACCGACAAGTACCGGTCAACCGCAGACGCCGCTGCGATGGGTGGGAAGTGGATGAACGACGCGATTGAAAAAGTGAACAGTTCTCGTAGTGAACCGCTCGGATTCACGTCTGACGATGTACTGGATCGCAGTGAGGAAATCGCCACGCAACTTCAAGAATCCGGAGCGGTTGACCGGGTTGCTGAAGCAGCTGAACAGTACGACGAGTACTTCACCACCGAATCTGACAGTGATTTCGGCGGGTTCGAACGAACCAGTCGAGATGACGTTGGTCAACGCATCCGAATCCACGCTCACAACTGGAGTGAATAATGGGAGGCGGTGACTCATCCCCAAGCGGTGGAAATACGGACGGGTTTTCTGAGAAGGCATCGCCAGCAGCAACGTCACCCGGAAATTCTCAGGGCGCGTCGTCATCGAGCTCATCATCTGGTTCTACTAGTTCCTCTAATGCAAGTAACGTAACAGATGGGGATGTATCCGAGTTAACCGCCGTCAGTGACCAACTCACAGACGCAATTGATGAAAGCAATCCGACTGACACTCCGTCACCGTCTGAGTTTGCGAAGCAAACATTCGCTGACGGTGTCCAATCACGCCGGATTGACGCCGGGTACGACGGTCATCAATCAACGATTACCGATATGGACGCGGAGAAAGTCGGGACGTGGAACGCTTTCGACCGGAGCGATATTGTAGAACAAGAAACGTTGGGTGACGCTGTTGACAATACTGGTCACAGTGTCGACCACATGAACGAGGCGAAGCTCACCGATCGTGACGGGCTGGCCTCTGACAAAGCGTACGTCACTGATTACGGTCACAATGACCATTCCCCGATGGCCCCGACCAAGAAACAGGCTCACAGTCAAATGGCTGTCTCGGCTTCACTTGACGCGATGGGCGTCGAAGCCCCACGTCACCACTTCGACAGTGAAACGAACAAGGTGTACGTAGAAAGCGTTTCACGACCCGGATACGACGCGGAAATCGCAGAAGACGTCAGTACCGAATACGCCGACCGTATCGACCAGGACCAAATGGTAGATATGATGGCCGCGAACCTCGTGGTCGGGAACCGGGACTTGAAAGCGGATAACATCATGGTTGGAGAGGACGGGAAAGTCATGACGTTCGACTACGACATAACGGCAGACTACAAGCAGGCAGAAGACGCCGGGGCCGACGCGACCCAATTCATAATGACCGCAAGGCGGAAACCCGCGACTTTAGGCGCGGGAGGAAGCCGACACTTAATGACACAAACCACGTTCGGTAGCAGACTGACTCCCCACGCCAATCCAAATTATTATGAATACATCCTACTACATATGAAGTACAGATGATGGAAGACTCAGCCACTCGAACTGTTCCCATCAAACTCGATGTGGACGAGAGTGCCGCTGACCTTCTCCACCAGACAACCGACCACTTCCTCGACGCCGCCAACTACGTCGTAGATATAGCGTGGGAACCCGACTGGAAAATCACCAGCAAGCAGAAACTCCACGACCTCACCTACTACGACGTTCGAGATGATTCCCCGCTCCCGGCCAACCTCGTGCAAGCTGCACGCAACCGTGCCGCCGAAGCCGTCAAAGGTGTCGTGGAACGCTGGAAGGACGGCAAGAAAGCCTCGAAACCCCACTTCACGTCACGGTTCGCCAGCTACGACTCACGAACCGTCACCGTCAACGACGACCACGCCACGCTCGCCACGATAGATGAGCGAGTCACCGCAAAGTTCGTCCTCCCCGATGCACAGCGTGAGACACCACACTCAGCATACCTGTTCAACGACGACTACGACGTCAAAGGGGCCACGCTCCATTACGACACGGTTGAAGACTGCTTCTACCTCCACGTGCGGACAAAGCCCGCCGTGGAGAACGATGATGCTGAACAAGGCGATGCCAAGCACGTTTCCGTCCTTGGTGTTGACCTCGGTATCACAAACATCGCAACCACCTCTACCGGCACATTCTGGAGTGGTGGTGAACTCAATCACTGGCATCGAGAATGCGAAAAGCGTCGTGGCGACCTCCAACAGACTGGAACACGGTGGGCACACGAGAACGTCAAACGAGTTGGTCGCAAGCAAACCGGGCGCTTCGAGCAGATGCTTCACACCATATCGAACGAACTCGTAGAGGAAGCCCTCGAAAACGAGTGCACCCATATTGTATTCGAGCAACTGAAAGGAATCCGCGAACGCTTACCGCACGCGAAAGCGGTTCACAAGTGGGCGTTCCACCGACTGTACGAGTACGTCACGTACAAAGCCAAGTCAGAAGGGGTTGTGGTGAAGCAGATTAATCCAGCGTACACGAGCCAGCGGTGCTCGAAGTGCGGGTTCACCCATGAGGGTAATCGCCCGAATAGCAACGGTCAAGACGAGTTCGGTTGTCTGAAGTGCGGGTACGATGTTCACGCGGATTACAACGCGGCGAAGAATATCGGATTGAAGTATCTCCGCGACCAGCAAAAGTCTGGCCGTGGAGGCGCACCCGTAGGCGTGCGCTTAAACAGCGGGATGTTGAACGTGAACGGCGAATATTCGTCTACTGTGTTACACAGTTAGAGCGGGAGTCCACGCTGAATGCCACGCCCTTCAGGGCGTGGTAGCTTACTGCCGATACCCTCTTCGAGATCAACCAGGAACGTAGTGAACCGCTTAAATTCGGGAGAGATGACGTCGTAGACCGGTCTAAGGAAATCGCTACACAACTCCAAGATTCTGGCGCAGTTGAACGCGTTGCTGGCGCTGCTGATCAGTACGATGAGTACTTCGCACAGCAAGATGACACGGGGTTCGGCCCTCATACATTCGGGAATCGAGGGCAAAGCCCACCCGCCAACGTGGGCGACCGTATCAGAATGCACGCCCGTGAATGGAGTGACTGAACCTGCTGACCGCCCTCCGCTTGTTAGTGTTTGCGTCAGGGAGCAAACCTCGGTGCACACCACCCTTCAAACTGACTTCGCCGTCCAGTGTCCGCCGGCAGCATGAAGGGGGTGTGCAGATCACGAAGAAGTAATGACGCAAACACGTAGTCTGCACCGCACTGACGACAGTAGCGGTGAATCCCAAACACCCTTTACTGAACGTGACCAACACATGAGTATGGAACTCGGTGTCTACCGTAGACCTCAAATCGACGAGGACAGCGATGTGTATGTCCGTCTTGCACTGTACGATTTCGACGCTGGTGAATGGGACGAAACGAGCAACGGTAACATCGTCTCGAAAGCCTCAGAGAACCCGTCACCGGAAGAGGTGAAGGTTCGATTCGACTTAGACCCGGACGCCCGACGAACCGTCGTTGCAACGCCAGAAGCGATGGAAGCCGCCGGGTACGAAACCGAGATTGGTGAGGGAAGCATGACCGTCGAAGAAGGACATGCTGCCCGTGAAGAACGCGGTGGGCCGCTCATGACGCAGACTGAACGACAAGCTCAGAAAGACCGAGGGTTCCGCGTATTCCCCGACGACCACGAGGTCACCGAAGACTCCCGAGAGTTCTACGAAGAGAACGGTGAAACCGTCATCACGGAATCTGAATGGGACTTCAATTTCGCAGACGAATACGACTTCGACTTCTCCCCGGCATCTGACAGTGACGAGTAACTCGACACCTCGGGTCGCACTACACGACCACGAGAAGCAACCGGCAGCTGAAGAAGACGACACCGAGTTTCACGCCGAGCACGAAGAAATCCCGCCAGTCCTGTCACCGTACGCTATCCTCGGGTACGGTCCGCGAACGCAACTTATGATGCTGTTCACTCGAACACGCCGTGCACTCCCGTTACAAACGGTTATCGACGCAGTTGACGGGACGCCAGAAGACGTCGTAGAGGAACTAAACTACCTGTACCGATTAGGCGTGATTCAAGAGCAGACAACACGGGCTTTCGTCCTCGATCACAGTAACCCCGTTGCAGAATCTCTCCGCGATCTCATCTGGTCACTGCAACGCGAAGCAGACGACATGGACCCCGCGGACTACGTCACCCGGTAACCGCTCCCGGCAGCCTCGCCCCTGTCGGTGCGTGACCAGGTAAGTATCCCCGTTCCCGGCGTCACGGGAATACTTACTCTGCTCACCGGGGACAGCACTTCAACCACGGACAGCTCCGCATCAGTTGATGTGAGCGCGGTCCCCCGCACGTGAGTGCGGGTGAAGCGCGGCGGACACGCGCTCCTCCACCTCAGGTGAGACTAACCATGCACAACACAGCACGCCCACCTCAGTCGTCGCCCGACACGTCAACCGGACGCGTTCAACCCCTCACTATCGGTGATAACGCTGAAATCACTGACGCGTTCGTCAACTTTAACATCGGATTCTCCAACCCGCCGAAACTCATCGTCATGACCAGCCGGAAGGTCAGTCGTGACTTCGCCTACCCCGTCGAAGCAAGCGAAGACAGTGACGTCATGATCGGTGAGACTGACGAAGGCCTGTTCTTCGGCTGGCAGAACGAACCGGCGCACCCGCCCGCCGACACGTCGCCCGTCACGAAGACCGAACCCGTCACTCACGAAGAACTCGGTGTCGTAGACCGTGTCCCGATGTTCGACCACGTCGTGAAGCGAATGCAGAACGAACGCGAAGAAGACTCTGTGCTGTCCGTGACGTACAATCACGAGTACCCGAACACGATCCCCACTCGCGTTGATTTCGCGGAGGAAATCATCGACCGGTACGTGAACGGCCCGCTTGGAACCAACATGGTCTCGTATTGGGCGAACAAGAAATCCCGACACGACCGCGGTGACAAGTACGACGACTACCTTCACTGCGACGTGAAACTCGTCGAGGAACCGATTTACACGTGGGCTCCGAAAGCCACACACGATATCTCCGAGTAACACCGAAACGTCACTCCACCACTCCCTGATTCACAATGGATCCTGAACACATCGATACTGACACGGATGAAGCACAAGCCACGATCACCGAATTCCTCGAAGCCAACACCGGGTCAGTCCTCGTCGTTGAGGAACTCGTAGACCGATTCACCGGGTACGCGTACTTCATCCCGTTAGAAAACGGGGACACTGTCCGGCGACGATGGGGGTTCAAACACGACGAGCACGTTGACCACCCGGACCCAACGCCAGTCGGGACGTGGTCATCTTCGAGACTCCCTCACGCCACTATCGCAAAAGGACTCCTTTTAACCGGCATCGACCGTCTTACCGTCGCGGAAATCGGGGAGATAGAGATCGTCAACGAAAACCAGAACAACACGAAATTCCTCGTAGATATCGGCGCTGAACACATCGAAGCGCACGTCGATAACTACTACGAAGACTACGCAGTCGAAGAAATTCCAGCCGAGTAACGCACTTCACAAAACGATGATTTCACCAGCAACCTCCCTCGACCTGAGTATCAACGCTGACTGGCTCGACTGTTCAACCGGTGCCGTTGCAACCGGGATCGAACAGAGCGGCAACGGTCAGATTACACGAGTCTACTACGAATCGTACGGGAACCCCGAAGACGACATCGGGGACAGAGACAGTGACAGCAACAAACCAGTTTCCCGACGCATGCTTACACTACGTGCTATCGATGTTATCCCGTTCACCTCAGACACGTACCCGACAGTCGTCCTCGTAGATGACGACGGCACGAGCTTCTATCTCACGCAACTCAACCGTGTTGCCGAGTACCCGTCGCTCGACCACGCTGAAATTGAACGTGACATGAAAGACGCTGATACGGAACACGTTCTCGCAGTCCAAGACGGCGACAAACTCGTCCCGATCGGCGTGCACGTCGCCTTAGCAATCCCGGACCATGAACGAATGTCCCCGCAACTCGCATCTACCACAGAATGAAACTCTCCGAATCCGATATTCAGGAAAGCAAGGAACAACTCGCAGCGTTCCTTTCACACGCCTTCCCTGCAATCACTATCGAACACGTCACTTCCGACGCAATTCAACGACCTGACGCAGCCGAGCTACGGGACACGTACCAAGCGTACTACCGTATGGTCATCCCGGCAGAAACCAAGCAAGACATCATCGAAACACGAGGTGATGTTCGGAGCGTTCTCCGCAGCCAACTCCAACAGATGGAACGGAATAGCCCGGCTCCGGATACGCGAATCATCGCAACTCACCACCCACCGCAACATATCAAGAAACCACTCGTCTTCTACGGCCTTGCCACGCTGTGACCACGCCATTCTATCACCGGACCGGGTAAAACCAGCGGGAGCGTCACGATACTCGTTCCTTCCCGCGTGGTAATACTCCGGTCCGGTGAAAACAGATGACATGACTATGGTGCAAGAAGGAGACCGCATCGAGCTCGTCGCAACCTCAGACCCGTACACACAACTGGACCCCGGTGACGAAGGCACCGTGACCGGCACCCGAATGATGGGGTCAGGGATCACCGGCGGCCCACCGGAACGGAAAATCCAGGTTGATTGGGACTCCGGAAGCAGTCTCTCGCTCATCCAGGGTGAAGACAGTTACAAACGCATCGATAACTAACCTCAACACCTGCCCATGTTCAACATCATCCAGAAACTCCTCGATAACCGGTCCGAGATGGAGAAAACCATCGACAAGCCTGTTACTGAAAGCGCTGTCACTGACGGGCAGGATGGCCTGTTGAACAGGCGAGCGCTCCCGGCACTCATCGTGGAGAACTTCCACAAACGCCGGGCTCTCCTTCACAACATTCGGTACAGCACCGTTTGCCTCGAAAACAGACTCGAAACGACAGCACCGGAACTTGCCGCAGACATGAACACGTACGACTGGACCGGGCACTTCGACGGCCCGAACTCCCCGGACTTCCTCGTCGACGTGTGCCGCATGGCAACGACCGACTGGAGCAAAACTGCGCCACTCGGAGTGAAGAAAGACTGGACATTTGGTGGCGACTTCAAACCAGGGTTCTACGCGATCGGCACCACGAACGACTGCATTGACGCGATGTTCAACGAGTCTCCGATTGACCGGAAGGATGTTGAACCGGTCGTCGTGGACTTCCTGGATGAACTCGACCAAGCATCACTGACGTTCTGCACGCAATACGCTCGTGAAGAAGCGGTGAACATCAACCACGCATTCCAATCGGAAGCCCGGATGTACTAATCCGACAGTTACCCACGAACCAATGACTCAGTCACCACAACGATTCGACGCCACAAAACGTAACGCAGCTGAACGCGCTGACTCGGCAAAGGAACTCCTCGCGTTCTTCATCAATCAGCACACCCGAGTCCTCGAATACCGCCTCCAGAAACTCGTGTTCTACGCTGAAGCAACCTACTACAGCGAACACGGAGAACGCCTCACTGACGTGCAATGGAACGCGTACATGTACGGCATGTTCTCCGAGGACATCCGGGTCGCGTTAGACGAGATGGAATCTGACGGTGCCGAAACGAAGCGTACCATCTACAACGGCAATCGAACGATCACATATCTGGACCCGGCGCAGACCGTTGACCTACCAGACGACGTTGAAACGTTCCTCACTGGTGTTCACGAGGAAACCGAAACGATACAGACGGACGAGTTAGCGTCGTGGACGAAAGACCATCCGCTGTTCGCGTCCACGCGGTACGAAGACTACGTTGATTTTTCGGATATGGAGTAACCCGGCCCCTCGGGCGGGTTGGGTGCCGCCATGCACACGAAGTCCACGCGAGGGAGGTGAAGCAACCGGTCTCGACACGCCGCGCGGTCGAGACTCACAACCGTGACCGCGGCGGTGCGCCGCGGCGGTAGCATCACTCCCCCTCGCGTTCAAGATCGCGGTGATATGGCGGCAACAAACCAGTATCACACTGACAGCGAACCGCAGGGTGACATCAGCGTTCGTAGCAGGGGCTCGGTCAACCCGACAACTACTCTCACGTCGGTTCACGGGTTGCGTGCTTGCGACTGTCCTGAGTGTGGCGGGTCGCTTAGCGAGAAAACCGTCGGGCGTGGATTCACTACCGTTATCTTCTGTACGGACTGCGGCGAGTCCTTTTCCCGCATCGAACACGGTTCCGACGACTGACCATACCGCACGGACGGGTGCTGCCGGGTAGTACTCCCGGCGAACCACGCTCGGAAGTACTATCCCGGCACCCCGCCGTAGTTCAACGTAGACACGCTTCGCGTGTATATCGTGATTCAAATGGCAACGTCATCATCCACATCGAACCAGAACAGCCCGGCAATTATCGGGGAGACACTCAGCCTCATCCTGGCTCTCATCCTCGTTCTCGCCTGTGTCGTCTTCGCTTACGAATCCCTGGTGAAAGGCACGATTAGTCGAATCGACCTGTTCACCTACGTTGCGGCGATGGCCGCATTCGTCTACGTTCGATTCAACTGACAACCATGGAAATCATCACCAGCATTAAGAACGCCGTCACGCCCTCACCAACCGACTACACCCCGATTCAACCCACGCGTAACGACGCGGTTGACGGGCCGGTGCTGGTGCTCCTGTTACTCACTGCACTCGGCAGTGACTCTGACGGGTACAGCAACATGTTCTGGCTCGGCCAGTACCTCTTCCAAGTCGAAGAAGAACTCGTCGAACGCGACATCCCGGTCAATCGGTACACGTGGGAAACAGTCGAGTACTACGAGGGTGCCGGGAAGTACCCCCGAAGCCAAGGACTCCACGACCACCTCGATCTCCTCGTTTCTGCGAACGAAGAAGAACCAGTCCTCTACCGGGGCGGCAACTTGAAAGTCAACGGTGACCGCAAAACAGCGTATCGTCCGACCGGGTACACGGACCTGTACATACAGAAATTCGGTGACAACACGGTTGCCGAAGCCAGCGACGTTGAAGCAGTCATCCGAGACGTCCTCGATGAATACGGTCCGATGGGGTTCTTTGACTACCACGATGAACTCGTGGAACAGTACCCCGAGAAGTACTTCTGACCCCGGCATCTTCTTCGCACAGTCACCACCCAACACGGGAGGTCTCGTGTTACGCAGGCCCTCCCCATTCGTTCCGAGTTCCGCCGCCTGGTCGAAGACACAGGCGGACGTAACTCGTTCACCCTCGCGGGCCACCGGTCAGCCGACGATCTCGTCGACATCGTGCGCTTCCACACCAGCGGTTCTCCTCTGTCGACGAGATCTTGTCTTCCCTCCGGCCCCACTCCCTCGCGGAGCTCCAGGCCTCTCAGCCAGTCGGCTTGGAGCTCTCGCGCCAACTTCACGGTGTTCCTGGCACCGCATCGATTTTCGTCTTCGGCAGGACCCTCCCCATTCGTTCCGAGTTCATTCGCACGGCTCACGAACTCGTTCACCCTCACGGGCCACCACTCGGAGTGAGCGCAGACAAGCTGCTTGCCTAGCTCCTCGTTCCTGCCCCGCTCCCTCGCGTCCGCTACCGTCACTTCAAGCACGGCTCGTGATGGTAGCTTCCTCGCGCCGTCTTCTCCCGCCAGGAACGCGCCGGAGGAGTGTAATCCCGTCGCGTTGCGCCACCAGTACCGGACGCGAGGGAATACATCCCCTCCGGCGCGAACATCCGTAGTGAAACGATGTCCCGGACCCACGACAGACCGCAAGGCAACTTAGACGACCGTGAAGACCTCACCCCGGAAGACCTGACTGGCATCGATCTCGGAGATGACGAAGTGATTCGCGTCATGGTTGTGAAGGATACAGACGGTCCGCGAGGCGGACTGTCGCTTCTTACCGGTCACGAGTCCTGTGCCACGCACGACTCCGTAGAATCCGCACTGGAGTTCATAAACAACCTGTACGAGAACCCTGAGACCGCCTTGTCCGATATCGACCTGGAACATCCTCGGGACTTCCGCGTTGTTCCTCGCCGCTGTGAACGTTAAGTTCACTGGTCCGGAACACCCATCAACTACCCGATCACACCTGTTCAACCCATGAATGACCACTCAAACGGCCGTGAGACTGCTACAGACCTCGAACAACGACTCAGTGACGAAGGTGTCCTGTACCATATGCGAGATGGACACGGGTTCATCGTGATTAGCGACGACCGCGTGTTCGTTGTCGAAGAAGAAGACCCGAACTCGCTCGAAGGCTTCATCTTCAAGGAAGTCCCGAATGACGACATCTTCGAATACAAAGTCGAACTCGGGTATCCGGACGAGAAATACAATGGCGAGGAAGCGGAGAAAGTCACTGAAAATGAGAAACCATGCACACACATCCGCCTGTTCCTCCCGGCTCACACGGTGGACTGCTACGTTGACGGTAACCCGCGAGAAGTTGCCAGTGCATTCGTCACGCACACCGTTGGCACGTAGTGTAAGTGAAAGTACTTTACAATACTCGTCGTGAACAACACATCAACAATGACCAACACACACTTCGACGCTGTGACCGCAGAGATGATATCTCGCACGCACGCCCACTACGACGCCTCGCTTTCAGAAAGCAAACTCCGTGACGTTGTGCGGGCCGAACTCGATTCCGACGATGGAACGTCTCATCCCGTTCACATCACAGCGTTCTACGCCTACCTCAATCGAACAGCCGAGATCAATAAGCCGTGGTTGTACTCACGGATAGACATGGAAGACCGAGTGAACCCGATGATCATTCACGCAATGGGTTCGCAAGGAAGCGGGCGGACAGACCACGGCGATACAGCTGAATTCACTACTCAGAATAGAACACCGCTGTATCACCAATACAGCATCAACGCGCACTACAACGACCCGGAGAATTGTAGTGAGAAGTACCCGCCAGATGATGACTGGACGAAGCGCCAAATCGCAATGATGAATTTCTACGAAGAGCGATGTGGGCGCTGCCGGAAAGACATCGGACAGGACGTTGAATTAGAATTTCAACAGTACAGTGTCGATGATGGCGTGCTTGAATTCGATGAGCCTGCCGTGAGCAACGCAGATATTGACTTTCACCTTCACCACATCCAACCGCTTGATGACGGCGGGAAACATGCCTTGTCGAATCTCATCCCGTTGTGCATTCACTGTCATTCACTGATTCACCCGACTGTACATACAGAGGCTCTTACCGGGCAATTCCAGTACGCAGAACTGTACCCGCATGAAAACGGTGACCCGAGAGTTGCGGTTGAACGAACACCGAATAATATCTGTGAAATTTTCGCTGACTACACTAACCAGTCGGGTATGGATTCGTGCCCCGCTGATGATGCAGGAGAATCTGAGAACCCGTTAACGTACTCGGAAGAAACAACGTCTACCCCTGCGGAAATCGCGCAAGAAAAGGACCACTTCACAACGTACACGCTGGCGTATTGGGAAGAGCTCTGGAAAGACGTCGCGGAGACAATCATCACTACGGAAGACCGTCTTGCAACCATGAACGGTGAGACAGTCAAGTTAGCCACGATCGCGCCAGAAGATGCGCGTGAAACAACACCGCTCCTCCACAAACACTACGAAACCCGAAAACAGTTATCGCAGTAACAGCGAGGCAACTGTTCACAGGCACCTGTTCGGAAAAGCACGCCAGAAACTCCAGCGCGAGAGATAAAACTCTCGTGTTGCGACCCTCCCGGTGGTCGGGACGGACAAGCAAAGAATTATCTCTCGCGCTGGTTTTCACTGTACACGTCACCGAACAGGTGCACTGGCAATCAGCACCGACCAGGAAGCACACCACGACACTACACATGAGTTCAGAAAACACTGAAACTACAGACAGTACCAGAAGCATCACAGACCGCCTCGAACCGTATTACGGTGAGAATCTCGGCAAAGCCTTCGCATTCCGAGCGTTCACGTTCACCATCTTCCTCGCACTACTGTACGTGTGGCGGCCGCTCATCCACGGCCAGGTATACGCCATGCGGTACAGCCCCGACGGTCTCATCACCGGCGTTCTCAGCGCACTCGCTCTCGTTGCGCTGTGGTTCGCACCACGAGCACAGGACCTTCCCGTCCACAGTGAATGGAAACCCCGGAACCGACAACGACAACGACATGAACAGACCCCTGGCCTCCTAGACAACCTATTGTCGATCGGGGTGAAGGCAGGCGTGTTCGTCGGCACGTGGGTCCTGCTTGTTTCCGTCTATTCGGTTTTTGCAGGATTGATCGCATGGGCGCTCGCAGCGATGTTCATCATCGCCGCATTCGCCGCACCCATCGTTGCCTACCTCGCACGCGGTGAAACCGGCATCAACATCAACAATAGTGTTTCCCGAAAGACGCTCGGTGTTGCCGGGGTCATCCTCCTGATTTTCAGCGTGTCTATCTTTTGGGTGTACGCCGCTGGACTCGTTGAACAACGAGAAATGGCAACGCAAACGATGGACAGCGCGAACAACGTCTCGGAGTTCCCCGAAGTGAACGAAGAGAACCCGCGAATCGTCCCGCGGGAAGTTGATTCGAACCAAGTGAAAGGCTCTGTCTCCTACCGGCAACACCGACTCGGAGTAAGCGACGTCGCACGAAACCCGAACGGCTCGATGATGTGGTCGTACGCAATCGAACCTGATGACACGCGGAACAAACTCATCGAAGAGCAACGTGGTGTCGCACTCAGCGACATGACGCGGATGGACGACCGTGAACTCCGTCTGGAAGACGACACGAGCTTCCCCGTTGGTGAAGGCATGTACTTCCACCGCAGCTCGCGCTGGAACCTCGTGAAAAGCGATTACTGGTCGGAGTACAACGATGACTCCGTCCGATTCGTTCACAACGACAACGCGTACATGTCGTACCCCAAAAGCGGGGACGAGTGGGACGTCGGTTCCCTTGGAGGAATCCCGGTCCCGTACACGAAACCTGTGTCCAACGGTGTCGGTGTCATCGACACTGACGGGAACATTGACCACTACACGTTGACCGAAGCGCAGAACACCGAACGGCTTGACGGGCAGCGCCTCTACCCGCTCGATGTCACTACGGAATACATGCAGTCTCTCGGATACCGTGAAGGCATCATCAACCAGTTAGACACGTTCGGAGCGCACGAAGACCAAATCGAAATCGCGGACATGCCGGAAGGAGCCGGGAACAAGCAACCGTTCATCGTTGACTTGGAAGATGAACGCTTCTCGTACGTCATCGCCTTCGAACCGTACGGTGAGGACACGCGTGGACTGGACGAAGTCTGGTTCGTGAACGCTGAAACCGGCGAGGAAACGTACTACTCGACCGGTGAAGACAACTCCCTACTCGGCCCGGAACGCGCGATGGGGATCGTCCGAAGCGAAGACTCGCAAACCGGATGGGGCGATAACTTCGAAGTAGTCGAACCCGTTCCCACGGTCGTCAACGGTGAACTCTGGTGGCACGCGAAAGTCGTTCCGACTGACAACCTCGACGTCACTCGAAACGTCTTCGTGAACGCGCACTCCGGAGAAGCAGTTGAACTGCATACCACCGACGCGATCCAGGAGTTCATCGCCGGCGAAGACCCTGAAAACATCAACGAAACCGTTGATGAAGTTGAGAAAGAACCCGTGGATGATAACCCGGATGTCGCGTACATCCTCGTCATCAAGAACGCTGACGGTGAAGTCATCGACCGAATCGAAGTCGAACCCGGTCAAGAGATAAGTATCGTCCCGGCGAACAACGCCAGTACGAATGAAACCGGAGCGTAAATCCATGCAGAAACACGACTCACCCCGATCGTCGAAACCACCGGTTAGACCGGATCTCGCCCGGCAACTCCCGGTTCTCCTCTCGATACAGAACCCGGGAGCCCTTCGCCAGCCGGCTGAAGACGTCCGGTTCCGCATCGGGCCAGAATACATCATCCGGGACGACCGGTACGACTCGCACAACGGCGGATACGCAGCGCTCAGGTGCATGGATACCCCGATGTTCCTCACTGAGGGACCCAAGCACACACATGGAGACGGTCGTTCCACTGAGCAACAGAACGATCTGCCAGACCTTCGCGTGGAGACACTCCGGTCGGCGGAACCCGACGCCAGGGCAGTCTCCCTCGCAATCGCAGAGATTGTGAAGCGACTCGAACCGTACACCTGACGCACGTCGCGTGTCAAAGGGCGGTGTATCTGCGTGGTTGCTGTTCTTCGGTTTCTACCGTCTTGCCCGCCAGAACGGGTAATGCAGAGCGGTCAGTTGGGTGCAGGTCGCCAAGTCCCGGAGGAGGTAATCAAACCGGGTCGCTGCGCTTCAAAGACCGCTCGCTCACCGGAATGAATACTCCCCTCCGGGACTTTCTCCCACGTGAAAATGCCACGCAATCCCGCTACAGACATCGAACTCGCTCTTGGCACGTTGGAGAACGGGGCGGATGTGGTGTACACGCCGGGTGGAGAGGTCAAAACTGGCCGGACAAATACGCTTGGGAGGCCGATTTTCAGGGATGTCCCGTACACGTACACGATTAGGCATTCTGACGGCGAGGTTGAAGAACTCACAACTGATCCAGACGACCACAATTACCCGGAGACTCGGCTAGCAGAGATGCTTACTCGCATTGGTGAGGAGTATGGGTGGCAGTCGCTCACTGCAGAAGCATACGTGGTTGCGTACGGGACGGTTGGTAGCGCTCGTTCCTGGCCGGAGAGCTCACCGGCTGGCCACACCTTCGTTGGCGTCGCTAACTGCCAGGTCATTCGTGACTGGACGGTTCACGGTGACGTCGTCGGTCTGTATCGTGTTAGTGACCGGGTTGAACCGTACGTGGTCAAGCCGGGCGTTCGAGCGCACGGCATGCACCGATTACCTGATGATGCGAAGGCGGTCCCGCTCCCCGATTCTCAGCTGAAGAACGACATGACGTTCCAGATCCCGGAAGACGGAAACATCGGAACTCTGATCCGGGACCTGGAAGACGAGGGGAAGTGGCACACCATCGGAGAGCCGTATGAGATCTCTGACACTCGTAAGGTCTCTTCGGAAGTGGTGCAGGTCGCAGACTCGTCCGTAGACAAGTTGAGAAAACGCAGAATCATCCACTGAGACCCTATTTCGGTATTGTTGCAGTCACCAATGACCGCTGTCTTTCGCGTTTCGCAAGCCCTCCCTCATTCGTTCCGCGATCACGATCGCGTCACCCTCGCGGGCCGCTGGTCTCGACCTCGCTGCGCTCAGTCGACACGCTCCGGCCCCGCTCCCTCGCGTCGTTCTCGCCAGGTCGTGCCTCCCGGCGATTCATTCGTCGCGCCATCTTCCCGGCAATCACTCGTACCCCACCGTGCCTCTCATTTAGGTATCCAATTTATTATAAGACTACAGGCGGTACAATGTGCATGTCGAATCAGAGAGACGCCGCCAAGCAACGGATTTCACAGACGATTCCATTCACTTCTCTCGGTGCATCGGCCCTGTTCATCGGCGGGATCGCCTGGATTGCCGGGGTACTGTCACCGTGGTCAGGCAGACTTGCAATTACTGGCGCTGTCCTGTTCATCGTCACTACGCTGTACAATTCGCTGAACTTCCTTCGCATGATGACTTCACCGTCCCGTCCCGAGACAACTACAGAAGCAAACTGAACTGCAGTGCATCCGGTTGTGTTTTGCAGGAACCCACCCCATTCGTTCCCGATGTCCTCAGACGAGCTGAGTACATCGGTCACCCTCGCGGGCCACCGTGCCTGCTCGAAAAACACCCCTCTTCCCGGCGTGATTCACAGGCTTTCTTGCTCGTCGAACTTTCCTCTCCGCCAGTCGGAAACTTGCTTCCTCGCAGCAAAACCACGGCCTGCGGCCTCTGTTAAATCCCTTGGTCGTCACTCCTTTTTCTCACACGCCCTCCAGGCCCCTCTCCCTCGCACGAAAGACCACTCCCCGTCGGTGGCACTCCCGCACAACAAGTCGTTTCCGACGGGTCGGGTCTTCGCGCGCCGGCTTGCGGCAAACACTGTTTGCAACAGTTTATCACCGTATCACGCTTACAGCATGATAGACGGCCACGGTTCCCTACCGGGTAAGCCTCCCACTCAACCGCGAGTTGGAAGGCCTACTCCGGTAGTGAACAAACAGCCGAAGTGAGATTGCACATGAGTTCACAGGTAAGCGAGGTCGGAGACACAGGCGTCGCATCCGAAACGATCACCGATGACGACATCGAAGCGTTCGCAGGGCTCTCCGGGGACGAGAACCCGCTGCACTTGAACGACCAGTACGCCGACGAAACGATGTTCAACGGCCGCATCGCCCACGGCACGCTCGTTGAAGGTATCATCAGCGCAGCGCTCGCTGACCTGGACGGTGTCATCGTCTATCTCGGGAAAGAACTCTCGTTCAAAGCACCCGTCCGCCCGGGTGACACGGTCACAGCCGAAGCCACGATCACTGGCCGCGACGACAACATCTACACGACCGACGTTATCGCTATCACCGACGACAACACCGTCGTTATCGAAGGCACAGCCACCATCCAGATCAACGAGGAACCAGACGTCGAAAGCAGCGACATGACCGAGTCTGTGCTTCACTTCGATGGGGCCTGTCGCGGTAACCCTGGCCCGGCCGCAACCGGGTACGTCCTCGAAACCACCACGGAAACCATCGAAGACGGTCGTCCGTTGGAGGATCATACCAACAACGAGGCCGAGTACAAAGCCCTGCTTGACGGGCTTGAAACCGCTCTCTCCAACGGCGTCACCGACATCACCATCAAGGGCGACTCGCAGCTCATCATCCGGCAGGTGACCGGCGAGTACGACTGTAACGCTGACAATCTCGCCCCGCTCCTCGATGACGTCCGCGGACGCCTTGCAGTGTTCCACTCCTGGAGCATCGAGCACGTCCCGCGAGAGCAGAACGCGGACGCCGACACCGCTGCGAACAACGCCATCGCAGACTAACAATGCCATCTACTGACGTGACACTCACGGTCCTTGCTGGATACCCGGGTGTTGGGAAATCATTCGTTGGCCGGGAAATCGCTGCACTGGAAAACGCGGTCATGTACAGCACCGACCGGATCCGGAAAGAACTGACCGATGGTGACCCGACCTACAGTAGCGATGAAAGCGCTGCTACGTACAACGAGATGTACAGTCGCGCTCGGAACACGCTTCAAGACGGCACGTCCGTTATCCTCGATGCGACCTTCAACCTTCAAGAAGGGCGTGCCCGAGCAGAAACCATTGCCGACGACCGCAACGTTACCTACCGTCTCATCAACGTGGTGTGCGACGATGAAACCACGAAACAACGCATTCGAAGTCGAGACAACATCAGTGACGCTGACGTAGCTGTCTACCAGGGCATCAAAGCAGGGTTCGACGAATTCGAGCGTGACGTGATTACTATCGATAACTCTGGTGAGAAGACAGCCACGCAAGCACAACTCGTCGAACTTCAATCCTGACCCGCGGATTTCGTGTTTCCGGGCGTCCCGCCACGACCACTGTGCGTGAGCGGGTAAAACACGCGTAGTTGCGTCTGCGACGGACTACGAGGTAATACTCCGCTCTCGCCCAAACCTGCATCGTGATGTCTCACGAATCACGTCAAGACGGTGCTGCAACAGCAGAACAGGTCCCTGGTGACGATGAGGAACTTCCTCGCATGTACCGCGGGTACGACGATGACCACGAAGCCGACACGCTCAGTGACTTCGGTCTGGAACTCCCCGTTGACGAGACTGCCGGGATCCTCGTCTCCCCGGACGCGGTCGATCACATCTTGCTGAATCTGGAGCGAGACGACGAGTTCCCCGTTGAACACGTGGTACTCCGACCGGTCGGTGTCGGCCCGTCACAAGCCGGCATGTTCAGCGATGTCGAAGGCTGTGAAACCGTCTTCGTCAACATTCACCCGGTCCGTCGATACGACATTCCCGGGCATTACGTGCGAGCAGAAACCCGCACGACGACTGCCTCCATGGAACGGTCTACGTTCGACCAACACGCCCAACAGAACACGATCGTCAAGCCGCGAACCGAGCACGACCCGGTTCACTGGCAGGACCCGGAGAACGACCCGTCCGGTGTTCTCGACGAGAACACGGACAACTAACCTGATCGCGCCCATCACTCCAACCATGCAACCGTACGGCCCATTCAGGACGGAACTCGCGTACACCGTCCGTCGTCTTGAACGTGAGACCGGTATCGGCTACAGCGAACGTGCGGCCGAAGCAGGCCGCAACGTAGCCCACCTTCGAGACTAACGTCTTCACCGGCACCGTCACCGGATAGTTCACAACTTCCACGATCAGTTACTCGTGTTTCACAGGACAGCCCCTCCCTCCGGAGCCTCGCAGGGCCACCACTCACTTTCTCGTTCGTTCCGGCCCCGCTCCCCTCCCTCACTTCGTTCGGGCTGCGCCACCGCACCGTCAGCCGAACACAGGACCCCGCGGTAAAACCCCCGGTTGCGGTCTTCGACGGACACGGAGGAATTACCACGGGGTCCTGCGTAGACTCATGTACATGCCGAGCATCAGTGGCTGCTCCAGACGTTCGTCCCACAGGAGAACCGTTTCCCCGTCACAGTTCGTTGGCACGCACTATCAGATTCACCAACCGTTGAAGGAGAATCAAACGAGTTTCGGAGGTAGTGATACCCGTGAAATCCATCGGAACCCGACTGTTGAGTCGCGTGAATCGGTTGAAGCCCGGTATTACTCGTCACCCAACGTTGAATTCGATAATCCCCTCGACGCACTCTTCACCGATCGGTACCTCTCTCACTACCCTCACCACTCCGGGAAGGGAGTCGTCGTTGCTATCGAAATCAGGAAAGGGGACGTGTTCGAATTCGCCCACAAGGACGGACGATGGGAATTCGTTGGTGTGGAGGCTCACCAACCCGATCTACTTCTCTTCGAACCAGCAAACTCCGTTGCGAAGGAGAGTCTTATCGGCAGTCGAGAGTACGCCACCTACTACGTCACCGATTTCACGTTCAAGCTCAGCGGCGTGTGCAACAAGGGATCGAACCGTCGCATCGATCCCGACGAGTAACCACCCCTCTCGGATACTGACTTCTCGGCCTCGTTCTTTGATTGTTCAGTCCCGTCGCACTGCAGACCGGCTGTGCGAACATCCTCGGTGCTACCACCGGTGTTCCCCACTCAGGGCGGGAACTCACGACTAAGCGCAGTGTCGGTCGCTTCGCAACCGGAAACTGGCTTATGCAGTGACCCCGGTTCCGCACCGACCGTTTCGCACACCCGGTACCGCCTGATTACAGGGCTGCAGACTCAGCGCCGCGCGTGAGGAGAAAGTGCAAGCGGCGCTGAGAGGCCCGCAGGCAACCGCACCCCAACGAGGAAACCGATTACAATGAACGTACTACTCGAAGCCTTTGGCAGCATAGTTAATGATGACCTCCGACAGGACGACATGTCCCTGGAGGACCTGATGGTCGAGGCCCTTGACCGGGTCAGCGACGTCGTGGACTTCTCGAACGTGGACACCGTCTACACCGGGATGAACGCCGACGTCACCTTCGCTCTGCAGGACGCCGTCGAAGCGTCCGACATCGATGTGGATGTCCGCGCGTTCTATCCGGACGTGAGCAACATCGCAGAGGAAGACGACATCGAATACAACGAAGCGTGGAAGCGCGGCTACACCTGGCGGAACAACCAGCTGTTCGTCGAGGACTCCGAGAACGACCAGCAGGAGCTCGTCTCGCTCGTCATCCGCGTCGGTGACGCTGGCAACAACGGATCGGCGCTCCTGAAGCAGGCCCGCAGCAAGGGCGTGACCGGGATGGACGTCAACATGGACGACCTCATCGACCGTGACGCTGCCTACGGCGGCAACGAGCAGTCCGCTGACGCCGACGCTGACGCGGAAGCGCAGGCGTAACGGCCTAACCGCAACCGCGATTTTTTTATTTTCACCCGCTTCCTCCCCATCCGCTTCACACTCACTGGCGAGTGTTCAGCCCTCGCGTGCATTCCCACTGTCACTGTGTCCCGGACGTTTCATTGCACGCGCCAACACACCGGGCTTCCGGTGAAACCACGCAGTAGACGCTACCTGCGCTTCGTGTACAGACCTCAACCGAGACCGGAGTAAAGGCGTCGGTCACTCCACTACCGGTCGTGACGCGAACCCAATACTACCGGTCCCGGTCGTAGCTTCACGTATGAAGCGCCCACGAGACCCGGAGAAACGCGCACACGAACGCGAACACGCCGAATGGGGCGAATTCGAAGTCGCCGTGATCCACGAAGACCACGGCGAACTCGGCACACTCGATGAAACGTTCAACAACGACGCTGAAGCCGGGTACGCCGCCCACGACGCAACCGTTGATGACGTTGGCATCACCGCTGACGTGCGAGAAGTCCAGAACACTGAAACCGCGGACCCGACCGTTTGAACTACCCGGCAGAACACCGTAGAAACACTCAGAACACCCTGCACCGACTATGAAGAACCCAAAAGTCCTGATACTCGCTGTGATCGACGCGTCAGAACAGCAAACGGTGAACGGGCTTACCCGCATGCAGAAACTCGTTATCCTCACCCAACGCGAAATCGAGGGTATCGACTCTCAAGCGTACTCGTTCGACCCGCACGAATACGGTCCGTTCTCGAAGGGCCTGTACAGGGACCTCCAAGCACTCATCACCAACGGGTACGTGGAGAAGACCCTGATGGATACGCCCGGGAGTACCGAACGACACGAGTACGCGCTCACTGCAGACGGGCAGGAACTCTTCGACCGGTACTGTCGCGTGTTGGAACGTCCTGCCTCCCGCGATGAAATCAGAGACATAGTGAGCGAATACGAAGGCATGCCGCTCCTCCAGCTCATCAAACGTGTTACTCACCGGTACCCGGAAACCGGTGTGAACTGCACGATCGTGGACTGACCCGGCTCAACACCAGCGACCCACGGGAACGCCGAGTGCACTCGGCGCTGGTTGCTGGCACTCGTTCCCGGCACACTGCCGGGTTACCACTACCTTTGCTCCCGGTTGCGCCCCTTCGGGACGGACACGGAACCAAGGTATGCGGTAAACACGTCGTTCACTGCCCGCTGCGCGCGTGCGCTCTCACACAGCACCTGAGCGTTCGGGTCCGACGCGCCTAAAGGCGCGGTGAAGCGCGTCGGAACCCGAACCAAACCATCAGGTGAATACGATGACTACAAACCCACACGCTGACTCAGCCCCGTCCAGTACAACGCAGACTGCACAGACCATCGGGACCGTCCAGACCAGCATCCCGGACGACGCCGTTATCGAGGACGTTCTCCACATCCTCGAAGACAACCGTGAAATCGCTGCAATCACGTACCGGCAGGAACGGTTTTACCCGACCAGGATCAAGTCTGAACTGCAGACCCGATTCGGATGGGACGTCGATAAAGACACTGTCCGAGCAGCGATACGGGAACTCGGCGCTGACACTGTTCGGCGCTGCGCGCACCCGCACCCGAACGGCCGATAACCACCGTCAACACTACAGAGACCACCATGTCCGAAACAGAAACTCGAAACCCTGACCAGAACCCGTCACCAACGGAGTCTGAGGAATCAGAAGAAGACTGCGTCGTCTGCGAGATGTACCCCGTAGACGACGAGCCGACGAAGACCAGTAACCGTGCGCTGTTCAACGTGAACAACCGGTACTACATCGATCCGATGTGCGAGGAGCACGACACCGAAGACGCCGCATCAGCCGTTCAGAACGCGTACGACTACGCCGGCGTCTCGTTCGTCGTTGAAGCCGTCCAGCAAGGCGTGTTCTCCCGTGAAGATGCACTCGAACACCTTCCGGAGGCTGAACACCAGGCCATCGAATCCGCGCTGTAGAATCCCCGGTCATCATAATCCCTGACTCGAACTCGTATTCATGAGCATCCAGTCCACCTTCGCTAACCAGTCGTTCTACCCTGTCCGGAACGTCTCAGCAGCGAACTGTACATCACCCATTGACGGCGAAATCCCGGGGGAAGCAGACGGTGACTGGACGCGCATCACTGACTACGCCGACAGCGAAACCATTCTCTTCCCATTTGACGGCGACAAGTACTGGACCGGCGGGTTCCGCATATTCCGCCACGACTTCGAACGCGCTCACGAAGTCCTCGTCTACCACTTCTCGGAAGCCCACGAGCACATGGACACGCACTCAACGCTTGACCTGTGGTTCGTTCACTGGAACGGTGTCGGATTCCTTGATGCCGATAACCACCTCGGAGAAATCGGGTACCACACGCCGTCGCTCCGTGATGCTCGCCGCATCGTCGCAACACTCCTGACTAACATCGCTCGCGCTGACGTGAATCAGTCGAACTGGACAGACGGCGTCAAATCCGTCGTTGACCAACTCGACACGATGAGTATTCGTGACTACCAGAAAGCGCACGCTGATGGTCTCGATAAGCACACACCGTGGTGTGAACGCCGAGCGCAAATCCATGCGAACGCCCGGTTGGAATGGCAGAACGTCCGTGAGTACCGTCAACGGATCCTGCAAGAACTACGCGTCGAGATTGCGTCTCACCCCGGCGGCCCGGTTCGGGAACTCCTCCCGGCTACTGTAACCGGTGAGGAAGACCTGAAACAACAGTTCATCGACGATGACCTCACCTTAGACGAATTCGAAGACAAGATCGAACAGTCGTGGGAGAAAGAGGAACTCGTCACGTTCGACGAGTACCTCGCCGGGTTCTAACACCCTCCTCGAACCCTGCTGGTGAGTCACCGAGTGATACTGCCTGTATCTCGAAGATTGACTACCTCAGTCTCAACCAGCGCTTTTCCATACAGCCGTAAATCATCCATACGACCAAACAGGTAGTAAACGCTGTGCGAGCCTAAGATGAAATCCCCGCCGTTGTTTCCATACGGCTCTTCCGTAACACCGCCAACTGTTGCTTCGAGCACACCATCGATGTACAGGCGTATTTCCGCTGCTTCTGCATCGTACACGCACGTCTGCATGTGCCACTCGTTATCTGCAATGTTCGGGCCTTGCGCGTGGAAATTATCGCCGTTAGTATCTCTCAGGTAAAACTCAGCCTGGTTCTTTGGCCGGGCAAGATACCACGGTTGTTGTTGACCTGATGCGTCCTGAGAGTACGAATTAGCGATATACGCGGCGTTACCAGTGTCTGAAGATTTCCGCCACCACGTGACGGTGAAGGACTCTCCAGCTGCAAACTCGTGCGCCGAGTATTGCCCTAAATTGACGTAATCACCGTCGCCGAACCGTAACGAGCGCGATCCTTCAACGCTATCTGAGTCGTATGACGGCCCATTGATCACGCCGTTATACCCGTTCCAAACGTCAACGAGCGTTGAATCCACGGTTTCCTCGAACGTGTACCGTGAGATCCCGCTTTCCGGGATTTCACTCGCTGCAATCGCCCCATCGGCAGTGACCGTGATACCGTCGCTCGACTCTATCGCCTCAACCCACGACTCACCATCACCGCCACCCCATGCGAGTTCACCATTACTCTGGATGAATCTCCTCCGGGTGCGAAATGATGAACTCTCGCCACCTGCCATACTCTGTATTATACCTGCACCGGGTTAAAGTTCAGGTATGTGTTTACCCCGAGGTCTCGACAGCCGGCACAGCGTGAGCCCGTGAGATCATCTCGTTGCTGCTGACGACTCGACGAAGCTCTTCGTAGGGAT
>Ga0306867_1000363_pt1 | contig 26700 bp, 16 predicted proteins | sample AntRauTorckE6831_FD_190432 | JGI IMG/M metagenome (GOLD analysis project Ga0306867, IMG submission 190432) | Saline lake microbial communities from Rauer Islands, Antarctica - Metagenome Torckler E6 #831 (v2) (version 2) | ecosystem: Environmental > Aquatic > Non-marine Saline and Alkaline >...
GTGCCACTCAAATTGAAATGGAAAACAAAGCCAGACAAATGCAGAAGCGACATAAAAAACGACAGGCTGATATTGATTTATCCTATCATAAACATAAAGAAAAATTAAAGTCGTAAAGTAGAATTAAGAACAGATAAAAAGCAAAACTTCACTGTACTGCCTCAAAGATGGGTTGTTGAAAGAACATTTGCCTGGTTTGAAAGTTATAGAAGGCTTAGTAAAGACTATGAATACAACACCGATACTTCTGAGGCAATGATTCAATTAGCCATGGTCAGATTAATGCTTAATAGAATTATTAAATAAAATCAAAACAGTTTCTAAAACCAAAGACAGGCGAAACCTCCGGAAAATATTCTGCCACCCACGATTCAGCGTCTTTTGTATTGCGGCGCAAAGTGGTTCTGCACGCTACGAGGCCGTCGTTATTTTTGGGTACAATCTTTTTGATCCGGGGCTTCAGACGCTCTGTTCGCTAGTATGAGGGGCAGACGTATAGAAAAAAAGGCTCACCGAATCATCGATGAGCCATTTTTTTATTGACACTGCCAAAACTATTTCACAATTAACCGTTTTGTGATTCGCTGATGACTTTCTTCATCAATGAACTCAACAAAGTAGATTCCTTGTGGCAGATTCTTTACATTAAATTCCGTATTCTCATTCAGGATAGTTTTTTCCATCACTTTGTTTCCGGTAGCAGTGCGGATAATGAGCGTTCCCTGCAATCCGGAGCGCAAAGCAACATTCACCATATCAACGGCAGGATTGGGATAAACTATCATCTTTTCTTCATCCAGCGAAAGCTGCTCGATACCATCGGCATCAACAGCAATATAATCCACTTTTGCTTCCGTATCAGAGCCAAACACGTTAGAAGCTTCCAGGATTACAGAGTATACACCAAATTCATGGTAAGTGACTTCGGGATTCTGTTCTTCGGAAGTGGCCGGCGTACCGCCATTGAAAGACCAGCTCCACGAGACCGGGTTGTTTTCAGAAAGGTCTGTAAACTGTACGGTAGTTCCTTCCACAATATTCTGAGCGGAAGATTCAAAATCAGCTACCGGCTCCAGCCCTACGTTGATATAATCTTCCCGCGTCAGCGAGTTTGTACCTATTTCGTTGCTCACGGTCAGGGTCACATCGTAGGTACCGGCCTCGTTGTAGGCAACAGCAGGCGGGTTTTGTCCTGAATAGGTGGCCGGGTCGCCGCCTTCGAAAGTCCACTCCCACGTTTCGGGGTCGCCACTGGACAGATCGGTAAAGGTGGTGCTTTCGCCGACCAGCAGGGTGGTTTCATCGGCCTCAAAGTTGGCCGCCGGCTCAAAGGTAACGGTGATATAATCGCTTTTCACTTCCGTGGATTCCCCATATTCATTAGTTACGGTCAGGGTCACATCGTAGGTACCGGCCTCGTTATAGGTAACAGCAGGCGGATTTTGCCCTGAATAGGTGGCGGGATCGCCTCCTTCAAAGGTCCACACCCATGAGGTGGGATTGCCTGTGGATTCATCAGTAAATATCACTTCACCTCCAACGGCCGTGGTTGTTACGTTAGCCGAGAAGTCAGCCACCGGAGCGGCATTTACAGTGATATAGTCTTCTTTGGTGATGGAGGTTGTCCCGGTTTCATTATATACCACCAACGTTACATCGAAAGTACCTGCTTCATTGTAAACTATGTTGTCAGGGTTTTGTGTGTTGCTGGTCTCCGGCGTGGCTCCTTCAAAGGTCCACTCCCAGTAGTCGGGGCTGCCGGTGGTGAGGTCGATAAAGGTAGCAGCATCGCCTGCTCCCAGCTCCGTGTTGAGCGCCTCAAAGTCGGGCTCCATATTCAATGTGCCGCAGGGTGCTCCCGGTGTGCCAAAGACCTTTGCATCTTCGTTGTTCATGCCCACATACTCATCTGAAGCGCTCCAGTTTTCGCCAAGCGAATTGTCGAGGGAAGGATCGCACAAGGTAAGTGAAGGGCCCTCTCCGTCGGCAGCCTCAGGCCAGGGTTCGCCATCGCCATAAGGTACTTCGTCGATTACCGTTCCTTCCACGTCATAAAGCGTAATGGTTTCTCCGCCGTTGCTGAGAGCGCCTGAAGACCATTCCAAAGCCGTAACGCCGAAGAAGCTCTCAAAAGCATCCTGGTTGATGGCTATTACCATATAGTCATCCGCGGCAAGCGTAACATCGGGAAATGTAAACGTAACCCCTTCTAAATAGTATCCTTCAAGGTTCACGTCAAAATCCCCCAGATTATAAATTTCGACATATTCCAGCGAGTCGTTGCCCGATTCGGGCGGGTTGTACATAATTTCTGTAATCACCAAATCACCGGGCACATAAGGCGCTGTGACGGAGAATGGCTCATCGGAGGAATCACTTACCGTTTCAACATCCACGGAAGTGATTGTGATCAGGTAATTATCGCCAATCGTTTGGTCTGCGGGGATATCCCAGGTAAATGCGCCGTCATCTTCTGTAGTTTCCGCAAGTACTTCCGTGTCATCGCCCTGTAGTTCAATCTTCACATCGCCGGTGAGGTTGGCGGAAGTCCAGGTAATGTCATGGCTGGTGCCCTGCTCCCAGCTTTCTCCGCCGTTGGGAGAAGTAACTGTGATTTGGCCGTCTTCGCCCAATTGCTCTACAGAAATGTTATCTACCTGCCATGTAGCGGAACCACTGGTTGTGGAAGTATATTTAAAAGCGATATGCACAGATGTTTCGCCGTCATAAGCAGAAAGGTCTACTTCATCCACCGAAACAAAGTCCCAGTTATCACCACTGGCGCGGCCTGTAACAGTAAGTTTAGTCCAGTCTGCCGCATTCGGATCACCAATTCCGGCATAGTTAGTAGAAATATATACTTCCTGCTCATTATCAATATTATCCGTGCCAAAATTGATTGCTTCATCAAAATTGAGTACGGTATTAATATCACCGGAAAAATCAAATTCCGGAGTAATCAGCCAGTCCTCATTATCATAATCGCTTCCGCTGGAATATCCGCTTATTCTGGCATATTGGTCACCACCATATTCATCCCAATACCAGGTTTGATCACCAACTACGCTGTAAGGATACATATCATCCAGGTCGGATTCAAAAGTTTGTTCGTAGGGCAACGCAGCAAAGGCCGGGTCAGTAACGGTATAGTTTTGTTCTGATGAGGTGGTTTCCGCACCACCGTCGTCTTCAGCATAGATTTCAAAATAAACCGTCGTTCCATCGGCTTGAGCGGGAATGTCGCTGTCGGTTGCGTAAGTATCTCCTGTTGTATTGCTCATGCCAATGGTATTGGTCAAATCGCCTGAAGTTGTTCCCCAATGCAATTCTGCGGTTTGGATAGTACCATCGCTGTCTGTGATATCGGCTGTAACAGAAACAGCATCTGAAGAGGTGACTGTTTCAGGAGTATAAATAATGTTCGTAATTTCAGGAGCGAGATTCGTTACTTCTTCGATAGAAATATCATCAACTTGCCATGTAGATGACCCATCTGAAGGGTTTGATGTGTATTTGAAAGCAAAATATACACTAGTTCCTGTTATTCCAGAAATATCAATGTTCCCGGAATTCACCCAATTATAGCCGCCATCAGACCAATTGGCCTGCGAGGTTAAATCAACCCAAGTACCATTTACAGAAGGATCACTAACACCATCGTAATCTGTAGAGTAATAAAACTCAAGTGCCGGACCGGAAAAATTAAACGCTGATTCAAAATTCAACAACTCGTCCTCATAGTTGTCCAAATTAAACGCAGGTGATATCAGCCAGTCTTCGTTATCAACAGCGCCATCATCGTAACCATTCATTTTCGCAAAATTATCACCAGAAAAACTATCTTGCTCCCATTGCTGATCTCCGACAACGCTAAAAGCATACCATCCATCCGGCCATGAATCAAAAGTCTGATAATATGGTAACGTGGATGGAGTGGGATCATTTACGGTATAACTCATTTCACTACTGATGGATTCCGCACCTTCATCATCCTGGGCATACACTTCATAATAAACAGTGGTTTCATCGGCTTGCGCCGGGATGTCGCTGTCGGTTGCGTAAGTATCGCCTGTTGTATTGCTCATGGCAATGGTATTGGTTAAACTGCCGGAGGTGGTTCCCCAGTGCAGCTCTGCGGCATCAACTGTCCCTTCGCTGTCGGTAATTTCCGCGGAAACGGATACGGCATCAGAGGAAGTAACCTCTTCAGGCGTTTGGGTGATGTTACTGATGGAGGGTGGGGTGTTTCCGCCACCGCTATATGAAGTCCACTGAACATTATCTACTGCAACTTGTCCGCCTGTGGATTCATTTTGCTGAAATTTCAGTTCAAAATCGCCTGTAACATTCACAGTTATTTCACCTGAGTTTAATACTTCTTGTGCCTGACCGTTACTGGTAACAGTAGCTACAATATTATCGTTAATAAGTATATCAAGGTTCACATCGGTGCTAAATGCTTGCATGTAGTCAAAGCTGATGGTTCCAACTCCGCCGTTGATGGTTCCTGAATATATTACTGCAGAACTATTATTACGCAAAGCAGGTGTTTCATCTGTTATTTCCTGATCACCGCGACAATCGACATAAGTCCAGGTAGAACCGTCTTGTCCTGTAAATGTGCCATCCTGATATGAGCTACCTGTTTCAGGGAAATTCGCAAAATCTTCGAAACTTGCATTTGGGTCATTGACACTTCCACTTAATGAAACAGACAAAGTTGTTGCATCGGTAGACGTAAGTTCTATATCTCCGCTATAATTTCCAATAACCAATCCTGCTGATAAACGAACATAAATCGTTGATTCGTCCACAGCTCCGCCGTTCTGTGTCAATGTAACTGTGCTGCCAAAACCGCTGCCAGAGGTTTCGGAGATTTCAAAATCTGCTGTCGCTGCAATGGAGATATCGTCGGTCAGGTCAGTTCCTTCCACAGTGAATGTTTGCTCTGCCGAAGGACCGTTGCCTTCGTCGTAGGAGAATCCTGTTAAAGATGTTTCTGAAATACTGATGACTGGTCCACTTGCTGCACCAATCCATGCGCCCGGATCAAAATCACCTGGTGCTTGTTGGGGGTCATTTGTTGTTCCCTCATCGCCTGTGTCATTCCAAATATTCCATTCAGAAAACGTATAGGTGGTATTACCGGTTGTTACAGTAGCCTTTCTTTCAGCTCTTCCATCTTCAAATTCATGATTTGTACCTGAACCGTCCTCTCCAACAACTCCAAACATATCAATAATGTTATCAGAGGGATCCCTTAAAGCAATTTGATCATCTCCATTACTGTCAGCAGGTCCACCGCCACCAATATCCTCATCGGCGTCAAAACCATATGTGCTATTAAAGGTTGAACCATTTGCGCAAACCACATAAAAATCTCCGGCTGCAATTGTCCCTGTTAATTCAACAGGTGCTTGAGGATCCGTATCGCCATTTGTCCATCTCTGTAAATCATAACCCGTGCTTAGATCAACAGATGAAGCTCCGGCATTATAAATTTCCACATATCTTGCTCCTGATTCATTTTCAGGATCTGCTAATTCTGTTATAAACAATTGCCCCACCCCAACATAGGCAAGGCTAATAAACGTTAATAGTAAAATTAATTTTCTCATAATGATTTCTTTTTAATTGAATAATTGAAATTGTATTACAAATTTCGGTAAAAGCAGAAGATTTAAAGGTTTTTGATATAGTATTTTCGAAAACTTCCTTTGCTTTTACGATAAATCTGAAAAGCCATCCCGTTTGGAATGGCTTTTTCAGGATATTGTTTTTTATTGAATAATCAATCTTTTGATTGCGGTTTTGTTTTTATCACTAAATTGAATCATATACACGCCTCCTTCAAGGTGTGTCAAACTAAGTGATTTTTGTCCACCGCTTAGCGTTCCTTCAGCTACTATGCTTCCTGCAAGACTATACACTTTATAGTCTGCATTGGAGAAGGCATCAGAACTAACGGTAATGTTTCCCTCAGAAGGATTCGGATAAAGACTTACCTGATGGTTGTAATTGGTCTGCGGAGCGCTGACATCAAAAATGCCGCGAACCAGTACATTGTCGACTTCCCACGTAGCAGCGCCGTCTGTTGTGGAGACGTAACGAAATGCGATATACACTTGCGTTTTCTGCGCGTAATCTGAGATGTCTACCTGGTCTATCGATACAAAGTCCCATGAGTCACTGGAAGAGCGGCCGGTTATGGCAAGCTTTTCCCATGTTCCGTTAGCAGCGGGATCGCCGGAGCCGGAATAATCAGAAGAAATATAAACTTCCTGTTCATTTTCGATGTTGCCGGTACCGTAATTGATGGCTTCATCAAAATCGAGGGTGGCTTCTATAACCAAAGAAAAATCCATGGCCGGAGACACCAGCCAGTCTTCGTTGGCTACCGCACCGCCATCAAATCCAGACATCACCGCCGATCCCGGAGGGTTGCCAAAGCTGTCCCAGTACCACTCCTGCGGCCCTTCGGTGCTATAGCTTGTCCAGTTGCTCAGGTCTTCCTCAAACGGCTTGTAAAGAATGGTTTCGCTGTCAGAAACCACATAGCTCATTTCGCTGGAGTAGGTTTCTGCGTCTTCATCATCGGCAGCATACAGTTGATAAAAAACTGTGGTACCGTCGGGCTGAGCGGGGATAGCTGTCTCCGTTATGTAGGTATCGCCGGCATCCTGCACCATCGCGATAGTATTGGTAAGGTTGCCGCTTTCCGTTCCCCAAGATAGCTCAGTTGCTTCCACTGTTCCGTCAGGATCGGTGATTTCGGCTGTAACTGTCACCGCATCTTCAGAGCCGGGCTCTTCGGGAGAAATGGCAATTCCTGCGATCGCCGGACTGGCGTTTCCGCCTGACTCCGGAGCGATACCAAAACCTTCATCGCCATTGTCGCCCGACGGGGTTTCGCTGATGGTTTCAAAGCGGCTGCTGGGATCAGACCAGCCTTCAGTATCTCCTGAAGTAATCCCGGACAACAAAGCGATATTCTGATTTTGTGTGGATACGCCGTTGCCCTGCCAAGCGGAACCCGGATCAACGCCGGGCTCACCGAACACATCGGTGATGGTGCCGCCGTATTTTACAACTAACGCATCGTTGCCGTTGAACGTGAATGATTTCTCATAAAACACAGCGCCGTTGTTTTCAGTAACCTCCTGCAAATCTGCGGTGCCGGCTACCAAAACATCGCCGGCGGCCAGTGTTCCTTCGCTTAGAGTAAAGTCCGGCTCCGGATCGTTGCCGTTGGTGCCTTTTTCCACAACCAGCTCATTGACAGAAAAGTCAAGTTCGGCATCGGTGTTATTCCAGATTTCAATTCCTTTGGGTTCTGTACCCGAGTCAGTCTCAATATACTGACTGATAATTTGAGAATGCGCCACTCCAGCGGTAAGCAACAGAGCAGCCATTAAAAAAGTAAAGTTTTTCATATGTATTTATTGATTTAGCAGATGACAAAGATCGATAAAAATAGGTTATATTTCAGGATTGTATGTTATTTTTTTGTGAATCTGAAAGAGGGGGTTGGGTGGGGTTTGGAAAGCTATCTAAATGGCTGAAAGCCGAGGTGCAAAACCAAGGATCACGAGAAAACCAAACAAAAACCCACACCGGCGAACCGGCATGGGTAGAATCGTAAAACCAAAGATGAAAATCTATTCTTCCATCTCGTTGTTGAGTTTTTTGCGATAGTCGTAATACTTCTTGCCGCCGTAGGCTGCGCCCATAGTTAGCAACATAGCTACTCCGCCGCCTATTGGGGCGGTGCCACCATCATTAGGAGACTGGTTGTCAGACTGCCCATGATCACTTGGGGGCGGTGGCACTGATCCCTGACCTAAAGAAATCAACGGTAAAACAAAAATGAGAAATGCGATGGTTGTGATTTTTATTGTCTTCATAATGTCTGGTTTTTTCAAAGTTTATTGAATGATTACTTTTTCGGTCAGGCTGCCTTCGTTCGATTGTACTTTAACGATATAAGCGCCACGGTTTTCCATGCGGATGATTTCGCTGCCCGTTTCCACATTGGAGGTCATCACCACCTGCCCGATGGTGTTGTAAATTGTCATTGTACCGTTGGTCAGGTTTTCATCAGCATTGAAGTAGATATTCTGATCATGGGCATAAACATTCACCCCGGCCAGCTCGCTGTTTTCCTCTACGCCAATGGTAGAAGATTTGGTCAGGTGCAGGTTGAAGCGGTGTTCGTCGTCAGTAGGAAGCGCTGTGAATTCAAAAGGATTGTCGGCATCAATTTCCGTGATGTTTCCATCCAGTTTGTCTTCAATAGCCATGGTGTAGCCAATATTTCCATCAGTGCTGAACGATATTTCACGCTCCTCACTCACACTAAAGTACAAAGGCACAACTACCGATTCTGTTTCATCGTTGAAAACATAGGTAGAAGCCATCACCTCATCATCAGTGATAGTAGAGAGATAAGGAATACTTGTGGCTGGGTACATGTACCTGGCATCGTATTTCCACTCGTAGTTTTTACTTGCTGAGGCATCCGTTCCAAAACGGGCAAATACCGAAAGGCTATCAAAGTTAGCTCGCAGGTAAGCATAGTTTTGCGTGACTTTCTTGGACGAGCCGTGAGTTTGGTCATCAAGATTGAATGTAATGCTTGAAGACCCCTCTTCTGCAAAAACGAAAAACCCTTCACCAACTTCAACCTCAGCACCAAGGTCATCCCATGACCCTGTGGATTCATTGATCGTTTTTGGTGAAGAAATGTTAGTTGCATCAACATTTGCATAAGTAAGTTTTGATGGGTAAGGGTTACCTACAAGATTCCACTTTGTGTTAGTTTCACTTATTGGTGCATAAATACCATCAGTAGTGTTAAATCCTGTTGCTGACACAAAACTGTTCGTAATATCGTTTTCATAGCTTACTAAGTATCCTTTGCCCGCAACAAAATTATTATCGTCAAATGTGCCTCCGGTATAATTCAGCCACATATTATTTTCTTCATCATATTCGTAAAGGTCGTCATTGGCACCCGGCTCAAAATCAGATCCTGTTACAGCCATTCCATCAATAGGCGAAGAAACTGCATACCAGCCATCAGAAGCTTCTGTAGAAGTATATCCATTGAATGATTTCTCGATTGTGGTAGTGCCGTTTACAGTTAGTTTTTCATGCCCCACTAATGTGGCACTATTTGCTAATTTGATATCTTCAATGGTTGAAGAAGATGAAATAGTTGGGTAGGTAGAAAGGCCTGATGGGATAAAAACACTTATTCCATTTCCTGGCAATCCATTATCCCAGTTTCCTTCAATGCTCCAATCATTACTTTTTGTTGAGATTCCATTCCAAGTAGTAACTGGATGCATCGAAGGTGTCATACTCGTTGTATTACAATTAGAAATGATATTCCATTCTGAGACGGTCCAAGTATCAGAAGGAGAAGTCACGCTGTTTTTTCTTACAGCTTTAGAATCTTCGTACTCCCATTCTTCCTCAGAGCCATCGACATCAATAACACCATAAGCGTCAATCAAAGTGCCTATTGTCTCATCTCCATTAAAATAAAGAAAATAACCATCATCACCATTACCAGTTACATTACCAAAATTAAGATCAGCTTCGAAACCATAAATGGAATCTATATTTGAGCTATTACCAATAACATAAGTCTCGTTTGTTGCAATCGAACCAGTTAATTGAATGCTGGAGTGGTTACCTCCGTTAGCTTGTCTGTCAAAATAAACCGTTGTGGTAGAAAAATCGATAGTTATATCTCCAACGTTATATAATTCCACAAACCTACCATCATAATTATCTCCCGGATCTGCTACTTCAGAGATAATTAAATCAGGAACGATTGGTGCAGCCTCAGTTGTTGCGTTCGCTGAAGGAATAGTTCCATCGGTTTTATAGTCAATGTTTGACCCGGAGTTGGTATAAGGGTAAATTTTGAAATAGTAAGTTGTTGATTCATCAAGTCCAGTCCAAGAATAAGATTCGTTAGCTGTCCCTCCATTTACAACATTTACTACACCCGATCCATCGGATAAATTTGTATCATCGGATTCTTCATTTGTATCTGTAGGATCATTTATTGCATCAAATGAAGTCGTACTAGCTTTAATTAAAAATCCATCAGCAGCTTGATCTCCATCATTGTCATTCCAAGTTAAATCAATTTGATCGTGACCATTGGCTGCAGCTGCAAAGGTTAAAACATGATTGGTTGGTTCATCTGAAACAGCATTTTCAGAAAGTGATACATTATCAATTGCAAATTCTTCACCTTCGCTACTTAAATCAGCAGTAAAACAAATATCCACAGTAGATCCAGATATTGTAAAATCTTTTGTGAAGGTTGAAAAGCTACTTGTCAATTGGGTACCGTCACCAGTTCCATCAAAGTCAGTGTCTTCCCAAAAATTTGTATTACTACCACCTTTATTTTCAAAAGCAATTAAATTATTCCAGCTTCCACCATCTACTCTGTATTCAAATAGTAAAGAGTCAGCAGCGTCAATCCCACCTCCTTCAGAAGCAAAATCGCAAGAAAAAGTAAGATTTGAAACACCACTTGCATCAATGTTAGACCAGGTTAATTGGGAAGGAGAAGCACTTCCTGTCCAGCCACCATCATCAAGGTCTTGTCCTGCAAAAAAGTTACTTGTTGCACCGGTGTATGAAGGAGAAATATTTGTGTTATTTGTAATGAAAAAGTAATCGCTGCTTCCATCACTACCTTCACCACCAAGTGTTACAGTATATGAACCTGTAGTAAAATCTTCAGTAAATGGCATAGACAAAGTGCCTTGTACAGAATAGCTCTGCTCAGTAGAAATTGTCGTCTCAGACTCATCATCTGTAGCTTCAATCACATAATATACAATAGTGCCATCCGATTGAGCAGGAATATCAGAATCTGTATTATTCCAGATTTCAATCCCTTTTGGAGAGGTGCCAGAATTAGTCTCAATATATTGACTGATTATCTGGGCTTGTGTAAACCCTGCCATAATTAGCAGAGAAATCAATAATGTAAATCTTTTCATGCCTTAAGATTTATTTTATTAAATGGTTTATTATTACCTAAATTGAGCGATTTAGGTATTACAAATGTCGTTAAAAACGAAGAGAAAAATTCTCTATGAAAAAGCTTTTTATAAAAAGTTTTCATGTAGTTTTGGTTTTACGAAAACCCAAAAGCCATCCCGTTAAGGATGGCTTTGTATGCTAATAAAACAGCATTGTTTAGCGGATGATTATGCGTTTTACTGCTGTTTTTCCGTCTTCTACAATCTGAACGGTGTATATTCCGCCGTTGAGGCTGGATAAATCAACCGTATTATGATTGCTTTTAAGCGTTCCCTGACTCACCAGTTCGCCGGTTACCGAAAACACATTGTATTCTGCGTTATCGATAGCTGAAGAAGTAATAGTAATGCGTCCGTCGGACGGGTTGGGGTAGAGCTTCATGTCAGCAGTAAACTGCTCTTCAGCAATACCAATAGTTTCGTCACCCGTAACCACTACATTATCCACTTCCCAGGTGGCAGCGCCGTCTGTTGTGGAAGTATATTTGAAAGCGATATACACCTCTTCATAACCATCGTAGGCAGAAAGATCAGTTTCATCTACGGGCACAAAATCCCAGCTATCTCCAGCTGCACGGCCGGTAACGTTGAGCTTTGTCCAGGTGGCTGCGGAAGGATCTCCTGATCCTGTATAATCAGTAGAAACCATTATTTCCTGCTCATCAGCAATATTTCCGGTTCCGAAATTGATGGCCTCATCGAAGTTTAGTTTTGTGCCGGAGATATCCGATAAATCAACAGGAGAAGAAATCAACCAGTCCTCGTTAGCAAGTGCTCCGCCATCGTATCCTGACATGGCAGCACTTCCCGGAGGAAGTCCGAAATCAGCCCAGTACCATTCCTGTTCACCCTCTACACTAATGGCGGTCCAGCCACTCAAATCGCTGTCGAAAGTACCTTCGAAAATCGCATCAACAGTTTCCTGTATGCTGAAGGGTTCATCCGATTCATCCATAGGCGTTCCGTCGGCGGCACCTGCCACTTTAATGGTATAGTCGTCAGCTGCAGCCTGATCATCGGGAATCGTCCATTCATAACTTCCTGAATTTTCGACGCCTTCGGCAATCATCATACCGTTAGCACCCATCAGTTCAATATCCACTTCACCGGAAAAATTTTCCGAGGTCCAGGCAATATCTACCATATCACCTTGTTCAAAAACTTCACCGCCATTAGGATAAGTAAGAGTAATTGACGGGTCTGTAGAAGGCTCATCAACAACAATATTATCTATTTCCCAGGTAGCAGCCCCGTCAGTGGTAGAAGTGTATTTGAATGCAAGGTATACACTGGCGTTGCCGTCATAGTCAGAAAGATCTATTTCGTCTACTTCCACAAAGTCCCAGCTATCTCCGCTTGCGTGGCCTGTAACGGTTAATTTAGTCCAGTTTCCGTCGGCAGTGGGATCACCCGAGCCACTGTAATCAGTAGAGATGTAAACTTCCTGTTCGGTGTCGATGTTACCTGTACCGAAATTGATAGCCTCATAAAAATTTAATGTGGTGCCGGTGGCATCACTCAAATCTATGGCAGGAGAAACCAGCCAGTCTTCATTCTCAAAAGCTTCACCGTCGTAACCTGATATGGCTGCGCTGTTTGCAGGCACACCAAAATCGTTGTTATACCATTCCTGGTCCCCTTCGATGCTGTAAGCTGTGTAGGAACCCAGCTCACTGTCAAAAGTTTCCTCATGGATTTGCGCACTTGCAAAAGCAAAAAGTGCAATAAATAGTGTTAAAAGTGTAGTTTTTTTCATCATGCTATTAAAGTTTTGGTTTGTAATTTGACTGTAAAATTAACAAGAGAATATGGATTTATGATTATCCATACCCTAAAGAAATGTTAAAATCAGACCATAAAGATAATAAAAAAAAGCCATCCTTCAAAAGGATGGCTTTTAAGTTTATGCATTGCGATGATTATTTCTTCTTCTTGTCATCGTCGTTGACTTCTTCAAAGTCTACATCGGTGACTTCGTCATCACTGCTGCCCTCGGAGGTTTCTCCGGCGTCTTGTCCGCCCTGGGCTTGTTCGCCGTCAGCACCTGCTTGTCCTTCTTGTCCTGTAGCTTGTTGCTGCGCGTTGTACAGGTCCTGGCTGGCAGCCTGCCATTGCTTATTGAGCTCTTCCATGGCTGTATCAATAGCAGCAACATCTTCATTTTTATGAGCTTCTTTCAGCTTACTAACTGCATCTTCGATAGGTTGCTTTTTATCTGCCGGCAACTTATCGCCATACTCCTTCAGCTGCTTTTCGGTCTGGAAGACTAACGCATCGGCCTGGTTGAGCTTTTCTATTTTCTCTTTGGCTTTTTCATCATCTTCGGCGTTAGCTTTAGCCTCTTCTTTCATCTTCTTGATTTCCTCTTCGCTAAGCGTGGAGTTGGCTTCGATGCGGATTTTCTGCTCTTTGCCTGTGCCTTTATCTTTGGCAGAAACGTGGATAATACCATTGCTGTCAATATCAAAGGTAACCTCAATTTGTGGTACACCACGTTGTGCCGGCGGAATTCCGTCGAGGTGGAAGCGTCCGATGCTCTTGTTGTCTTTGGCCATGGGGCGCTCACCCTGCAGCACGTGTATTTCTACCGATGTCTGGTTGTCAGCGGCTGTAGAGAAGGTCTCCGTTTTCTTGGAGGGGATGGTCGTGTTCGACTCAATCAACTTGGTCATTACACCACCCAATGTTTCAATACCAAGAGAAAGTGGAGTCACGTCAAGCAATACAATGTCGTCTTGCTGGAATTCGCCACCGATAATGGCACCTTGAATAGCTGCACCTACAGCAACAACCTCGTCGGGGTTGATGCCTTTGGATGGTTTTTTACCAAAATGCTTTTCTACGCTGCTCTGGATAGCAGGTATACGGGTGGAACCACCTACCAGGATAATTTCATCAACATCACTGGCTGACATTCCGGCATCGCTTAATGCTTTCTTCACAGGACCCATGGTGCGCTGCACCAGGTCTTCGGTTAATGCTTCGAACTTAGCGCGCGAGAGCGACCGTACGAGGTGCTTGGGAATGCCATCTACCGGCATAATGTAAGGCAGATTGATTTCGGTACTTGAAGAGCTGGAGAGCTCTATTTTTGCCTTTTCGGCTGCTTCCTTCAGGCGCTGTAATGCCATCGGGTCTTTCCTGAGGTCGATATTCTCATCTTTCAGGAATTCTTCTGCCAACCAATTGATAATGGTTTCATCAAAGTCATCACCACCCAGGTGCGTGTCGCCGTTGGTTGATTTCACTTCGAAAACGCCACCGCCCAACTCAAGGATAGAGATATCAAAAGTACCGCCACCGAGGTCATACACCGCAATGCGCTGATCTTTTTCTTTTTTATCGAGGCCGTAGGCTAAAGCGGCTGCCGTAGGCTCATTGATGATGCGCTTAACGTTGAGTCCCGCAATTTCTCCGGCCTCTTTGGTGGCCTGACGCTGCGAGTCACTAAAGTAAGCAGGCACGGTAACTACCGCATCCGTCACCTCTTGCCCCAGGTGATCTTCTGCTGTCTTCTTCATTTTTTGGAGAATCATAGCAGAGATTTCCTGTGGGGTATACATCCTGTCGTCTATCTTTACTCTTGGGGTATTGTTGTCGCCTTTAACAATTTTGTACGACACACGGTTAACTTCTTTCTCTACCTTGTCCCAGGCCTCACCCATAAAACGCTTGATAGAGAATATCGTGCGCTCTGAATTGGTGATAGCCTGACGTTTGGCAGGGTCGCCCACTTTACGTTCGTTATTGTCAGTAAACGCTACTACAGAAGGTGTTGTCCTTCTTCCTTCGCTGTTTTCTATAACTATTGGTTCTTTACCTTCTATTACGGAAACACAAGAGTTTGTGGTTCCAAGGTCTATACCTATTGTTTTTCCCATCTCTAAAATTTTTTATTGTTTACTAATTTTTTGTTTCGCATTGTACTTTTCAATCATTGTGCCAAAAAGAATAACGCGGTGATTTGTGAAATAATGACATAGATAAGATAGGATCATCATGGAAGAACAGGTTATGATGACAAAAAGGCAGCACGGAACGAAGGGGCTGGCGTGGGCTTACTCGGTATTGGGGTCGACGAACTTCGCATCTAAAAGAGCCATATTAACGCGCGTGGCTTTCTGAAGATAAAATGTGCGCGTTTTCTGATAGCGGCTCGAAAAAAGACCTGTGCCGTTGTTTATATTTGTAAAATCAGGAGTGTATTCGATAAGGCTGTTAGAAGGTTTGTTCACTTCCATGTAAGTATCAAAGACGTCAGAGGCTACAGTGATTTCAAAATCCAGCGCACCGGAGTATCTTTCTGTAATTTCGTTTTCCAGGGCGGGGTCTTCATAAGGAACATTTTCTTCTACCCAGCTATAAAACTCGTCATTTTTAAATGCCTTTCGCATGGTTTCCCCGCCATCGCTGTCAATTGATCTGCTGTCAGGAAAGTTCTCCCAATGGATGGTGCGGTGTGTGGAGTCGCCTTGCCGGTCGACTTCGGTAAAGCTAAAGTGGATAACCAACTGATAGAGCTTGCCATTTTCCGCGGAAGTCCACTCCACCTCTTTGTTGTTGTCGTTGACCGGAAAGTGCAGGGTAGGGTGGAACTGGCTGTTAAGCAATGGCTTGTTGATGCTGAACTCCTTAACAAGATAGGTTGTTGCACTGATTACCTTACCTGTTTCAGGATTCGTAATCTCAATCCTGTATTCATAGTCATCGTTCAGGAAAACCTTATTGTCCTCCCCTGTGGTGTAGATAACCTGCTCGGGATGATAGAAGACCCCTTCTTCTTTATTGGTAATGGTGGTAGTATCCAACGGAATGGTCCTGACCACATTGCTGTTATCGAGTTCCTTCAGGGTTACTTCCAGCTCGGTTTGGTAGGTGCTGGAGTCTTGTATGCTGGCATATTCCATTAAATTACCTTCACCCAGGAAAGCTTTATTGATTTTTACATGATGGACACTATCATTTTGGTTGAGCAGACCGTATACTACTGTTATATCTTCCCATTCGGCGGTGACATCAAAATCTGTTTCACAGGAGGATAAAAATAAGGTGACAGCGGCTAATATGAGTGTGATATTCTTCATCGGACAATTTTTTTCAAAAGTAATGATTTCCTGATTATATCGTTTACGGTATTTATGGTAATTTTTCGAAAGGGAGGATAATTTCCATCCGATGTCAATTATTGTTAAATATCTGGCATAACGGCTGAATTTTTTGGGAGATATGGACGGGCGCTACTTTGTCATAAGGCGGTGGCAGGGTGCCGGGGCTTCTTAAAGATTACTTTCCGTAAAATGATATGAATGTGACGCGGGCCGGGATACGTTTTCTTTTTTGTGCCGGGGGGTACTTTTCTGTATCGAAAGTCCGTTGAATATGTTTTTAAATCACCGTCAGGAACCGGGAAATCCTTTACATTTGTTATTTCATATGTTTAACATTAATGGCAATGCTGAGATTGAGGTCACATTTTTTGATTTATGCTTTCCCGGTTTTATCGGGATATTTGATAATCAGCTCATTCATTGTCTGTTTCGTTTAATTTAAAAATACAGGTTATGTCATCAGCAAAAATGTTTCCTGCACCCAAGATTACAACTCATGTATTGCAGGAGATGAAGCTAAAGCAGGAGAAAATAGCAATGTTAACGGCGTATGATTACTCGATGGCCCGCATTCTGGATGATGCTGGTATCGACGTGATCCTGGTGGGCGACTCAGCCTCTAATGTGATGGCCGGAAACACCACCACGCTACCTATAACACTCGATCAGATGATCTATCACGCCACTTCGGTTAAGAGGGCTGTAGACCGTGCCCTGGTGGTTGTGGACCTCCCTTTTGGCACCTATCAGGGCAACTCTAAGGAGGCGCTGCAGTCGGCCATACGTATTATGAAGGAGAGCGGCGCCAATGCTATTAAAATGGAAGGGGGCGAAGAGATTATCGAATCGGTCAACCGTATCCTTTCGGCAGGAATACCTGTTATGGGACACCTGGGGCTCACACCGCAATCTATCCATAAGTTCGGCACCTACGTAGTGCGTGCCACCAAAGATGACGAAGCCAGCAAACTGGTTTCTAATGCTCATTTGCTCGAAGAGTCAGGGTGTTTTGCCATCGTCCTGGAGAAGATCCCCGCCAGGCTGGCTTCTGAGGTAGCTAAAGATATCTCCGTGCCCATAATTGGTATCGGCGCAGGCGGCGGAGTGGATGGCCAGGTGCTGGTGTTGCACGATATGCTGGGGATTACACAGGACTTCTCCCCGCGCTTTCTCAGGCGCTACCACAATCTGAAGGAGGAGATGACCGGGTCGGTGCAGACATATATCGATGATGTGAAGTCCAAAGATTTTCCAAACGAGAGGGAGCAATACTAACACATGGAACCATCTGCATTGATGATGCTGGAGCAGCGTATCCTCTTTGAGGATAATCACCTGCTAGTGGTTAACAAGGCTGCCTCAGAGATTGTACAGGGCGATAAAACGGGCGATATGCCGCTTAATGAGAAGTATAAGCTGGTGCTTAAAGAAAAGTACCAGAAGCCCGGCAAGGTCTTCCTGGGGGTTATCCACCGGCTCGACCGGCCCACCAGTGGGGTGATTATTTTTGCCAAAACCAGCAAAGCGCTCGAACGTCTTAACGAGATGATAAGGGAGCGCCGCATCAGGAAAATATACTGGGCAGTAACGGCCGATGCGCTCAATTATTCCGAAGGAGAACTGAAGCATTACATGGTGAAAAATGAACAGAAGAATAAGTCTTTTGCATATCCGTACCCCCGCCCCGGAACCAAAGAGGCTATCCTCCGCTACCGACTGAAAGGTGAGAGCGATCGCTACTTTTTGTACGAGATAGAGCTGGTAACAGGACGCCACCATCAGATCCGGGCACAGTTTGCCGCTATGGGGTGTCCCCTGAAAGGGGATATGAAGTATGGCTTCCATACATCCAATAATGACGCTTCTATTCACCTGCATGCGCGCCAAATTCTGTTTGAGCATCCTGTGCGGAAAGAAAATATTTCATTATTTGCCCCTGTTCCCGACGATAACCTGTGGCGATATTTTGAGGAAAGTTTCTCCTGAACAAAAGCATTTCAAATGCTGTCTTTAAAGCAAAGCGTATCATCATGAAGATAAGGTTATTTGTGCTCCTTTTTTTTATTGCAGGCTGCGGAACCCTGGCACGGGGGCAGTTTTTTTATTACGGACAGGAACCCGCCTCACTCCAGTGGAAGACGTTCGACACTCCACATTTCAGGCTGCTGTATACTAATGACGGGTCATTGCAGGCATACTATTTTGCCCGGCTTCTGGAGAAAAACTACCGGTATTTTTCAATGAAAGAAGGCATCTATCCGCAAAAAACCTCTGTTTTGTTGCATAACCGCGATATCATTCCCAATGGCTTTTCGGTACCTGCTCCTTTGCGGATGGAAATCAGTGCAGTGCCTTCGCAGTCATCGACCGCACAAAACTGGATGCAGCTGCTGGCCATCCATGAATTCAGGCATTCACTGCAAATACGTGCTTTTGAGAAGGGCTTTGCGCGCCACCTGTCGTGGCTTTTGGGCGATGTGGCAGTGGCAGGGGCGATGTCGCGCCTGCCGTTCTGGTTTATTGAAGGGGAGGCGGTATATACGGAAACGGCTTATACTCACGGGGGCAGGGGGCGTGATGCAAACTTTGTGATGCAGTGGAAAGCCCTTGAAGGAAGCCAAGAGCGGTTGACCTATGATAAAGCGGTTAACGGTTCTTACAAAGATTATGTCCCTGACCATTACAAGCTCGGATACCACCTTTATGCCCATGGGCAGGCCTGTTATCCTGATTCATTATGGTCTTATGTGCTGAAGAGCACCGCAAAATATCCTTATGGGTTCCGGCCCTTTTCTGCAGCCCTGAAGCGCGTTACCGGAAAAAGTGTGGACGCTTTCTATCACGAAACAATGGACTCCTTGAAGAACCGGACAGCGCAAAACACCTCTTCAGGTATCCCCAAACAACAGGTGGCAACCGGAAAAGACACAGACTATGCTTCCTATACCCACGTAAACAGAGGAAACGATGGCGCTATCTATGCACTCAGGAAAACTTTTGACGACATCCCGGCATTTGTTCGGATAGCGGACGGAAAGGAAGAAGTGTTGCATTACCCCGGAAGTCTTTTCAGCGAGCAGGTCTCATTTACAGGGAACAGAATACTGTGGGCGGAATATTATACCGATCCGCGCTGGACGCGAAGAAACTACAGCGTGGTGAAGTCTTATGATATCCTCACAGGAGAAGAAAAGCGGTTGACTTCTAAAAAAGAGCGCCACTTCTCGCCGGATGCCGACAGTAAAAACCGCCTGATAACGGTGCGCTACAGCGCTGACGGCACCCCTGCGCTGGTTGTCACCGATATGACGAGTGGCGAGCAGCTGGCAGCGCGTAAGTTTTCTCTCGATAAGCACCTGATCACTCCGCGGTGGGCTGCCGGTGAAGAGAGTGTGGTTTATATTGAAGTGACTGAAACAGGCAAAGCGGTGATGGAATATGATCCCGAAAGCGGGAAAGTAACAGAAGTTTTTGAGTCTACCGTACTCGATATCAGTCATCCGCTGTTGACCCCCGATTACCTTTTCCTGGTGGCGCCGTTGCGTGGGAAAGATGAACTGTATGCCTTTAAGCGAAAGTCGCGGCAGCTTTTCAGGATAGCCGGTGCTACTTATGGGTTGGCATATCCCTCTATGGGTCAGGGACAATGGATTGCTTTTTCGCGCTATCAGGCTGATGGTTATAAACCTTATGCTGCCAAAGTGAAGGAGATGGACTGGACACCGGTATCTTTTCCGGCCTCGGATCCTTTCAGCATGGCAGCAAAAACGCGGCAAGAGGAAATAGATTTCAGGACGCTTCCTGAAATGTCGCGCAAGGAGCAGAAGGTGAAAATGGGAGCTCAGCTGCTTAATTTTCATAGCGTTACTCCTTTCGGATACAGTAAAGAGGAGCTATTCAAAGGACCCGGCGTGTCGGTGCATTCACAGGATCTCTTTAGCACGTTGTTTACTTCGGCAGGGTATTATTACGATTATGATGAGGACGGGGGCATCTACTTTGCCGATATTGAATATCGCGGATGGTATCCGGTGCTGAAGCTGAATGCCTCATACGGGCAGCGCCAGAGAAATGCCACCGTGGAGGAGCAGCCGGTCTTCCTGGAGTGGGATCGCTATAAATTTACCGGAGGGGTTGAAGTGCCCTACCGCTTTAATGCAGGCAAAAACAGACGTTTTTTAAGTGCCTCGTTTATGGCCTCTCATCGTATTAATGATATCTACAGCCCCGACACCCTGACCTTTACGTATGATAAAGTGCAAACGCTGGAGTATAACCTTTATTTTCATAACCTGCGCAAAACCAGCCATCGGGATCTCTATCCGCGCACCGGGCAGTGGGTGGATCTGAATTTTATGCACACCCCTTTCAATTTTTCTGAGGCCGGATATGTGGCTGCGGCAGAGGCAGCAATATACTTTCCGGGATTATTCAGGAACCACCACCTGTGGTTTTATGGCGGCTACCAGCACCAGAGCAGGCTGAACCAGCCGCTCACCGGATTTGTCTCCTATCCGAGGGGAACCACCGCCTTTCATCATAATGATATGTACTCTGCTAAAATGACCTATGCTTTGCCGTTAGCGTATCCCGAATGGAATGCCGGCCCGCTGGCATATTTCAAACGGCTGCAGGGGGCTGCTTTTCTGGATTTTGCCCAAATACGCGCCGGGCAGTTCAGCGATGCGGTAGTTACTATGGGTGCGGAGGTTTCTGCGGATACTCACCTGCTGCGCCTGGTAGCGCCTACTAACATCGGATTAAGGAGTATCTATGATATTTCGGCAGAAGCAACTATATTTGAAGTGCTGTTTAGGATGAACTTTAATATTTATTGATATGCTTTTACGACTGATAATTAACACCTTTGCTATCATTATTACTGCTTTCCTGTTGCCGGGAGTGCATCTTAATGATTTCTTTTCTGCCATACTCGTGGCTGTTGTTCTGGGGTTTCTTAATATTTTTCTTAAACCACTGCTGGTGATACTTACCATACCGGTGACCGTACTTACCTTCGGTCTTTTCCTGCTGGTGATTAATGCGGCCATCATCCTCCTGGCAGGAAACCTGGTGCCGGGATTTATGGTGGATGGGTTTTGGTGGGCCTTAGGCTTTAGCATCGTGCTTACGATTGTTAATGCCATTTTTGGCGGTGATGAGGTAAGATAGTTTTTTCCTTAGCTTTGCGCGTGAATATTAAAAAGATGTAAAAATGCGTGTAAAGATCCTTCAACACCGTGAACAAAAGGAAGAGATTATCAGACGATGTCAGGTGTGTAATGTGGCGATGGTGGATGCAGATAATCATCCTTATGTGTTGCCTTTTAACTTTGCCTATGAAGACGGCGTGCTCTACCTGCACTCAGCGCCGGAAGGTAGGAAGATAGACATCCTGCAAAAGCACCCTTCCGTATGCGTCTCTTTCAGTACCGATTATGAGATGTACCACCAGAACGAAAACGTGGCCTGCAGCTACAGCATGCGCTATAAAAGTGTTCTGTTATACGGAAAAGTTTCCTTTATAGATGACCTGGAGGAGAAGAAGGCTGTCCTGAACCGTATAATGGGACATTACACACAGAAGGATGAGTTTACCTATTCCCTGCCGGCCCTGAAAAATGTAAAAATCTTCAAAGTAATCATTAGCCAGATGGACGGCCGTACTTTTGGGTACTAAAAAAAAACCACGCTAAAAGGAAATTTAGCGTGGCCCCGTCATTAACTAAAATTATTAAGAAGAAGATAATTGTATTAGGCTTTGTAAAAGTATAATAAAAATTGAGACTACGCAATAAAACTCACAAAAAAAATACGTAAAATCCCTGACCAAATATCAAAAATATTATCAGTCAATACTTTATAAAGAAACTTTTTTTGTTAAAATTTAGCTTCCCAGATTATCTTTAGCAGGTTTTGCAAATTATACCACTTGTATTTCAAAGTGAGCTTCAGCGAAACAATGAAATTACAATTGGTATCACTTCCGGAAATTATGATACAACATAAATGCAGCATCTTTCCTCGATACCCATCACCAGTCAGCTCACTCCTCCGGAAAAGCAGGCGCGCCACTTCCATAATCTCTGAGACTCAAGAAACACAAAACGGGATAATACGTATTTATAAATAATTTATTAACAGCACTTTATACTTTGGGTTATTAGGGGCAAAGCTTTAGCTACAATCTTTTTTCAGAAAAATTTACGGTTCACCTGGCGGGTTATGAAAAATATGGTTATTCCTAAGAGGGAGCCAAAAACAGCACCTCCCAGGATGTCGCCGGGATAGTGCACACCCAGATAGACCCTGCTGTATGAAACTACTGCGGCCCATACAAATATCATTGGGGTAAAATAGCGGTAATATTTTCCTAACACCTTCCAAAGAAATACGGCTGCGGCAAAAGCGTTGGTGGCATGCGATGAGATAAACCCGTATTTTCCTCCGCAGTGCCCTTTTACGATGTGTACCATTTCGTGGATGGGCGAGTCAGGACGGCATGGCCTGAAACGTTCAAATACTTCCTTAAAGAGGTGCACACTTAACTGATCTGCCAAAGTAATCAACACGCCAATCCCGATAAGGAGCGGGATAGCTTTTTTCTTCTCTTTATAGATGATAAGGCCAATGAGCAAGGCATAAAACGGAAACCAGAAATACTTATCACTGATCCAGTACATCACCTCATCCCAAAACGGGGAATGTATCCCGTTAAGAAACAGAAACAACTCCTGGTCCAATTGTCTTAGTGTTTCAATCATTGTTGCAGTTTTTGCCAGATGGTGTCTTTAAGTGGCGTTAATCCGGTGTTGGCTATGGCCGAAATAAACAGGGTGGTGACAGTTTCCGGCAAGGTGGCTTGTATCTCTTGTTTCAGCTCCTCATCCAGCAGGTCGCTTTTGGATATCACCAGGATCCGCTCCTTGTCGAGCAGTTCGGGGTTGTACTGTTGCAGTTCATTGAGCAGGATGTCATATTCCCGGCTGATTTCCCTGTCGGTGTCGGCGGGCACCATAAAGAGCAGGAGAGCATTTCTTTCGATATGTCGCAGGAAGCGCGTTCCCAGTCCTTTACCTTCATGAGCGTCTTCGATAATTCCGGGGATGTCGGCCATAACAAACGACTGGTCATCGCGGTAGGCTATCATGCCCAGGTTGGGAGTGAGCGTAGTAAAAGGGTAGTCGGCAATTTTGGGTTTGGCAGCCGAGAGTACCGACAGCAGCGTTGATTTTCCGGCATTGGGAAACCCTACCAGTCCCACGTCGGCCAGCACTTTCAGCTCGATGATGATGGCTTTTTCAATGCCTTCTTCTCCGGGCTGTGCATAACGGGGTGTTTGGTTGGTAGACGTTTTGAAATGATCATTTCCCAGGCCTCCGCGGCCGCCACGCAGCACGATATGGGTCTCGCCCTCCCTGGTCACCTCACAGATGACCACTCCTGTGTCTGCATCTTTCATCACCGCCCCTAAGGGCACCTCCAGGATGCGGTCTTTACCCATGGCGCCGCTGGAGCGTTGCGGTCCTCCTTCGCCCCCTTTTCCGGCTTTAACATGCTTGGTATATTTCAGGTGCAGCAGGGTCCATTTGTTGCGCGAGCCTTTAACGATAATATGCCCTCCGCGTCCGCCGTCACCACCGTCGGGACCTCCTTTCGGGATAAATTTTTCCCGCCGCAGATGAGCCGACCCGGCGCCACCATGGCCCGACTTGCAGTACATCTTCACATAATCGATGAAATTGGGATTGCTCATGTTACCGGATATGTTTAAAAGCTTTATCAGCAGATTCAGAGAGTCGATGAAAGACATCGTCGCGCGGACCGTTGGCGTCGATAGTCATGGTTTTGTCTATCTTGCGGTAGTACTCTATGACCGGGACGGTGCTTTTCTCAAACTCTTCCAGCCGACGCACGATGAGGTCGGTGTTTTTGTCGTAGCTCCTGCCTTTTTCTGTTTTGCCACGGGCAGAGAGGCGCTTGATGGATTCCAGCGTAGGAATTTTAAGGTCCATACATACCGACACGGAGCTGTTGAGTTTACGTAGCAGCCCGTCTAAAATATATACCTGAATAATGGTACGCGGAAAGCCTTTAAATACAAAACCGTTGACGTTGGGGTGCTTCTTAATCTCGCGTTCTATCAGCTGGATTACAATTTCGTCGGGGACGAGTTCGCCCTTTTCAAGGAAGGGCTTAACTTTTTTCCCGATATCCGTGCTACTCTTCACCTCTGCGCGCAGCTTAGAGCCTGTGGAGATGTAGAAGAGGTTATACTTTTTTGCCAGCAGCCTGCCTTGTGTGCCCTTGCCGGCGCCGGGAGCTCCGGCGATAACGATATTCATCCACTCACGCTTCAGGGTGGCACTGATGGCTCTGGTAACACGCTTATGGATATCCTGTATAGTTCCCGTGCCGTTGACCTTATGCAGGATGTTACGCTCTTCGTAATAAGCAGCCACAGGGGCTGTTTTTGTTTTGTATTCGTTGAGGCGGTTTTTGATCACTTCCAGGTTATCATCGGCACGACCCGATGATTTGCCGCGCTCCAGAAGGCGCTCTATCAGCTGTTCATCGGGCACTTCCAGACTGATCATACACGAGAGGAACGTATTCATTTTCAGCAGTAGACCTTCCAGGATGTATGCCTGCACCAGCGTGCGGGGAAAGCCGTCGAAAAGGATGCCTTTGGTATCGGAGTCCATCTTGATCCTTTTCTCAATAATCTGCACAATAATTTCGTCGGAGACCAGGTTCCCCTTAGCAATAATATCTTTGGCCTGCTTTCCCAGCTCACTGCCTTCGGCAATCTCTTGCCTCAGGATATCGCCGGTGGAGATGTAGGTGAGGTTATATTTTTCTATCAGCAGTTTGGATTGTGTTCCTTTTCCGGCACCCGGCGGGCCAAACAGTGCAATGTTTAACATGGCTATTTTGTTTGCGTTATATTATTCTACTATTTTGTAAATATCGGGCAGGTTTCTGCCTTTGCCGTCATAATCAAGGCCATAACCTACAATAAAATCATTAGGGATTTCTATTCCTATGTAATCCACAGGGAAATTTTTTTCTATGGCATCGGGCTTGAAAAGCATCGTGGCTGTTTTAACATCATTTGCCTCCATTTGTTTCATCTGCTGTATGATGTGGTCCATCGTGATACCCGTGTCAATAATATCTTCTATCAATACCACTGTGCGGTCTTTTACGTTGGTGTCCAGCCCGATAACCTCTCTGACGGTATGGGAGGTTTTTGTGCCTACATACGAGGAGAGCTTGATAAAGGAGATGTCACAGTCGTACTTAAAAGTGCGCAGGATATCAGCAGCAAACACAAAAGCACCATTTAATACTACCAGAAAGAGCGGGTTCTTATTGCCCAAATCGCGGTTCAGTTGCACGCCAACCGCCCGTATCGCTTCATCTAATTCTTCACGGTCAATAAATTTTTCAAATACTTTGTCGTGCAATTGTACGCTGTCTGCCATAGTAGTTATCTTATTTGCTGAGACTAAGAAAAAAGCAAAGATAAGAATCTGCTACTTCCTGATTATAAAAATGTATATTTTTTTATGCCTGATTGAAAAGCAGGAGGTTGCTTCACCGGATATAGTTAGCCCGGGTGGCTGCCAGGTGCTTTTGTTTTGGTTGCCGGAAAGTGCTCCTGTTATGGCTGCCGTGTGGCCATTCTTTTACTGCTCCCGTCCATCACTGCCGGCTGTTAAGACACCCCCGGGTATAATGGCTCTGCCTTTAGTGCCCGGTGTGAGCAGGAAGAGTAATACATTGTCAGGAGGTCTTTCTTGTTGCTAACTTCTTTTCATCCTGGCACGATGTCCTTCGCGGCGACATACCGGGCAGGTGCCTCTATGGTCGCTAACATAGCCACAGCGCTGGCATTTGTAGTATTTGTGGTAATCTCTCTTTTTACGAAAACGGATAGATGACATGGCTAATTTCATTTCTTTTAGCAGTGTTTTTGATTATTACCCAAATTGAGCGATTCTCGCTCACGATAAAGAAATTGTAAGCATTTCACCTTCCCGCAATTCTGCGGGACAGGCTACCCATTCGGTGAAATACAACAATTTCTAAATCGGGGTTAAACCTAAGTTGAGCGGTTTGAACAGCCTGTCCCGACTTATTTTCCGGGAAAGTGAAAAACCGCTCAACTTAGGTATTATATGCTACAAAAATCTGTAATATCTGCTAACCATGTGGACTTTTTTTCCATTCGTCAGGAACTTTTGTATATCCGTAAGGATTTTCAGGATATTCGTAAAAGAGCACCCCAAATTTTAGCCTTGATTACCCCCGGCATAGAAAATGTAAGGCTTTCATTTTTCCTGAAAGCCTTACATTTAATCAGTCGTAAAAATAATTCATTCTTTTGAGGTCATTAGATAACTGCATATTCAATGAGCTTGAATGATTTCCGGAAATTAGATGCTTCCCTTCGATGCTCCGTTTCACTTTGCATCTCCGGTCAGCATGGCGTTGTTTTTGGGGTGTACAAA